>Ga0153947_1000554_pt1 | contig 18457 bp, 19 predicted proteins | sample TSNJ031MetaG_FD_104697 | JGI IMG/M metagenome (GOLD analysis project Ga0153947, IMG submission 104697) | Attine ant fungus gardens microbial communities from New Jersey, USA - TSNJ031 MetaG | ecosystem: Host-associated > Fungi > Mycelium > Unclassified | place: USA: New Jersey, Wharton State... | reverse complement strand
CGTGACTATTACTTCCATATTAATCTCCATTCCGTCCTTTTAATGATTCACCCTCCTGCCGTGAAATAAGTATCGCCATTCCTTCTTTTCCAGGCAGACCAATTTTAACATGTCCGCTGATTCTATCTATGATCACCCTTCGTTCCATTTCCCACACATCAATCATCTCAACACGATACCGGCCTTCCCTGGGTAAATCCGCTCTTGCATATACAGGGCACATCTTGCCAAAATACTCCAGTCGGAAATCATCTGCCGTAAGTACCATCGGTCTGCCGGATATCATATCATACTTACGGTCAGGTGCAGCATCTTCCATAAGTTTTCTGAAAACAGAATCCGGATTGGCTGCCCCTTCATCGCCCTTATCCTGGTTGGGATCAGCATCTTCTGTATGTAATGATACCTCCTCCATCTCCGGCAAACTGTAGAGCAGATCCTTTAAAAATGAAATCCTTCTTTCACTCTCGCCATGTAAAATACCGCCTTTTGCCCACCAAAGCACTTCATCCTCACGGTGAAATGTCTCCCCATGGGTACAGTATCCGCCACGGCAAACAGATACCCAGAACCGATGAACCATCTCAAATGCAGAAATATTTCCCCACCCATACTCAATATCCCCTTCATATCCGCACTCATCAATAATAACCGGGATCTGATACTCCTGTATCCATGTGGGGATATAGTGAATTCCCATTGTTTGTACAGAACAGTGGGTCATCCAATCCTTCTTCGGATACATCACCATAATCTGATGAATCGAAATAAGATGTCCGTAAGGATCTTTTTCTCGCAGCAGCTTTCCGTATTCATTCCAGTCTTCCATGGTCTTTCGATAAACCATCTCATATTCATTCGCCAAACTCCACCAGACATTCCGGTAAGATGCCAGCCTGGCAATACAATATTCCAGATAGGTAAGTGATTCCTGTTGGCTAAGCTTAGCAAATCCCCATCTGTCATAAGGATGGAACAGGATTACATCCGCTTCAATCCCCATCTCACATAAAGCCTCTATTCTGGCATCCAGGTTTTTCCAGAAATCAAAGTCCGGCTGCTCCACATCCCATGTCTGATTCTCGTTTGCTGCAAACGGAAAGTATTCCGGTTCGTTATTATTATAAGGCATGGACTTGGGAAAAATACACATACGGATCTTATTAAAGGAAGCAGTCTTCAGGGTTTCCAGCGTCCTCTCCTGAAGTTCCTGTGATTGATTCGTCCACGCATAGCAGGTGGTTCCAAAAGGAATATACCTGGAACCGTCAGCGTATACAAAATGTGTATCTTTCGTCCGCACCGGTCCATGATTGTCTCCTGTACATGGGATACATTCAAATTCTCCGCTGAACTCTTGTCTGCCAAGGCTGATCTGGAATTGCCATATACCGGTTTCCTCCGGCATAAAACGAACTGTATACTCTTTATCATCACTCTTAAATGCCGGAATAACTCTTTTTACGTTTCCATATGTAAAGAGTCCGCAATACTCCACCAGGCCGGAATTCGCTGTTGTTATACTCGCTTCAAATAAATCATATTGCTGTATTTTTTTCATTGTTACTGGCATCCTCCATTTATTTACTCATAATCTTCTATCCGCCATTCTTCTTTCCAGTCAATATAAACCATTTCTCCATCAAATCTCAACGGAAGCCATACATAATCTGCAATAGAAGTATTTCTGGCAGAATCATCACCAAACCTATTTTCCGGTCTCCCAGTCGCATCTGGATCGAACAACGCCTCATAGAGGGCTTTATACTCTTCGTATTCATAATCCATATGATCCGGTATCCACCGGTCAGCACAAGCGATATACAAATCTTTTTTACCCTCCACCTTAAAGACCGAGGAAATCTGTGAATGAAAGGATGTCCTGCTTAAATCCTCCGAATGAGGATTACCCAATACCTGAAACGGTCCATGCCACGTATCTGCGATGGCAGTCCAACTTATTAATCAATACTTCCTTATCTCTATGAATTTCATCAGCTCCCTGACCTGTTTGTATTATAACACAGTTAATAATACAATACATGCCAATTATCGGATAGAAACAGCCAAATATTGCACGATTAAAGTCCCCTGCTTATCAACCAATAACACCATACCTATCTCGCATTTTCCTCACAGAGTTATATGGGAGACACTTCAAGAAATTTACCGGTATGACCCTTCAGGAGTACCGTGCGAAGTACCATATACAGAATTATAAAAAGGTTGCCGCACGATAAACTGTGCAGCAGCCAATCAACTAACCAAATAAATTGCTATGTGAACCTGTTCTGGTAAGTGTCAGCACAAGACAGTCCTCCTCCACTTTATAGATTAGCAACCAGTCAGGTAGCACATGACACTCCCTATGATTTACCCAGTTTCCTGTCAAGGCATGATCTTTATTCTTCTCCGGCAGCTTCTTTCCATCGGCCAGCTGATTGACTACTTCCTCCAGCAAGTCCATCTTAATACCACGTTTCACCATAAGTTTCAAATCCCTTTTGAACGAACTTTATTCCCTGCTTTACCATTCACAGCCTAACCGAATAAGCATTCCTGAATAGGATGTTCATAGAAAAAGGATGCCTACTGTATTGTAGGTATCCCCTTTACTGTTTCCGAATTTGGTGTATCCAATCCTATTTCAAAAGGTATTCTCTGTTAGAATCCGCCAGGCGTTTTCTTTATCCACCATTCCATTCAGCACAGCCCAGGCCTGCGCATGCTTTGTTTGGTGGTTTCTATTTCAGTCGTCCTCTGCATTACCTGTCTGAATATTTTTACGATATTCCGTTGGAGATACACCAACAATGCTTTTAAATGTTTTCGTAAAACGCTTTTCATTCTTAAAGCCTACCAGCCCGCTAATTTCAATAATTTTTTTATCTGTTTTCTCCAACAGTCTTTTGGCTTCATTGATTCGGATTGTTTTAATGTAGTTCACAAAATTCATATCGGTATATTGTTTAAATACATAGGAAAACAGAGAATAATTCATAGATATATAATTAGAAACGATTGCCATATTCAGATCCTTATCATAGTTTTCTTGTATATATCCGATTGCTTTTTGAACTTTATATTTATTTTTATAATCGTTAAATTCTTTTAGCAGCTTTTCATTAATTGACTCTATCCAGTTTGATACAGCAGCACAATAACAACTTGCATTATCATACTCGTATACCTTTTTAAGGCCTGATATATCTTCTGTCTTAAAATCCAACACATTCTTATAGTTCAGGCAAATTTTATCAATAATATTGCACATGATTTCAGCAAAATAATCCGGTTCCAGTTTTTCCTGTTTTGTTATATTGAGAATATGATTTAAGAATCTTTTAGCATCCGACAGCTTATCAGCTCCTACCATCTGCACGAATTGCTCTAACTTATATTCCGGAATTATCTCTTTCAGGTTATCTTCGGACTGCTTATATTCGATTATGTGATTCTCTGTTGCAAAGGCTGTTTTTCTGGCATATAAGGCCTCAGCATAGGCTTCTTTCAACTCGATTAGTGAACTATGTGGTTTGCTGACACCCACAAAACAATCCTTGTAGAGATTATTGAGAAGTTCTTCTCTTTGCTCCTCTTTCACAATAGAAATATTCTGACCGTTAATATCCTCCAGAAAAATGAACTCTGACAAGGAGAGAGATGGTGATTCCGTATGATTCGCGCAGAATACAATGTAATTATCCTTCATAAAATTTCCGCTGAATTTATGATTGATTGCCTCAAGCTCTTCCCTGGTAATATTCGGATTTAAGAGCATGTACTTAAATTGCTGTTCTCTGATTTTAAGAGTTTCATTCTTCTGTACGCTTTCTGCTCTTAGTTCCTCTTCCAGTAATTCCAGAATATTTTTTAGTTTTTCTCGTTCAATTGGCTTTAACAGATATTCTCTGGCTCCACACTTCATCAATTCAACTGCATATTCAAAGTCATCATATCCGCTAATCACAATTATTTTGGGTATATGCGGCAAGACCTGGATTTCTTTTACCAATGTGATACCGTCTTTTTTGGGCATACGGATATCGGTTATCATAACATCGATATGGTCATTTTTAATAATTTCAAACGCCTCTTCTCCATTTTTGCATAGAATAATCTTCGGGACAGGTACTAATAAACGCTGTACCATAGCCATAATTCCCTGCCTTATATTCTTTTCATCTTCTACTATTAATAGCTTTTTCATTATTCCTCCCATACATTATACAAAGGGAATTCTTACCATTACTTTCGTATAACAATCCTTTTTTGATGCTATACTTATCCCATAATCTTCACCAAAGCTAATCTTAATCCTGTCCTGCACATTTTTTAGACCGATTCCATGACTGGAACTATCCGTACTTTCAATCTCTCCTTCAATTTTCTTCTGTAATTGTATGATTTGATCCTCCGTCATCCCCCTGCCTGCATCTGTAATTTCAATCACACAATAGTCCTCATATAAGATGCCCTTCATATAAATATTGGTATCTTCCGACAGCTCTTCAATACCATGGTGAATCGCATTCTCAATAATCGGCTGTATAGACATCTTAGGAATCTTTTGTTCATAAATCTGCTTCGGTATATTCAGACTCAGATATGTCTCATAGTCAAATCTAAAATTAATCAATGCCAAGTAGCTTTCAACATACTCAATCTCTTCTGCTACGGTAACATTCTGTGATACCCATCCCATACTGTAACGCAGCATCTTTCCCAGGGCAGTTATTGCATCTGATATATCACATTTTTCTTCCACTTCTGCCATCATCTTGATGGATTCCAATACATTATAGATAAAATGTGCATTAATCTGATTTTGCAAGGCACGTATCTCTGAGTCTTTTACCAATATCTCCCGTTTGATGCTATCGTCCATTAACTGGATAATATGTGCAAGCATCTGATTAATCTGCTGCCCTAACTCTCCAATCTCATCTCCTGAGACATCCGCTACCCTGACTTTCAGATCACCCTTTTGCACCTCATGAACCACATCCATAATTACATAAAACTGCTTTAATATAATCTTCACCATCTTATTCGAAAAGAAAAGCAATATAAATACGATTACGCAAAAGCATCCCCAGAAAACATTTCTATACACATTAACATAGGAATAGTCTTCTTCTAAGGATACCACCTGAAATAAAATCCCTCCTAATTCTTTTATCCGCTTATAGCATACGATTACCGGCTCTTCACCCAGTGTAAACTGTTCATAGCATATATCGTCTGATTTTTCAGGCATATACCTCAGGATCTCCTCTATATCATCAGACCATCTGCTCTCATAATTCCAATCACAATAATACGCTCCGGCTGCACCAACAAAACAAGTCCACTCCTTTTCATTAGAGGAATACATCTGAGAAAACAGTAATTCCATATCCGTTGCTACCTCAATAACCGCTTCTGTTCCATTGTATAGCTGCTTCGTTGTAATCAAAGCTGCCAAGTGTTGGTTTCTGGATGAAGAATATGCCGGAAATAATGTATCCGCATAATCCATATACCAGCTTCCTGAGGTAAAACTGCCCTCCTTCGTCCAAACTAAACACTCCATTCGATTCAACCGATACAATATTGGCATCATCTCAGGTATCCCCTGGTAGTCCGCATATACCCTGATATGTGTCAGATAAGGGTTGGTATTAATAAGCTTTTCTATTGCATTAATTTCTGTCCGGTAGAAGTCTATTAATTCTTCCGTTTTTATCTTATTTCCTTCACAGAACCGCTCCACTTGGTTCCAGAAATTGATGTCGTTAAGTACTACCTGCGTTACCAACTGGCATATTTCCACATTTTTCTGAATCGGTTCATAGTTTCTGGTAAAGTTAATCTCAACAGTTTTAACTTTTTCGTTAATCCATGAATCCCTAATAGTCCCCCAAAAAAAGAGGGACATTATAGTTAAAGGCATTACAATGATCGCTATTATGAGAAGCGTAAATTTATGACTTAGCTTTAACGAAGAAAAACCCTTTGTTCTTATCATATTGCCTCCCTATGGTCACCATAGGGAAAACAACCTGTTCCTATTAAACAGGTTGTTTTCCTATCGTTATATCTTCTTATTCAATACCTAGTTTCTCTTTCGCCTTATTCATTAACTCCGTTTTTGCTTCTAAAACCTTGTCATATCCCCAATCCTGACGTTTCTGCAGGAATTCATTCCAAATCGTATCGAATTCCTCTTCGCTGCCTGCCAGAAGAAGTTTGGGTAATACGACTCCCCATTCATTATCAACCTTGGATTTAATATCCGCTTCTTCGGAGCCAGTTGCTAAGACTACCTCATATTGAGATGCATTGATTACATAGGGGTATGTCCATTCCTCCATCTGGGCGAGCGGTTCTGTTGGCGGTACTGCCCATTGTAATCCCATTGCACTATCATGCAGCATCCAGTATGCTGCGTCCGCCCCGTATTGTTTATCAAATGCACTTCTGTCTGTATTTGCCAATTCTCTTATTTCTTCTCTCATGGTAGGAACACCATCAACATAATCCCATGTTTCACCTTCTACACCTAAGGTGATCATATGCTGTCCATGCTCACTCATAAAATAGGACATTAATTGAATTGCACGGTCGGGATACTTGCAGTTCTTTGAGATCATAGTTACTGTCCAACCCCTGATTCCCAGTCCGGATAATGTATGATCATCACCGTTACTGTTCTTAGGACCATCTACTGCCATATAGATACTGTCAGGATCATTTTGATAGAGAATTTTTTGCTGGGTTGCCATGTCGGTTCTTTGATATATCATACAGAAATAACGACCCTGAGCGATTTTTTCTTCCATCTGTGCTCTTTTGTCAATAAAAATATCATCTGCCAGATATCCTTCTTCACCTAATTCCCTGAAGAGCTTCAGCCAACTAACAAACTCAGGATCTGTGTATTCGTCATATGCTTTACCGTCTTTTTCAAAGGGAATAGCTAAAAATAGAGGTAATATATTAAAAGACATGTTACCTGTAGTTGCAAACTCATGTAAACCAACCGGAATCAGGGATTGCCCGTTTACTTCCGGGAATTGTTCTGCAGCGGCTTTTACAGCGGCTTTAAAACCTTCCTGCGTTGTCATGTCAGGACTTCCTATTGCTTCATAGATGTCTTTACGTACTAAGAAAGTCTGAGTGGCAGAAATATTATCATTTTCTTCATAATCAGAAGCTGAGAAGGATGCGTTGGGATATTCGTAGATATGACCATCTTCTCGTGTATACCATGCAACGCGTTCAGTATTTGCCACTTCAAACCAATACATATCATATTCCTCTGCCAATTCATCCAATGCATATACCATGTCATCTTCAATGAGGTCGCCAATCTGGCTTGTACTCCGTTCCAGAGTGATGATATCCGGTAAAGAGTCAGAGGCAATCAGGGAATTTAATTTTTCTGCTTCATTTCCTGCAGGTACAATAAAATCAATATTTATACCTGTCTCTTCGGTAATAGCCTTAGATACCAGACTCTCACCCCATGCTGTTGTGAACCAGGAAAAGTTAATATACCAGCTAAGTGTTACATCTTCCTCTGCATTCAACTGCCAACCGGGAACCACTTCATCTGACTGTTCGTCTTCTGTTCCGGAAACCGTATTGTTGGTCACCGCATCTGATTCTTTTGTTGTCTTCGTTTCTGTTTCACTGTTGTTTGATGCTCCACAGCCTGCCGCACTTATGACCATTGTAATCATCAGTCCAAGAGCAATAAGCCTTTTGAAAATTGTCTTTTTCATTTTTTCTTCCTCCTTCATTTGTGGAAAGCTTTTGCGCTCTCCTATGTACATAATTTTTTATTCCTTTACTGCGCCTACCATCATTCCCTTTACAAAATATTTCTGAAGGAATGGATACACACAGCATATAGGTAATGTTGTGATAACCATAGCAGCAAGTTTAATGGATGTAGATGTGGTATCACTCGTTGTAATATTAGCAGCGGCAGTGTTTGTCATTTGGTTCGACTGTACCTGTGCTACCATGCGGTAGAGATAAGTCTGAATTGGCTCTAAATCCACCCGGTCTGTCATATACATAAGACCTCCAAAGTAATCATTCCACTGTCCTACACCCGAGAAAAGTGCTATTGTTGCAAGAACCGGCTTTGACAAAGGCAATATTATCTTCGCAAAAATGAGCAGGTCATTCGCACCGTCTATCCTCGCTGATTCTTCCAGAGATCCCGGTATTTCACGGAAAAAGTTTATAAATATCAACACATTAAAGACATTAAATGCGGCTGGTATAATGTACACCAGGAAATTATTCAGCAGGTGCATATTTTTAAATAACAGGAAAGTAGGTATCAATCCGCCTGAGAAAAACATGGTAATCGTTGCCATTCCCATATAGATTTTTCTTCCCACTAACTGGGTCTTGGACAAAGGGTACGATACCATTGCCGTAAAGAGTACGCTTATGGTAGTCCCGATTAAGGTCTTTGCGATTGTTATCTGGAAGGACCGAAGCACTCTGCTGTCTGAAAATACCCTTTTATAATTCTCCAAAGAGAATACTCTTGGCCACCAATAGATTCCTCCCATCATAGCATCCGTAGCATCATTAAAGGAGTTCACAATAACGTACCATATGGGATACAGACATAAGAAACAAATAATTATCATAAATAACGTATTCAGGGAATCGAAGATAAAAGTTCCCCTTGAACGTTTCATTTTAGTCTCCGTTTTCAATATGACACCTCCTAGTATATGGTTCTGCCCAATAGCTTTTTACTGGTTGTATTAGCAGTTAATAGCAGCAGCAAGGCAATTACCGATTTGAATAATCCCACCGCTGTGGCATATGAGTATTTCCCCATTGTCATACCCACCTGATATACATAGGTATCAATAACCTGACTCCTGGAAACATTAATCTGATTCTTTAATATCAATATCTGATCAAAATTGGAATTCAGAAGCCCTGATATCTGTAATATTAACATTAAGGCTATTGTTCCTGTTATAGATGGCACTGTGATATATATAATCTTCTGTATCTTCGTAACACCGTCTACTGTAGCTGCTTCATAGATCTGTTGGTCTATGCTTGTAATTGCCGCCAGATAGATAATCGCCGACCATCCAAGCTCTTTCCATGTATCAGAGATTAGAATCAGACCCCAGAAATATTTAGGCTCTCCCAGAAAAGAGACCGGTTCCTTCAATACACGAATGGCAACCAGAAAATCGTTAAACACTCCATCCTTCGCCAGCCAGGACGTCAGGATTCCCCCCAATACAACCCAGGAGAGGAAATGGGGCAGGTAAGAAACCGTCTGGGATATCTTTTTAAAATGGTTTCCTCTAATCTCATTAATGAGAAGTGCAAATATAATAGGTATCGGAAATCCAATAATCAGCTTCAACATACTGATTCCCAGAGTATTGACCATAATATCTTTAAAATTGGAATCCTGAAAGAATTCTATAAAATATTGGAATCCCACCCATGGTGCCTCTGAGATAGGTCTGGTTATCTTGAATTTCTTAAAAGCAATTACAATGCCCCCCATGGGAACATAATTGAATATCAGCATCCAGATAAGTCCCGGAATTACCATGAATTGCAGATATCTTTGCTTCCACCACATTTCCATAGTCTTCTTGAATCTCCCGGAGTATCCTTTTCTCACTATCATTGCGCTGCCGACAGTTTTTGCCATATCTTCTACCTTCCTTCCTTTCTTATACTCTTATCATATATAATCTTTCTTCAATATATAAGGAGTGCTTTTTCAAAAAGGGGGTGCTTTTTTTATAAATAGGTACTGTTGTATACTGGTCTAAAACAGACTGACATGCAATCATTTTGTCGGATACATCTGTTATCAAAACCATCATAACCATAACTGGCAAATATATTATAAAATAACGATTCCATTTTATTTATTTTTGTTATAAAATATATTGAATATATTATAAACATAGGAGACATGAGACATGATTAACAGTATGCTTTTAGAAAAATATTATAATTCCATCAAAGTGCCTATCCTGCATTACTCTGACGGTTGCCTTGTGAAAAATTATGATTCAGAGAACTTTACACCTAACCCCGCTTCTGCCTTCCTAGCATCTGCCACAAAAAGCGGATATGATATCTGCTATACCATTTCACCGGAATATATTTTTTATGGGTTTATAAAAGAGAAGGATACCGCTGACTGCTATATCATCGGTCCCTGCATGACTTATGAATGTACCAGAGGGCAGGCGCAAAATATCCTGACACACTTAAATCAGCCCCTTTCAAAAACCAATGATATACTGCGCTGGTTTCGTTCCATTCCTTTGTGCAGTCTCCACAGGTTCTTTAACATACTAAATTACCTGCATTTTCTGCTAAGCGGAGAAGAGACTATACGCGAAGTCCCTAAGCTTCCTTATTTCTGCGATGTTCCTTCAAGAGTCTATCCGGATTTCACTCCTGTATTTATTGAAAATTTCACTGATATTATCGAAAGACAGATACTCTCCCATATTCAATACGGAAACATTTCCGAACTGGAAGCTACTTTATCTACGCTAAAAAGCTACAGCGGTGCCGAACCGCCTTCTTTTTCCAAGGAAGCCATACGTTCCTTTAAAACTACTTTGACAGGCGCCACTTATCTGGCATCCAGGGCTGCCATAAAGGGCGGTCTTGATTATAATACAGCCAATGCCATTACAGGAGATTATATTTTGCTGATTGAATCTCTTAACAATCATGCTGATTTTTTTCCAATGTTAAGCAAAATGTTTCTAGATTTTGCCTACAGATCGCAAGAACGAAACCGCCTGATCTCTAATTCCTATCTGGTAACCAGAATTAACAAGAACATTCAGGCACACTTATATGAAAAAATATCTCCAACCCTCATTGCAGAGAGTCTGGGGATGAACTGTTCCTATATTTGCAATCATTTTAAACAGGAAACAGGGAAGACCATTTCTGAATACATTAATGAATTGAAGATTCAGGAGAGCAAAAGGCTTTTAGAGAATACGGATTTTTCACTTATCCAAATTTCAACCCAACTTGGTTTCTCTTCCCAGAACTATTTTCATACGTTATTCAAGAAAATCGCAGGAATATCACCGACAGAATACCGGCAGCAGAAGAAATAAGTCTCTCTGCAGAAATAACTGTATTACTCCTGCTTACCTGCAAGTCTTCTTTCTTCATTGTCCTTACGGATTTGTTCTATATTTTTATCCAGTCTATAGAACATCAATACAATCAGTACCCCCTCATATATCTTTCCTCCAATTTCAAATCGTATCCTCTTCATTTTTTAATTATATTTATTTTGTCATATACCCTAAAATAAAGATTCCACTTTATTTGTTTTTGTTATAAAATATATTGATGATTTTAAAAATATAGGAGATCGCTTGTTGCTGCAACTTTCCATTTCCTATCACTGTCAAGAAATGTAACAACATATATCAGATATATAGCAAAAAGAAAAGCTCATGCACCTGTTCTTTTACAGGTACATGAGCCATATTTTATTTAAGCAAAAAATGAAATTAACATCGCCACTGCAAATCCGGTGAATCCAACAATTGTTTCCATCAGGGTCCAGGTCTTAAGCGTTGTCTTTTCATCCAGATTGCACAAGGACTTCACCAGCCAGAAACCGGAATCATTAAAGTGTGAAGCTGCTGTTGATCCGCCGGCTATCGCCATAACCAGACAGGCCAGATGAAGCTGGGAAAGGTCCGAAACCATCGGCATGGCTGCCACGATACCTGCTGCCATGGTCATCGCCACCGTTGCCGATCCAACGGATATACGGACAGTCAATGCGATAATGAACACCACTACTATGATCGGCAGTGGTGTCGCCACCACAGCATTACCGATAATGGTTCCAAAGCCGGAATCCTGGAGCATATAGCGCAGCACGCCGCTGCCTGCTGTCACCAACAGGATCAGTCCGGTTGGCTCAAGTGACTTGGTCATTACCTTCTCAAGCTCCTCCTTGGAATAACCATGCCGGATACCCAGAAGGATCCACGCTATGATGGCTGCCAAAAGCAGAGATTGCTGGGGATTTATGTTGCCAGGTATCCCCTTTGCGGCTTGAAGGGGTTTTATAAAGTTATAAACAGAGAAAGGCAGATCGTTTTAAATGAATCTTTAGAAGAATGGGAATGGCAGATCGTCTTGGCACATGAAATAGGGCACGATCAATTACATAAGCATATAGCTTCCCTCTCCACTATGTGTGAGCATAGTTTATTGTTTCCATCTGGGAAGACAGAGCAGGAAACGAATTTATTTGCTGCTGAGCTTCTATTATCCGATGCGGAAATGTTGGATCATATGGCTAACCAGCTGACTTTAGATCAGCTCAGCCACAGACTTCATCTGCCAAAAGAATTCCTTCAATACAAAATACACATATTGGCTCGCAGGTATCCTTTGCTTAAAATATATATACCGGAATTAATCAGTAATTTCCTTATTTGATTTTGCTTTTCGCAAATTCCTGTAGTCCTAACTTTACCCTTATGCGAAATAACAGCTGTTTCACTCTGGCGAATCAGCTGTTACTTTGAAAGATTTTAAATATCTTATACTGGATCTGAGATTTCTATATCATCTACTTTACTTCGTATTTTGCCCTATTACTCTGGATTGTTTTTGCAATATCCAAAAGCATTTCCTTTTCTGCATCCGTTGATGACAGAAGCAAATGTTCAACTAACCGGTCATTTGCATACTTTGATATCCCGGGTTTCAATTCATTACCCAAAATAAATTCTGGCGATACCATAAGTTCATTACATATTCTTGTAAGTAAAGATAATGATGTTGATTTGTGACCATTTTCAATCATGCTTATTGTTTGCGGGGTAACTCCCACTAATTCGGCAAGCTGTTCAGAACTCATTTTTTTACTCTCTCTTGCCGCCCTGACACGCTGCCCATATTTAACTTTATCTATCTTTTGAACCTTTGCATCACTTTCCATTACAAATCCTCCTTCAGCTATCAATATTGTATAATTCCTAACCAGGTTTATTAATCACCTTATAGTAAAAATAAAATCGTCTGATTCACTATCAGTTATATCTACTATTCTTTTTATGTATTTCCTTCTTCTTAATCATAGTTCGCACTAAATCTACAACTATTTCCTGCTCAAGCTGCGTAAGCAAAGGGAATAGCTCCCCCAGTTCGCTGTCATCAGGTTTATAAAGATCCGGCATTAATGAGTCCATCAGTAAATAATCAGGTGAAGTAGACAAAGTGTTGCATATATTTATTAGCACTTCTACTTTAGGGGTTTTTCTAGCATTTTCATAACTGTATATAGAATTTGCTGATATATCTGTTTTTTCCGCAAGCATAGCAGCAGTAAACTTTCTTACTTTACGTGCTTGTTTTAACCGAACACCAAACATTTCATCATTCATCTTATTTACCTCGCTTCTCCATTATAATATTGAAAACATTTAACAGTAAATCAACTAGAAGGTATGATTTAGTAGTAGATTTAAACCTGTGGTGATGTTATAATTAAAAAGCGGAAGTCATATAAGGATTGTTGCGAGGTAGACAATGATTTTTCTTTTTTTAGCAATGATAGAAGGGGAAGGTGATAAAGGGAAATTTATTCTTCTGTTTGAAAGCTACAGGTACAGGATGCTCTACATAGCCAACAGTATCCTGCATGACAGAACTCTTTCAGAAGATGCTGTACAGGAGAGTTTTTTGTATCTGGCCAAAAATATCAGGAAAGTTCCTGATGACATTCATTCAAAGGAAACAATGAATTACATTTTCATCGTAACAAAGCATATATCCATTGACATTGTCAGAAAGAACCAGCGTCATCGTAATGTAAATATAAGCGAACTGACTGAGAAGGACTTTGCAATATTTCCAAATCCGGAGGACATATACATTTCCAATACCGGCGTAAAAAGAATCTTATATGAGATCCGAAATATGCCTGTTGCCTATAGGGAATGTCTGGAACTGAATATTCTGCACGGATACCCTCCAAGGGATATATCCAGACTCATGCACCGTGACGTAGCCTGGGTCCGTCAGAAACTGTATTGGGGAAAGAAGCGGCTGCGGGTAATTCTTTCAGGGAGTAATGCTTATGAATAGAGACAGAGACCTACTGCAAATTATGGAAGAGTTAGAAAAGCTCAAACATTATGATATGCCAGATGAACATACCATACACCAGAAGACGGGATACTCCTATACAGAAGATTTCACACAGAAAATTGAGAAATACGATAAAAAATATATTTATGTTCACAGACGGGGTTTTTCAAAGACTGCCATATTAATTGCTGCTATACTCGCTCTGTTTGCGGGAAGCATAACTGCTTATGCCGTTTATACTCTCTTCCGCCTGGAGCATAACGAAAAGAATACTGACTTATCCAGCATCTTAAAGCCATCCGTACATACTGTCATTGAAGATATTTATATACCCAGGGTACTGCCGGAGGGATATGTACTTTCTTCAACGACCATAAATGACGACCTTATTCTGACAGAGTTTTATCATGAAAGCCGGAATACCTATTTGTTCATGCGACAGATGCTGTACAGCAGTTTCACATCGTTTGATAATGAGGACACTGAGCAAATACCCCTTGAAGTTAACGGTATGGAAGCAATTTACACCGTGAAACATGGTGAGTCCACTTTGTTCTCCTATTTCCAAGGGTATTTAGTTATCATTGATACCACAGACACAGATGCATCCCTGCAGGATCTGATTGATATAGCAGAATCATTAACATTAGAAGGAGAAAACGAATGAAAAAACTATTTTTTAGGAAAAAAACTATATTGCTATTAATTTTATCTGCTCTGGTATTTTATTGCGGCCAGCCATCCATGACTGTATTGGCTGCTGGGGAAATGAATATGGACACTTTCGCAGAAGATGGTACCGAATCCTTACTACGCAATACAAACATAAAATATACGACTCTTTCTCTTAGTTTTAGCAGTGGGAAGGCTAATTGTACAGCCAGTGTTACCGCCTATGCCGCCAATACTACTTCTGTAAAAATTGTAATGACATTATATAAGTATACAAACGGGAAATGGGAATTTGTCCAGAGTTGGGAAGACAGTGCAGATGGAACCACGCTTACCCTGTCAAAATCAGAAACCGTATCAAGCGGTAATTATAAACTGGTAGGCGTATTCACTGCTAATAGTGAGACAATTGAAAAAACAACGGAACAGACTAATTAATATGAGCCTTATAGGACATAAATCACTTAAAAAACGTTGCTTTTACGTCATGGCCGTTCTGTTAGTGTTCTCAGCATTAATTATTAAAGTAGTGGTGGATGATGCCTGGACCGCGTATCAAATCAGCCAGTACGATTCCTTTCAGTTTTGCAGTGATTGTGCTGGTCCTAAAAGCTTTTTATATTACCAAAACAGTGGCATTGGTGTATTAAATATCTCTGCTCCTGCCAAGGGTATCGGACAAGCTTTTGATGTTTTGGGAAATGGACAAAATGGTGTTGTATGGGGGACTTCCTCTATATTTACGTATAACTCTGGTGAAAACAGGCATTTCAGGAGCACTATTTATATTAGTGCTGCTGATCATCTCACCGAAGAAACTCCATTAAGTCTCTGTGATGGATGCAGAAAGATGCTGCTTAAATACAGCCAGTACAGCATCATCATTGCAGACTATACAAACAAACGGTTCTATCCCATCAAGTCAGACGACCATATCATTACGGTTAATGATTACATCATAGAGATAACCTGGAGCAGGGAGAACCATGTGCATCTGGATGCTACATACCAATTTAGGAAACCGACCGGAATAATCGATTACATCAAAACTCTTCACAATCTTTCTAAACCGGTTTACTGATGCAGAATTTTATTTATTGGAATTGGTAGCAAAAATAACTCTTCCATGTAGATCCTCCCGTTAACACCTGGGAGGGTCTATATAAATCAATTTGAAAAAAGAAATGAGGTATTTTTAAATGTATCCTACAAGCAAAATTATTGAGCAGGTAACCATAGCAGACTTAGATGTTTACTTGCTTTGTGCAGAATCCAATAACCCTAAAAATGATTCAAATTATGAAGAGAGATTGAGAACAGCACATGATCATTGTAAAAGAGTAATATTACGCTATGACCAGAATGAAGACTCAGAGTTAATGCTAGCTATGCTCCACTTGATAGACGAATACGAGAAAGTATATATAAAATTAGGATTACGTTCCGGCTTAATGTTTCTGACAGATATTACAGAATCACTCCAAGAACAGAGCGCATCCAGGGAATCGGACAATGACAGCTATGATAAAATCTCAAACAGAATATATTTGCAGGTATTACCTACACTTATCCGAAATGGCGGGCCTCTTATTCAAATAAACAAAAGCGATTTTGAAGAAAGAGAAAAAGAAGCATATGCAAAATTAGTAAATGAATTGATGAAACATATTAATGAAGGTGATTATAAGGCTGTCGAAAATGAAATAGACAGATATACTGCTATAATTGAAGAAACACAGTTTTCTTTGGGTATGAAGTTTGGTGCAAGGTTTATGCAACAACTTATTGGTAATTTTGATTCCGATTATTAATATCCAAAGGTTAGCGTTACAGTTCAGAGGTTAGTATCCCGCGAGGGTTTTGTGCGCTTTTGCACAAAATCCCGAGGGTTGCATATCACATATTTTTTGTGATTTTGTGTACATCATGTTTCTGTTTGCACCGAAGGAGTGAACCATTGTCATTTAGTTTAGAAGAACACTTGCTATATCAAAAATATGAAAAGACCTCTAATTAAAAACACATTAAATATTTATTAAATAACCGCAAAACACTCGACACCTTCCGCATTTTGTGCAGCCATTTTCGCTAATGAAATGACTTAGCAAAAGAGAACCTTGTAGTCAGGAGTATATTACATTCTAATTACAAGGAGGATTACTTATGGCAATAAAAAATGGTACCCAGCTGAATCGTCCAGCAAAACCATTATCATCACTGGCGGGGGATATTGTTCCTATAAAATAATATTAATTACTTTTTTTACGTTCAGTTACAATCTTAACGGTTATCTATCTGCATTATCATATATATGCTTCCAGAATGTCAATGCTTATAATTTCAGATGTCAAATTAATGTATTATGTAATTAAATGATGAACGATCCTACTGCAATTAATCCACCAGTGCAAAAAGAGTCCTTGCCATGGTTTCTTGTGGGTAAAAGCAACAGAGAAAAAATATCGGTGGATTTGAATGCCTTCTATGAACTTGCAGGAAAATCAGCGGAGAAAAGTGTTGTACTTATAAAAAATTATGATCATCTACTATCCCTTTCTTCAAAGAAAGATGTATTTTTTATTGAGAACATGGCAAAGGAAATCCATTATAAAAGGTCAGGAAACAACCATATCAACACGTGGAAATTGATTTGTACGACAAAAAGCTGCTCCGAAGTGTCCTTGCGGAAGGTTGTGGTGAGAAAGGGTATCGGATGATTTCCCTTTAGGAAAGACTAATCAGCTATCTTTACAAGATGGAAATTCTTTCTGAATTGAGCCTTTTTCTGCATCCATGTCATAAGATAGTTTTACCATTTTATTCCCTCCACAATTTTCCATACGTATATCATTGGAATATAATGTTTTCCATACATAATATTTATAAAATTTACTTTGCCTCCTTCGAATCCGAGAACTTTCTATACAATCAATATATTCTTTGTTTACGTTCTGTACAAGTGATAATAATGCCGAACAGTTAATGATTTATTTATTAATATGTTATGTGCTTTTTAGATTCTTTGCTTTTTTATACGTTTGTCTTGTTTTGTATTTTTGAGATGACCCTACCTGGGTTTTGGGAATCTGAAATGAAATAGAATTCTCATCAATAGTACCTTCTACTTTTTCCTTAATTGTCTTTGCATCAAATTCTATTTTCCCTTCAATAGTCATAAAGGAACGTTCAAAAATTTTTTCGGACACTTCGACAAACTCTATAAATACATTTGGATAGAAGCATATATAATTACTTTCTATACTTTCTTTTCCAACAATAATTATATTATTGTTCTTAACCAATTCAGAAAAATTCTTATTAAGAAAATTTACTATATCATACTCCTTTTCATCGTATAATAAAATGATCTTTTTGTTGCGTATCTCGTTAATATGTGAAATAATGGCATTGCTAAATAATTTTCTAAAACGCTCACATGAAATAATAATTCCTTCGCATTCAAATGTATTTTGATGCAAAAAATATGCTATGATTTCTTTATTGTCTATCAATTCTCTAGTTTGCATAAAATCATCTATAATTGAATCTGTAATTTCCTCGCAGTCATACAGTTTTTTTATTAAAGCGCCCGTTTTTTGCCTCTCAACATTATTTACAATATGAATATTTT
>Ga0153947_1000552_pt1 | contig 18477 bp, 16 predicted proteins | sample TSNJ031MetaG_FD_104697 | JGI IMG/M metagenome (GOLD analysis project Ga0153947, IMG submission 104697) | Attine ant fungus gardens microbial communities from New Jersey, USA - TSNJ031 MetaG | ecosystem: Host-associated > Fungi > Mycelium > Unclassified | place: USA: New Jersey, Wharton State... | reverse complement strand
GTTACTTTTGGAGGAACAAAAGTAACCAAAATTCCCACGGGGGAGGGCCCCCGTGACCCCCCTGCACTATGGGTAGCTGTCTTTGGTAATCTTGTAGTAGTTTAAAGGTATCTACGATATTTAAATAGGGGCACCGGCCCCTAAAACCCCCGCTTAAGGACTGCTAGTCCTTAAGAATCCAGTGTTCCTTGGCAAACGCTGGTGGCGCGGTGGTGCGAGGTGCGCCGTCGGCGGGCTGCCGCCCGGCGCGGCGCTGCTTTTATGGGACGGTTTTATACCGCCCGTTGCATGTCACGTGTAGGCTGCCTTTTTAAGAAAAGCCAGCGACCGGAATGGGGTTTTTGGGCCCCATGGAGGGAGCGGACGGTTAGCTGTAGCCTGCGGCTGTGCAGAGCTTTTCAACCCTGCTGAATTATGGGTTCTTACGACGGAGTGCTTGCACTCCTAGTCCTTTAGGGGGGCCATTATGGCCCTAAGCGAGTCCGGGCAGAGCCCGGCCAACCGAGGCAAAGCCGCAAGTTCGCAGAAGTCTCCGCTGGAGGCTGCGGCCCGGCTAACCGCGCCGGGTGCTTAATCCAGCCCCAGGCGGTAGATTCTGTTGGCATTGTCAAAAAACACCCAATCATGGTACTTGGGCGGGATCAGCTGGGAGACAAATTCAATATAATTGGGGATGTTCACCAGCGGCCAATCGGTACCGTACATAATCCGGTCATAAGCGCCCAGGTATTGCAGCCAGGTTTGGAGGTGATGGACATAGCCCTCCCGCTCCCGGAAAAAGGCCGCCATGTCCAGGGTGCCCTCCAGCATCCCCGACAGATCCGCCGATACATTGGGGTTTTTGTTGAGAACCGCGGCGGCGTCCACCACCCATGGGTTTCCGAAATGGCACATGACAAACTGCACCTGGGGAAAAGCGGTGGCCGCCGCGTCCAGGGTAAGGGGATGGGCCAGCTTCAGCTGGGCTCTGGTACCGGCGGTAGCCCCGGTGTGAACGGCCACCGGCTTTTTGTAGGCCATAGCCAGCTCAAACAGGGGAAAGTTCACAGGATCATCCACGGAGAAGGGGTTGTAGCCCGGATAAAGCTTGATGCCCACGCACCGCTCCCACTTCAAATGGGCCTCCACCCGGTCATATGCCTCCGGCAGATTCCGGCTCCATTGGTAGGTGCTGTCCAGCCCCACGCAGTAGCTTAGGAAATCCGGGTATTGATGGGTGGAGATATCCAGCGTACGGTTTCCCATTACAACGCTGTGGCGGATGCCGTGCCGGGCATACACCTCCCGCAGGTGGGCCTCGGTATTTTCATGCCCCGCCAGCCCCGCCAGCAGATCAAAATGCGCATCTGGGAAATAGTGGATGTGGGCATCTATGATCCTCATGGAACACACTCCCTATGTATGATTGTCACTATCAGCATACTCCATTTTCAGCTATTTGTAAACGTGCCGGAATAATTGTAAACACTTTTCAGGGTAATTGACCTTTAAGGAGATTTAGTTTACAATATAGTCAGTCAATTTGAAAGCACTAAGGCTTTTTAATTGGCTGACTGTGCAGCCAGGTTAACGCCGCCCTATGGGCGGCGCGCGGCGTTCGCCGCGACCCAAGGCTGTAGAAGGCAAACGGACAACGCGGAGGTGGCGGCATGCTTAAAATTTCCCCGTCGGTGCTGGCTTGTGATTTCGGCGCCCTTCGGAATGAGATACTTTCCATGGAGGCGGCAGGCGCGGATATGATACACCTGGATGTGATGGACGGGCATTTCGTCCCCAATATCTCCTTTGGGCACGGGATTATTGCCGGTGTGCGGCCGGGATGCTCCATTCCTTTTGACGTGCATCTTATGATTTCCCAGCCCCTCCGCTACATCGACGCCTTTGCGGAGGCGGGGGCGGATAGTATTACCTTCCACCTGGAAAGCGAAAGCTGCGTGGAGGAAACCATAGAAAAAATCCGTGGTCACGGCAAAGGAGTTGGCTTATCCCTCCGGCCGGGAACCCGGGTGAAGGAGCTGTTCCCCTATCTGCCGTTGGTGGATATGGTACTGATTATGACGGTGGAGCCGGGCTTTGGCGGCCAGCGGTTTATGCAGGATCAGATGCCCAAGGTGGCCGCGGTGGCCAAGGCTTGCAGGGAGCTGGGGCTTTCTATGGACATTCAGGTGGATGGTGGTATCGACGAAACCACCGCCCCTATCGCGGTGAAATGGGGGGCCAATGTCCTGGTGGCAGGCTCTGCCCTTTTCCGCCGGCCGGATTACGGCCAGGCGGTGGCCGGGCTGCGCCGGGCGGCGGAGGGCGGCGTCAGCTAAAGTACCGGGCCAGCGTGTCCAGCGCCGTATCCTGGACAAGCAGCTTGCCGTGCTCCTCTATAAACGCCGCAAGAACCGGGCCGGTTCCGGTTTTTTCACCAAACTCACCGAGAAGCAGTATGCTGAGGTTGTCGATGTAATCCAACGGATATACCACCAGCCGGTAGCTGTTCTCCAGCCGGTAGAGGGAGCTTTTATAGATGCGGTGGCTGTACCGGTGGTATACCTTGCAAGCGGCCGACAGCAGCTCCTCCACCTGGAAGAAGGCGAACACCACCGCCTCCGGGCCTAATGCGCCGCAGATACCCGGCGGATGCCCGCTGCCGCGGAGGCAGGTGAAAAACACTATGCAGCCGCCCTCCTCGCTGGGGAACACCTCGATAAACAACCGGGCGTTTCGCGGGCGGAAGCCGGTTTCCTCCTTTCCCCGCTCCAGCAGGGCAACAAACATCTGCTTGGTGGCGGGATCGGAGTAATCAATACCGGCATATGTAATATCCAGCTCCTTCAGATCCTGGGGGCTCAGGGAAATTTTGAGCTTTTCAGATGTGACAAGCAGAAATTCCAAATGATCTCCCGCCTTCCAATGGGATTTTCAGGGCCTGTTTCGTATCTGTAGGCCCTTATTGCTGGTTGACAAAAAATCCTTGATATTAGCGTAAGGAGGACAACATACCGACATGGTAGGTTTTTCTAAGGGCACAATGTTGGCGCAGCACAAGGAACCGGCCTTTTCAAAGCCTGTTGTGCGGTTTGTCAACCCCCAGACCGACAGTATGAGCATTGACTATCCTCCTTTGAAGAACCCGAAAGGGATACGGGCGGATGAGATTATAGACATTGCCAGGGCCGCTCAAATCGTGGATGAGCGGGATGGAAAGCTGCTCTATCGCAAGCTGGTTCGGGCCAGGAATAAGACTGTGGTTGTGGTGGCGGACGCTGTGGACGACGAGCCCTACCTTTCCAGCAAAATCGCCCCCCTGCTCCAATTTAAGGAGGAGGTTATGGGCGGCCTGCGGCTCTGCCAAACGGTAGCCGGTATTGACAAGCTGGTTATCATGGCCTACCAAGTTCTTACCGGCGTTCACACCAAGCTCCCCAAAACCGTGGATGGGGTGGAGGTGGTGAGGCTCCGGGGGAAATATCCGGCTCCCGCCCACGCCAGCAAGCTGAAGGTGGGCCAGGGGCGGATGCTCATCGTGGGAACCGGCGCTCTCATCCACCTCCACCGGGCGGTGCGCCAGTACCGCCGGCAGAGCACGGTGTTTGTCACCGTGGCGGGCAATTGCGTCGCAAACCCCATGAACCTGGAGGTATCCTTGGGTATCAGCGTGGCCCAGGTTCTGGAGCGGTGCGGGCTTTCCGCGGCTCCCACCCGGGTGGTTTGCGGCGGCCCCATGACGGGAATCGCGATTATGGATCCTGAAAAACCCCTGATTACCTACACGACCCGGGCGGTTCTGGCCTTTCGCGAGAACGAACTGGACGCCCATTACAGCTGTATTGGCTGCGGCCGCTGCGAGCAGGTTTGCCCGGAGGGGCTTAATCCTATGTATATCTACCGGTTTGTGCGGAATAGCTATTATGCGCCCCTGCGGCGGTTTGACGCACACCTGTGCACAGGCTGCGGTACATGCAGCTATGTGTGCCCCTCCAAGCTGGCGGTATCCGCGGCGGTGCGGGAGGCCAAGGCCTATGCGGCCAGCCACTTTGTAAGCTCCGGCGATGAGGAGGTGGATGATATTGACGCTTGATGTGTGGTCGGCGCCTCATATCCGGCACAACGAAACCACCCGTACAATTATGGGGGACGCGGTGCTTGTGCTCCTGATTCTCTACGCCATGGCCTTCTACTACTATGGCCCGAGGGCTCTGGCCCTGGGAGCCTGGTCGGTGGCCATCAGCGTGGTTACGGATATCCTCTGTGTGCTCATCAGCGGAAAAAGGCCAAATATACGGGACTTTTCCCCTCTTGTCACCGGTATGCTCATTCCGCTGCTTATGCCCGCGACCATTCCCTACGGTGCGGTGGCCATTGCGGCGGTGGTAGCCATCGCGGCGGCAAAGCATCCCTTTGGCGGGGTGGGCCACAATGTCTTTAATCCGGCGGCGGCGGGGTTTTCCTTCTCCGCCATCTGCTATGGGGAAAAGATGTTTACATATCCCCTGCCCTTGCAGCGGCTGCCGATTTTTGGCGCGGAGCAGGTGGTGAACGGAATCTCCCCCGCCTTTACCCTGTCCTTGGGCGGCATACCCTCCTATGCGCTGCTGGATATGGCTTTGGGGAATTTTCCCGGGCCCATGGGCGCCACTAATATTCTAGTAATCCTTGCCTGTCTTTTATACCTGAGTTTGCGCAATACGGTGCGCTGGGAGATGCCTGTGTCCTTCTTCCTCACCGTTTCGGTTTTCGCGTTGCTGTTTCCCCGAACCAGCGCGGAGGGCTTTGAATCGGTGGCGCTGGAGCTTATGTCGGGAATGCTGCTGCTGGGCGGCGTCTTTATGCTGGGTGACCCGGTGACTACCCCCAAGCGGGATCTGTCAAAGGTAGCCTTCGGGGTGGTATCCGGCATCACGGTCATGCTGTTCCGGCGGCACAGCAGCATGGAGGAAAGCTTTTCCTTCGCCATTTTGGCAATGAATGCCGCCGTTTGGGGCTTCGACATGTGGGGTGAGCGGCTTTATAGTATTATAAGGAGGCGAAAGGGTGGAAATTCACCAGATAAGGCAGTTCCGAAAAAAACATAGGATCTTTAACGCGCTCCTCATGCGGAATCCGGTTTTGGTTATGGGGCTGGATCTGCCCTTTATCATCGCCGCCGCCACCAGCCTGAAAAATGCCGCCGCCATGGCGATTGTAATGCTGATGATTCATGTGGGCACCATGCTGGCGGGGATCGCCACCTGCCGGAAGCTGCCCTACTGGCTGCGGATGCTGGTAAACGCCTGCGTTTCCACCGTCATCATGATGGTGGCCCAGGCCCTTGTGGCAGGGTTGTTCAAGGGTATCTCCAACTCTCTGGGCATGTACCTGTACCTCATGGCCGTCAATGGCATGACGATATTCCAGTCCAGCGGCCTGGGAAGAAAAGCAAAAATCTATCCGGTGGTCACCGGCGCCGTCCTCAGCACGCTGGGCTTTGCCCTGGTGGCGGCGATAACCGGAGTCATCCGGGAATATATGGGCAGCGGCACCCTCTGGGGAATTCCGGTTTACTTTCCGGTGAAGATTACGGCGTTACAATTGCCCTTTGCCGGCTTTATCGTTGTCGGCTTCCTCCTCGCCCTGTCCCGCCTGTTAAACAAGCTGGCCCTCTCCCGCATGATGCGCGAGCACGCGCGGAGAAATGTCCGGCACGCCAAAATTTATATTGATTCGGTGGAGACTATAGACTAATACTAATTATTCAAATAAAAATCGACAAGCGATTTTTATTTGAATATGCGTTGCTACGCGGCTACGTCTCATACAATCTTCTACGCGCTTCGCGCTATCAAAGCGTTTCGACGCTTTGATAGAAGATTAGTATAAACTATACCCGACCTGGAGGAATACAGTGGAGAACTTTCTATTATTTATTACGGCGGCCCTGACCGCGTTGGCAGCGGAAAATACCGTATTTTCCCACAGCCTGGGGCTTTCCAAGCCAATTCTGTTTATGAAAAGCCCCAAAATGGCAATACTATATGGAGTGCTGCTCACCTGGATTGTAACGGTTTCGTCTATCCTGGTTTCCGGCGCCAACCGGCTGGTGTCCGGCTCCGCCTTTGTGGGCGTGCTGCGCTTTCCCAGCTATCTGGCTTGCGTCAGCCTGGTATATGTGGGCACCTATTTATATACCCGACACAAAATGGCCCCGCTTTACCAGCTTATTTACCGGGCGCTGCCCGTATCCACCTTTAATTCTGCTATGTTTGGCGCGTTTTATATCTCCGCAGTTCGGGGACACGCCTTTTTTCAAACCGTGGGCTACGCCCTGGGCACCGGCTTGGGCTATACGGCGGCTATGCTTATCCTGTACTACGCGCGCAAGCGGCTGGCCATCAGCCCTGTCCCCAGATCCTTCCGGGGACTACCGGTGCTGCTTTTATACGTCGGCTTTCTGTCCTTGGCCCTCTATGGGCTAATTGGCCACGGTCTGTCCGTTTAAACCATTACAAAACTGATCTTATATACTATCAGGGGGTTGCAGATGGCAAGGAAACAGCATAAAATAAAACATTATTTCCAGAAAACCGGCACCTATAAAGCGCGCCCCCATCCAATAACGGTCATCGCGTCCGTTTTGGGGCTTGCGTTGCTGGTATTTTTAGGCGTGAGTATTTATCAGCCTGTATATGATTTCATTACGGGAAACCGAGAACCCAAGCCCCCTGCCTCCGTACTGCCGGAGCAATCCCAAGCGGATGAGCCGCCGGTTGGCTCCGACGGGGAAGCCGCCAAAGGGAGCACTCCGGCAAATACGCGTCAGGAAGCGCTGCGCATGGTATACCTTCCCCTGGAAACCGCCCGGGATACCCAGGCGCTTGACCGGTTTATCGCCGGGCTGACCCAGGGGTATGGAAATACGGTGCTTATCGACATTAAGGACGCCCAGGGAACCGTACTGTTTAACACGCAAAATCCCCAGGCTCTGGAGTGGGGCGTTGTCAGCCCGGATCCCATTGACCTGCCCGCCCTGAACGCCCGCCTGGAGCAAAGCGGCTATGGGCTGGCGGTGCGGATGCCCGCCTTCCGGGATCCCTTGGCGCCTGTCAGTGACCGCTCCATCGCCGTCACCTATCAAAACACCGATTACCGGTGGCTGGACGCGGCGGCGGACGCGGGGGGACAGGCATGGCTCAACCCCTATGCCGGCGGAGCCCGGAAATATCTCACCGACCTGGGGGCGGAGGCCGTCCGGATGGGCGCCAAGCTGGTGATCCTCCAGGATGTCCAGTTCCCTTGGGGGAGCAATTCCCCCAATGCCGGTTTCGGAGCCGAAGCCGGATCCATGACCCGAAGCGCGGCCCTGAGCCGGTTTGTGAACGAAATCACCGCCGAGGTGGAGAAGGAGGGCGGACGGCTGGGAGTATACCTGTCCGCACTGACCCTCACCCAGCCCACCTTCAACGAGGTGCTCTATGGGGGCAGCCCCCTGGAGATGCTGGGGAACACTCTGGTGCTGGGGGTAATGCCCTCGGAATTCGGCTCCGGCTTTGAGGCGGAGGGGCTGAAGCTGGAGGCCCCGGCGGAAAACCCCGCCGCCACCGTTACCACCCTTCTCGCCTATGCCAAGGGATTGCTGGCCTCCCATAACCGGGAGGATATTCAGGTTATCCCCATGCTCCAGGGCGGCCCCGCCCCCGACAGCGCGGCGGTTGCGGCCATGATAGAGGCGGCGGAGGTCGCCGGTTACGGTGAATATTTGCTCTATCAGGCGGAGGGAGACTACCCGGCCGCCACGGCGTAAATAATATGGAGGGGAAATCCAATATGAATATTCCAACACCGCATATAACCGCCAAACCGGGGGATTTCGCCCCCACGGTTCTCATGTCCGGCGACCCGCTCCGGGCCAAGGTCATCGCCCAGCGTTATCTGGAGAATGCCCGGCTGGTCAACGAGGTGCGGGGGATGCTGGCCTATACGGGAGACTACAAGGGCCGGACTGTCAGCGTCATGGGCAGCGGGATGGGCATGCCCTCCATCGGAATCTATTCCTATGAGCTGTATATGGGATATGGGGTGAAAAACATCATCCGCATCGGCTCGGCCGGCGGCATTGCCGAGGATGTGGAGCTTTACGATATTGTGGCGGGAATGGCCGCCTGCACCAATTCAGGATATGCCATGCAGTATGGCCTGCCCGGCACCTACGCCCCTATCGCAGACTATGGCCTCCTTCGCAGGACTGTGGATGTGGCGGAGGAAATGGGTGTGCCGGTGAAGGTGGGCAACCTCCTCTCCTCCGACACATTTTACGACGACGCCGATTCCCTGGGCCTGTGGAAAAAGATGGGGGTTCTGGCCATCGAGATGGAGGCCGCCGCCCTCTATATGAACGCCGCCCGGACAGGCGGCAGGGCTCTTGCCATCTGCACCATTTCCGACTGCCCCTTTAAGGGAACAAGCACCTCCGCCGGGGAGCGCCAGAATGCCTTTCACCGGATGATGGAGGTCGCCCTGGAAACGGCGCTGGGGTTGTAATTAAAAAACACAGGGGGGAGCTTATGGAAGACAGGACGCTGATCCGGGCCGCGCTGGCAGTCAGGGAAAATGCTTATGCCCCCTACTCCCGCTACCGGGTGGGGGCGGCCCTGCTGGACGTGGAAGGCAGAATATTTACCGGCTGCAATGTGGAAAACGCCGCTTATCCCGTATGCTGCTGCGCTGAACGAACAGCGCTGTTTGGGGCGGTGGCCCAGGGGAGCCGCCGGTTCTCGGCCATCGCGGTGGCAGGAGGCCCCGAGGGGGAAGCGCCGCCCCTTTCCGGTTACGCATATCCCTGCGGCGTGTGCCGCCAGGCTCTCTGGGAGTTTGGAAGCCTGCGGGTGCTGGTGGCAAAAAGCGAGGAGGATTACAAGACATACCTCCTGGAGGAGCTGCTGCCCCACGGATTCGGGCCGGAGCATTTGGAGGGATAGCGCCCTCCGGCGCCCAGTCCTTTAGGGGGCAAGCTTTGCCTCGGTTAGCCAAGACGCTGCATCCAGCGGAGACTTCTGCGAGCTTGCAGCTTCGCCTCGGTTGGTCTTGGCCTTGTGCCCGGGTTAGGGCGTTAGCCCTGCAAAAAGCAGCGCCGCGCCGGACGGCAGTCCGCCGACGGCGCACCCTGTGGCACACCACTAACAGTGTTTGCCAAAGAACACTGGATTCTTAAGGATCGAGATCCTTAAGCGGGGGATTTAGGGGCCGGAGCCCCTATTTAAATATCGTAGATACCTATAAACTACTACAAGATTACCAAAGACAGCTACCCAAAGTGCAGGGGGGTCACGGGGGCTCTCCCCCGTGGGAATTTTGGTTACTTTTGTTCCTCCAAAAGTAACTGCCCGTCGCGGCATGAGCGACATGCCACCCCGCTGTACAGCGGTAACGCAAAAACGCACAGCAGCAGGCAAACCCCACAGCGCCAACGCCAGAGCGAAACAACAACGAAAACGGCAAAACGTAGCGGCAACCCGCTAAATACGACAGCTATTTTAAAGCCCTCTCATTATTCCATCTGATGGAATAATGAGAGGGCTTTTGCTGTGCGTATAATATCCGAACCGGAGCCGAGGCCAACCCCCGTCACCGCCGGTAGGCACTATTGGGTATCCCCAACTGATCCCTGTATTTGGCAACGGTGCGCCGGGAAATCTCCGTCCCCTGCTTCACCAGAATATCCGCGATTTTTTGATCGCTGAGAGGCTCCTCCTTGTTCTCACCGGCAATCAGCTCCCTGATGACCCCCTTAATATTGTGGGAGCTGGCATCCTCGGCGTCACCGGTGCCCCGCAGACCCTGTACAAAGAAATGCCGCAGGGGAAAGGTTCCGTAGCTGCATTGGAGGTATTTGTTCCGCACCGCGCGGCTGATGGTGGATTCGTGCATCCCCAAGGCTTCGGCCACATCAGACATGCGGAGGATTTTCAGGTTATGGGGGCCGTACCGAAAAAAATTCTCCTGATGCTGTACAATCGCCCTGGCTACGGCCATCAGGGTTTCCCCCCGGCTGGCGATGCATTTTTCAATCCACTGGGCCTGCTTGACCTTCCGGCTTATGTACTGGACGACCTCCTTGTCCTGGGAGGCATTCATAATCTCCTGCATGGAGGCGCTCAAGCGGATGGTGGGATAGGAAAACTCGCAGGGCAGGACATAATACCGATCCTGAAAGCTGGTGACGATTACATCGGGAATCACATACAGGGGGGGCTGGGAGGGCGAAAACGCGCTGCCCGGCTTGGGGTTGAGCTGCCGGATGCGGGCAAATGCGGCGGCGGCCTCCTCCTTGGACACATGCAGCTCCTTGGCGGCCCTGTCCGGCCGGTTTTTGGCCAGATGCTCCATGCAGCTGCTGACAACCGACCGCTCCAAGCCGGCGTCCTGGGGGAGCTGCAACAGCAGGCAGTGAGCAAGGTCGCCGGCTCCCACCCCCGGGGGATCAAAGCCCTGGACGGTCTTTATGGCCGCCTCAAGGGCCTCCCGGGAGAAGCCGCATTCCTCCTGCATTTCGGACAGGCTGGCCCGCAGGTAACCGTCATCGTCCAAAAAGCCGATGACAAATTCCGTAACCGGCCGGGAAGCCTTGTCGCAGTACAGGGAGCACTGCTCCAGCAGATGTGCCGCCAGGCTGGTATCCTCCCGGGCGGCAACGGTTTTTTCCAGGGAATAGTCCTGCTGGGGGTCATAGTATCCCACAAATTGCTTATCCTTCACCGCCTGCTGCTCCAGCCATTCCAGTTTTTTCTTACGCAGGGCGGCGGGGGAATCCTCCTGAATGCTATCCATATCAATGGCGGGATTCTCTAAAGCTTCCTTCTGAACATATTCACGCAGCTCCACCATATCCATTTCCAGAATCTTGATGGATTGCTCCATCTGCTGGGTCATGGCTAAAGATTGGGTTTGCTTTTGAGAGAGGGAAAGACCATGCTCCATAGCTGTGTACCTCCAAAAAATATACCGGGTGTCTCGAATCGTGGTTATAGTATAGCACATTCCGTGTTCTTTTTCACTGTGTGGAGAACAGGAAATATTCAACAGTCCCCGCCACAAGGAAAAATTTGCGAAATTAGCTTCGGATTTTGGGGGTCTTTACGTCAAAACGGTGTCACAATTTACTAAACATGACTAAACGGTTTCACATTAATAACAAAACATTAATTTCAATAGGGAATAAAAACAAAAAGCTAAGAGATAAAATAGCTATAATTCGCAGTTGACAAATGGAGATTTTATATATAAAATGGCATTACATATTAAACGGGAAATTTACAAGTTACTAAACACTAAACAGTAATTAACAAGTCGTTTAGTTGAATTTCATAGGAGAATAGCGATGCAGAGAGGCAATTATCCCACAGACCGGGAGGCCAGGCAAGAGATTGTCGAGGTCGGCCGCCGGATGTACATAAAAAATTTTGTGGCCGCCAACGACGGCAACATCAGCTGCAAGGTTGACGACGATCTGATCTGGACCACGCCCACCGGCGTATCCAAGGGGTTTATGTCGGAAAATGACCTGGTAAAAATGCGGCTGGACGGCACCATTGTCAGCGGCGGGGCGCTTAAGCCCTCCTCCGAGGTAAAGATGCACCTGCGCATCTACAATGAAAACCCCCAGGTGAACGGGGTGACCCATGCCCATCCGCCCATCTGCACCTCCTATGCCATTGCGGGGATTGGGCTGGACAAGGCCATTTATCCTGAGGCGCTGGTAAATCTGGGTACGGTTCCCTGCGTCCGCTACGCGACCCCCGGATCCCAAGGAATCCCCGATTCCATAGCGCCCTATTGCAGGGACTACAATGCGCTCCTGCTGGCCAACCACGGCGCGCTTTCCTGGGGAAAAACGCTGATGGAGGCGTTTTTCCGATTGGAGGCCATGGAGCATTACGCGATGATTCTTATGTATACCGGCAACGTTATCGGCCGGGCAAATGTGTTAAGCTGCGATCAGGTGCAGGAGTTGCTGGACATCCGCAAGAGCATGGGTGTGACGGCGGGGGGTGTTCCGGCCTGCGCCATGAATCCCACCAACCTGAAGGATGTGGGCGCGACACCCGCCGCCGGGAGCTGTAGCTGCCGCGGTGAGGCCGCTTCCGCCGCCGGATCTTCAAGTGACGCGGACATGGAACGCATTAAGGAAGCGGTGCTGGCCAAGCTACAGGAAAAATGGGGTGTTTAGTTGGGTGTTGCCGCTAACGCTGATGTTTTTGTTAACGCTGTGCGCTTTGCCTGTCGCTGTGCAGCGGTTTATGCGTTGGCGCTGTGCGTTTTTGCCTGCCGCTGTGCCACGGGTTGGCATGTCGCTCATGCCGCGACGGGCAGTTACTTTTGGAGGAACAAAAGTAACCAAAATTCCCACGGGGGAGAGCCCCCGTGACCCCCCTGCACTATGGGTAGCCGTCTCTCGTAATCTTCTAGTTATTTAGAGGTATCTACGATATTTAAATAGGGGCTCCTGCCCCTAAGACCCCGCTTAAGGACTTCCAGTCCTTAAGAATCCAGTATTCCTTGGCAAACACTGTTAGTGGTGTGCCACGGGGTGCGCCGTCGGTGGGCTGCCGCCCGACTCGGCGCTGCCTTTGTAAGGCTACCGCCTACCCGAGCACAACATCAGCTCCCGGAATGGGGTTTTTGGGCCCCATGGAGGGCGCGGACGGTTAGCTGGGGGCCTGTGGCTGTGTGAGGAGCTACAACCCTGCCCAATTTATGGGTTCTTAGGGCCATTATGGCCCTAAGCGGGTTCGGGCAGAGCCCGGCCAACCGAGGCAAAGCCTGCCTCCCTTAAGAATCCGGTATTCCCTAGCAGACACCGGCGGCATTACGAGCGAACACAATAGTCAGATAGAATTATAGGCGATTACTCTCATGGAGTGCTAATAAAACAGTAAACCATTAACTATTAGGAGGATAAGAAATGAAAAAGCTTTTGAGTCTTACAATTGCATCTATTATGTTGTTGTCTATGGCTTCCTGCTCATCCGGTGGCACGACCACCTCCTCGACAGCCCCCTCCGCCGCCCCCAGTGAGGCGGCGTCCACCCCCGCCGTGGGCAGCGGGGACGCGGCGTCCGGCGACATCGCCGGTCTGCTGGCGGAATTTATGCCCGACCAAATGGCCGACGGCGTGGTAAAGGTTGCCGTTATCCGCAACCTGGCCGCCGGTGACCACACCCAGCAGTTCCTGGAGGGCTGCACCTCCGAAGGCACCGCCCTCGGGTTTGTGGTGGATACCTTCGTAACCGACGGCGACAACGCCAAATGCCAGGAGACCATCGCGCAGGTAATCCAGAAGGATTACGACGGCATTATCCTGTCCCACGGTGAAGCCGGCTACACCTACGACTCCTTAAAGCCCGCTGTGGAAAAGGGCATGAAGGTTGTCACCTTTGACTCCGTGCCCTATGAGGGCGGCGACGTTAACAACCCGATTCTGGAAGGCGTTACCAGCACCGCCCAGGAGGATTTCAAGCTGGCCGAGCTTTCCCTGGGCTCCCTGATCGGCTACTTTGAAGAATCCGCCCAGCCTCTGCGGGTCATCCGCGCCTGGATGGGGCCTGGCGTTCCTCCCCTGGATCGCCGACAGACCATCTATGACCAGCTTGTAAAAGATGGAAAAATAAAGGAAGTGGCTCTGGTCGGCCCTGTGGATTCCTCCAACGCCCGCGGCGGCACCCAGGACGCCCTGGCGGCCCTGCTGCCTAAATTCCCCGAGGGCCAGGTGGATGCCATCTGGGGCTCCTATGACGAGCTTGCCAAGGGCTGCCTCCAGGCACTGAACGACGCCGGAAGAACCGATATCAAGATCATGTCCATTGATATTTCCAACGACGACATCAACCTGATGCTTGCCAACCCCGACGTCTGGATCTCCACCGCGGCGGTTGACCCCAAGCTCATCGGTATCTCCAACATGCGCCTTCTGGCCGCTAAGTTTGCCGGAGAAGAAACCCCCGATACCTACAATCTGGACGCGCAGCTGGTAGACACCACCATGCTGGATTCATCCATCAACATGACCAACATCGCCACCGTTGTTGACGGATGGGGCCAGGAAACCGGCGTGTTTGACAGCTATGAGTGGATGGCCGCACTAAAGGCCGCCGCCTGACAGCATTGCAGGACAGCATGATTTTATAGAACGGAACAACTCCCCCTCCCGCTCTGGCACTCCATTGCTTGAGGGAGGGGGAGTTGTCAAAATATATGACAGCATATCTTATATTCGGGTAGGTGAGTGGAATGGAAGGTATGGAAAAATCCAAGCTTGTCATGCGGGATATTTCCATTGAATTTCCGGGAGTCAAGGCCCTTTCCCATGTGGACTTTCAGATGGAAAGCGGAAAAATCTACGCCCTTGTGGGGGCGAACGGCGCGGGGAAATCCACCTTGATGAAGGTGCTTTCCGGCGTAAACAGCCACTATACGGGAACGGTATCCATCGACGGGGCGGAGTGTGAGATCCGCTCGCCCAAGGCGGCAAAGGAGCTGGGGATCGAGATTGTTTACCAGGAGGTAGACGTGGCCCTGGTGCCAAACCTGTCGGTGGCGGAAAATATCATGATGAACCACCTGGTCAACAAGATGGGGAAAAAGCAGTTCGTGGACTGGAAGGAAATGCGCCGGGCCGCCAAAAAGTCGCTGGAAAGGCTGGGCGTAAGCATCAGCGTCCGCGCGCTGGTTTCGGAGCTTTCCCTGGCGGAAAAGCAGATGGTGCTTTTGGCCCGGGCGGTAACCGACCACTGCAAGTTCCTTATGCTCGACGAACCCACCGCTCCCCTCTCCAACACAGAGACGGAGAATTTGTTTAAGATTGTGCGCACCCTGGCCAAGGAGGAAAATGTGGGCATTGTGTTTATCTCCCACCGCCTGGCCGAGCTGTTTGAAATATGCGAGGATATCACCATCATGAAGGATGGCCAAGTTGTAACGAATATGCCGATGACGGCTGATCTTACCATCAACCGGATCGTTGAATATATGCTGGGGCGTTCCTTCGACGACAATTACCCCAAGAAGGCGGTTCCTATCGGGGATACCCTGCTCCAACTGGAGGGCCTCACCGAGTACGACGGCAGGGTGCAGGATATCAACCTCACAGTAAAAAAGGGGGAGATCATCGGTATCGCCGGGCTGGTGGGCGCAGGAAAAACCGAGCTTTGCAAGACGATATTCGGAGCCTACCGCATCGGATCGGGCAATGTCCGCCTGAACGGAAGGGTCGTCAATCCCAAGAATCCCACCCAGGCGGTGGCCCGGGGCATGGCCCTGGTACCGGAGGAGCGCCGGAAGGAGGGAGTGCTGGTTCACGACCCCATCTACGCCAACATCACCATCTCCTCGCTGCATAAATTCCTCAACGGGATACGCTTTGTGGTCAAATCCCGGCAGCTGGAGGCCGCACGGGATAAGATTCGGGAGCTGGACATCAAGACTCCTTCCGAAACCCAGACGGTTGCGCTGCTTTCCGGCGGCAACCAGCAGAAGGTGGTGGTGGGAAAGTGGCTGGTTTCCGATTCGGAAATCTACATATTCGACGAACCTACCAAGGGCGTGGACGTAGGCGCCAAGCGGGATATCTTCAAGCTGATCGAAGCGCTGGTGGAGCGGGGAAAGGGCGTTATTTACGCCTCCTGCGAGTTTTCCGAGATTCTGGCCATTGCGGATCGCGCCTACGTCATGTTTGACGGCGGAATCGTCAAAGAGGTGGACGTGAAGGAAACCAGCGAACAGGAATTGCTTTATTATGCTACGGGGGGCCACTGATATGGAGAAAACTGCTGTAAAGAATACGAACCGAAAGTCCCCTGTATTGGACTTTGTCACCAAATGGGGAACGCTGCTCACCATTGTCGCCATGATCGTTTTGTTCTCGGTAACCATGCCCACCTTTATGACCGGCGCAAATATGGTTACCATCATCCGGGCGGTTTGCATCGTTACGATTATCGCCACCGGCATGACCTTGTCCCTGTCGGTCAACGGTATGGATCTGTCCGTAGGCTCCACCGCCACCTTTGCCAACACGGTGTGCATGACCTTTTTTGTCTGGTACCACATGGGAGCAACCGTGGGGGGAACCTTTCTGGCCATCTTCCTCACCATCATCATCTGCCTGGTGATCGCGGTCATCAACTCCTTCCTCATCGTCAAGCTGAAAATCCCCGACATGCTGGCGGCGCTGTCCACCATGTTCATGTTTGAGGGCGTGGCCATGACCTATGCGGGAGGCGGCGCCATCAACGAAAACATGCGGCGGCCTGACGGCACCACCGCCACCGGCAAGGTGCCCGCCTTCTTCCGACTCATCGGTAAGGAGCCGTGGATTATCATCGTCATGCTGGTGCTGGTGTTTCTGGTGTTCCTTTTCCTCACCTATACCAAGCACGGCCGCTATATGTACGCCGCCGGAGACAACCCGGAGGCCGCGCGGCTTTCGGGTATCAACGTCAACAAGTACCGGGCGCTGGCCTACTTTATGTGTACCGTTCTGGCGTCCATCGGCGGCATTATGATCGGCGCGCGGGTGGGGAACGCCCAAATTAATTCCGGCTCGTCCTACCTGATGGGGGCGGTGGCCGCCGCCCATATCGGCATGTCGGTGGCGGGGGTGGGCAAGCCCAACGCTCTGGGAACGCTGGCGGGGGCTATCCTTATCGGCGTTCTGGAAAACGGTCTTATCATGGCCTCGGTTCCCTATTACGCGGTGAATATCTTCAAGGGCGCGGTTCTGGCCATTGCCCTGGCTCTCAACTATGTACGTAAAAAATAAGAACCCCACCCGTTACCGCAATCAAAGATTGCGAACGGGGCCCGGGAACCTTGTTGTTCCACAATAATGAAAGAGAGGGATGCCGTATATGTCTCGGTTTGATACCTATTTTTTGATGAAGGAAGCCGACGTTATCGAGTATGTCAAGGAAAAGCTGGACTTCTTTCCGGCCGGTGCGGCGCTGACCGTGAAGGAAATCGGTGACGGAAACCTGAACTACGTATTCCGGGTGGTGGAGGAGTCCACCGGAAAATCGGTGATTGTCAAACAGGCGGGCGAGGCCCTGCGCATCTCTGCCGAAATGAAGGTGTCCACCGACCGGAACCGGATTGAATCGGAGATTCTTCAGCTCCAGGACGGCTACGCCCCCGGCCTGGTGCCTAAAATTTACGGCTACGATACGGTGATGTGCGCCTGCGCCATGGAGGATTTATCCGACCACCGGCTCATGCGCTACGCCTTGATGGAACACCGGATATTCCCGAAATTTGCCGACGACATCACCACCTATATGGTCAACACCCTGCTGAACACCACCGACGCGGTGATGGAGCACAAGGCGAAGAAGGCGCTTGTCAAGAGCTTTATCAACCCGGAGCTCTGCGAAATCACCGAGGATCTGGTGCTTAGCGAGCCCTATAACGACAAAAATGGCCGCAACCTGGTATTCCCGCCCAACGCCGACTTTGTGCGGAGGGAGCTTTATGAGGACAAGGCCCTTCACCTGGAAATTGCCAAGCTGAAATTCGCCTTTATGAACAACGCCCAGGCGCTGCTCCACGGGGATCTGCACACCGGCTCCATCTTTGTCCGAGAGGACAGCACCCGGGTATTTGACCCTGAATTCGCCTTCTACGGCCCCATGGGCTATGATATCGGCAATGTGGTCGCCAACCTCTTTTTCGCCTGGGACAACGGCAACGCCTATGGCAAAACGGAGTTCTGTGACTGGGTGCTGACGACCGCCGCCCAAGTGGTTGATTTGTTTAAGGAAAAATTCCTGGCCTGCTTCGCCGCCCGCGCCACCGATGAAATGGCCAGGGTGGAGGGCTTCCGGGAGTACTACCTGGACGGCATTCTGGCGGACACCGCGTCCTTTGCGGGCACCGAGCTGATCCGCCGCACCGTGGGAATGGCCCAGGTGAAGGATGTAACCACCATTTCCAACGGGGAGAAGCGCGCCTATGCGGAACGGGTGAATGTGCTTTGCGCCAAGGATTTGATTATGAATCGGGAGGACTTTAAAACCGGAGGGGATTTTGTGGCGGCGCTGGCCCGCGCGGCGGAAGCTGCCAGGTAATTTCGGTGTTTGGTGCGCCCCAGGGGGGCGGGCTTTTGCGGGTTTACCTTTGCCGCTGTAGGGTTGGGTTGCTGCTTAGGGGTGCTGTGGCTCTGGCGTTGGCGCTGTGGGATTATGTGTTACCGCTGTGCCACGGGGTGGCTTGTCGCTCGTGCCGCGACGGGCAGTTACTTTTGGAGGAACAAAAGTAACCAAAATTCCCACGGGGGAGGGCCCCCGTGACCCCCCATGCACTTTGGGTAGCCATCTCTCGTAATCTTATCGATGTTTATAGGTAGGGTCTGCTGAAAGCTCGGGAACTGATCCAACCGCGTAGAACTAAGGTACAAATCCAGTCGAGCCAAAAAGCGCAAAGAACTTTGAGCCTCAGGCACAAGTTCATAGCAAGCACGTTAAG
>Ga0153947_1000551_pt1 | contig 18479 bp, 16 predicted proteins | sample TSNJ031MetaG_FD_104697 | JGI IMG/M metagenome (GOLD analysis project Ga0153947, IMG submission 104697) | Attine ant fungus gardens microbial communities from New Jersey, USA - TSNJ031 MetaG | ecosystem: Host-associated > Fungi > Mycelium > Unclassified | place: USA: New Jersey, Wharton State... | reverse complement strand
TGACGTTTTTGTGTTTTTTTTCGGAACTCCCCCAAGCGTCACCTTTTTTTTTTCTCTCGCTGCTTTTCCCTCTCTCTCTCTCTCTCTCTCCACCTCTGACATTCTCTCTCTCGCTCCTTTCTCTCTCATTTTCGTTTTTTTTTTTGTGATCATTATCTTCTTATGTTCTGAGTTATCATTACGTCTAATGTGATTTGTTTTCATCTCTGTTGTCGGTTTGGAACGTGATCGGTTTGACGATTGTGTTTTCGTGTGTTGTTGCTGAAGTGTGCCCTGCGAAGAAGAAAAAAATTGACTGGGAGGTGATTTGTTTTTGTGGAGAGAAATTAGAGTTGGATTGGTACTTGGGCGTTTCGTATAAGTGATAAAACGGTCGAATGCTTCTTGTCGGAATAGGTGATAGCAATGCAGATTCGGAAAGGTGAGTATCGGTTTGATATTAGAAGCCAGATGTCAGGAGAGAGAGTTATCTTGTTGTTGTAGCAACAAAGCAGAAGGTCAAAACGCTTTTAGAAGAAGCAGTCATATCGAAGAGGACATGTTGTCGATTCCTTTCAGTGTGGAGTTCACCGGTCCCCGTGGGTTAAAAAAATTGTGGCCGAGAAAAATTTGGGCATGTAAGATTGGTTGCTTGTGGACAAAATGTTCCTTTCTAGTTGAATGCCTCTTCGTTGGGTTATCGACAAGAGGGATTTATGTAGGTTAGACGATGGCTTGATGCATTTGTCCGGCGTGATTGCATTCCGAACATCTTCTTACCTTTGTGTGAGGCAAAGTTGTATTGAGTAACTCAGTAGATTTTTTGGGATGTAAGACGCAATGGCTGGGAGGTTTGGGTACACAGAGTATCCCCGATTATATACCATGCCCCCATGTCAATGTATCAAACTAATAATAATAATATGCGAACAATGAAAATAAGAATGAGACATGGAGGCACTCAACTATGACTTCCATAAACGGTACTGATCTAGCACATGGATCCACAGCTTCAAAGGTAGGAATCTTATATTTAGAGAGACAGCTAACGTTTTGTTCAACTATTCGATAGGTCGTTTTCTGGGCGAGCCGAATCAGAGACTTGTGTTTATGATGGGATTGTGTGCGAACAGCCCGGAATTTCGAGACTAGTGTACAGGCTGGTAAAAAAAAAGTTCAAGATGTTGATTTTTTATATAAAAAAATAGGTTTTGGACTGAGTGTAAAGAATGGCTGTTGCTCTATACCATCCATCTTTGTGAAGCAAATCTTGAACATGGGTTCTTCTTTTGTGCGGAATCAAGCAACGAGGAGGTGGAGGGTGCTCTTCATACACTCGAGCGGGCAGGCGGCGTATGCTGCAAATTGTTGTTCAGCACAAGTCAGCAAATGCCACATGGAATGCCTTTGATTAGTCAGGGATATTGTATCTGCCAATGGAGTGGGAATCAGCAATAGGGAGACGCATGATCTTTTTTCTTCCCTCCTTCATCAGTGGGCACCGTGATCCTGGATGGTTGAGGCTTATAGAAGTCTGGGTTCGTGTGTATGGTAGTCATAACTGAATATCGAGCGTTGCACTAAAAATAAGTTGTGTGTTTCATCTCCTATTGTTCAAATGTTTCATCTTCTGATATCAGATGGAAATTAATAGAAGTGGTTGAGACGAGACTCGTTGTGCATGTTGCGCGTTTGCAACGAGTTTTTGCTCTTCCCCCCTCTTTTGCCATATTCAAACTCAACAATCAATATAATCCAATTATTGTTTATTACAAACGGCCGACTTATTTATACCAGCATGCATTCATTATGAATCAGGTCACGGCATTCACTTCTACACAGGAGTGGAACGGAATCTAGTTCACGAAGGGAGCAGAGATTCAGAGCCGAGGTTTTGTGTTGAGATAACTGAAGGCGTGCTCGGACCTTTCCGAACATTGGCTTCCTGTCTATTCTCAGCTTGGAGGAATAGCCGCCGAGCACCTTGTGGAGGAAATATTGTAATCATTTTGACGGCGCCTGATAAAAACGCAGTCACGACTATTGCTGTTGCAGACATTCGTCGTAAACTCTAGCACCCATTGCGTGAGATGAGATATCGTTCTTTAAGTGCCCTTTCATCAATGATCTCGATTACACCACGACTCACAACCTTAGAAATGAACAGAGCTAACAGAGCGTTCCTCGTGTGCACTCAAAACCTAATTAGGCAGAGCCGTAATGCAAACTTAGGATGATGGCCTCAATTTTTTCATATTGTGATTCAAAAACCACCGGACATGTAGGAGCCACTGCTCTGAAACCTCTGGAAAAGATGACTAAATTCGACGGACTTACTTCCGCCGTGCCGGTATGAATACCATCCTACATCTCTATAGAACCATTAATGCCTCCAAGGGTCCCTTGTTCCGACCGACTTGTTTGGCTTCCGGGGAACCCCGCTCAGAGAACTGCTTGTGGGCCTAAGTCTCAAGTTTTCTCCCCAAGGCGTTCTCATGATCCACAGACTCGTTCCAATATTACCGATTTATCAACAGCGGGCGCAATCCGCCGAAATCCCAGGGAGAGGCCATGTAAGGAACCAACGACGTGGCGGGCACGTTGCCCAATGATACTAATGTTCAACCAGCTAGAATTCAACGAAAGTTTTCCGTCGCCTCATCAGCCATGACTTCAGTACGGCTCAGCTAAGAGGACATGAAGGAGAGGAGGAGGGTGAGAGCCGAACAGTGGCAAACTTGGTAGCTGGAGCGAGTATATGTTCTAGCCACGAACGTCTCGTGTCATATAGTGATTCTTTCGGCGAAATGTTGAGAAGCTTTGTAGCTCTTTGTAGGCATCTTGCTTCCGTGCGGCCATAGGAGGTCGTCTGGAGGTCCGGTGTGGAGTCCATGATTCTATTTGACGATTCACGCGGACCGACCGCTTATATAGGTTTGATCACGAATAGTGATATCGATATCGACTGATCATTCCTCGTGATAGACCAACAGCCCCACCTACGCCAATTAGCCTCATGACTCGATACGCTGAAGGACAGGAACGAAGCGTCAGATATGTGCTTCAGGAAGATAGTCAACAGGCAATACGTTGTCATTTCTTGTTCGTATGGCGTTATATTGAAATTTCAATCCCCTGGGATAACAGGCTTCGCTTTCTGAGCAGATGACCAGATAACCTTCCATATCACCTAAAAGAGACAGTAGTACAGCTGACTAAAAGCACTAGATGCTTTCAGAACCCACCAGCGTCATAAACATGTGCTGAGCTTATTTAAGCCTCCGTCACGCCGTATGTATTTGCAGTCAGTCGACGTCCTTATTTGTCAGATACTCTGCTTCCGCCGTAAGATTACGTTCCACTGAACAGTTGACTTCAGTGAGCCCAAGTAATCAGTCTTGAGATGCCATCGGATTAGTACACCAGTTTCTGGATGTCAGGGTTGGATGAGAATCCCTGGACATGAATCCGGATCACATTGACAGCTGTCTTAGCATTACAACACACAGTCCACACAGTCCAAGTCACTATTCGTCAGCAAATCAAAACCTCTGACCCAACTTGACCTCATCCCGTCATTGTGCATGTCTCATGAAAATTCGGACTCGGACATTGTTGCTTACATTCCATATTTCCTCCTGACGGCACTCCACGCAGGCCCTGCCATGTGGTTTCGGGAGACGAAATAATTCATGTCCTGTTCAGGTATTCGATTGATGTCTACACGATTCCAGTAACGAGAAAGAATGAAGATGATATCGTGAGCATCCCGCTCGGCGCCTCGGCTGATGGAAGAATCATTGGCGTGAGACTTGGATAGAATCTGTATTCTTGACACCTACATCATCCATGAGTTCAGTTTTGCCCGAAGGAATTCCGAGACATTAAGAAAAGGGACATTTTGTAATTTCATAGTATTTGTGTCATCAAGGTGGCGGGGACCAGTTTCACCAGCTGGTAGTATTTCAATCTAGCAAGAAATCGTAGGCACACTTGATGATCTTCTTTTGATGTGCTCACCTCTATTGGTGGAATGAAGGCTCGATACGTGACATGAAGGCTTGAAAATAAAATGAGCATGTGAGACACCACAGTTCAATAGAACACGAACCGATTTGACCACGGTGAGTGGGTACTCGACCAGTCTTCTTCTCCTGAGATGGCGTCCCTGATGCGTCTGAAAGGATGGGGGAGATTTTGCCCACCCTCAACAACACAGAAAATTTCCTGTCGATGAAGACCATTCTTGTTTCAAAGAGTCTGACAGGTTCACAAGAAGATCTCACATCACTATGCGTGGTGCTAGCAAGCACAGCTGAAAACACGCTGCCATAGAATGCATGCTGTATCCTACTCTCTTGGAGCAACCGGGAGAGAACAGCGGCAGAGTCGAGGAGTCGCTTTGTCTCGAGCATTTCAGAAGAGAAGAGAAAGAGGTGAGAAAGTCCCAACTGAAGGCATGTTATGATAAAAAGAAGCCGCCACAGTTAAAGCAATGCCGGTGGGCGATCGTCAGATATGTAATGACCTGACAAGAGGGAATCAGCAGGCTTGATCGCTCCCTGCATCGTTTCCGAACACGGGTAAGCCCGATCAGCTCAAAACTAAATCTACCACGTTGATGCAACGTTTCCTCGTTTGTACCAGGAATTCAGATGGTCCTTTGGCATACTTGAAGGGTGGTCCCATACATCAAGGTGTAAAGCAGTGCTAGCCTCTATTTGGTAAGGTTTTTCCGAAGTCTTGGATTGTGTGTCCACTATGAATCTCAGTGGAAGCAGATTGTCATGAGTCCATAATTCCAGACCTCAGGAGAATCGTAGATACACAATAACATGAGATTTGTGATGTTGAGTGACATAGTGACATCATCACGGGACGCAGGGCAAGCCGAGGTTCGAAGCCAAGATTTCTCCAGTTATTTGAAGTTGCCCATCGTCTTCTCGTGTCCTGGGCGCATGCAGGGAGCTTTCTTTACGGCCCCAAGAAAAAATGTAGTGGGAATGTGCTTAAAATCCACCAGCTCATACTCTCACAGTCGTCTAGCTCGACGGCAGTCCCATCATGCCTGCTTTCCATACGCCACTCAGAGCTTTCCTCTTCGTTGTGAAACCTCGTCTAGATCATACGTGGAAACATTCATATCACCACTTAGGAACTACGTTGGCATCCGGCACATATCCTGGTTGCTTAGATTGCGTTCACGGGCCGCTGATCCCAATGGCGTTCCTGACGACCAGGAGGACCTGACGAAGGCTGCCATCCTGGAAAAGGTCATGAAAGGACGTCAGCCAACGGATCTTATGCTTCGTTGTGCGTCCTTGTTCCTGTCATCGGTGTGCCTCCAATTGACGAGATGACTAGGCACTATACTCGATGCTGAAGGTGCTTCTACCTGATCCTTCCACATGTGGTTTTGTTTACATGATGGTACATTCAAGGAAATGTCAAGACAATCTCTGGTCACTTCAAAAAGTCCGACCTGATTGCAGAACACGGATTAAATGTATGTAATGCCCATTTCACTTATTTGGCTCTTTTTGATCATGTCGACAGGCTCGTGACCTTCGTAAAATTGACTCCAGAGTTCCTAATCTCATCCCAACTATCCTTGTACGAAAGGAGGCTGTCCTGGTTGGTTTTCCTCCCGTTCATTACAAACATTTGACATCCTGAACTCCACCAGGTCAACATCCTTCATATCAGGGCTTTGGTTAAAGCAGACACGGTTATCTTGTTTGATACGTATGGATCTGCCGATTCAAGACTTCATTCCGTGTTTTTATACCACCTTGAGGTGAGATGGGTCCGTTTTTTAAGTTACTATTCTCATTCTATATTATAGCATAACTTGAAGTCAAGAGGGACTATTCTGCCATACGAATTTCGGTTGGTGCATTCGTCGATTAGGAGATCAAATTAAAATTAATAAAATTACTGCACCAGTGCTCTAGAATCCATATTGTTGTCTGTCATGAGCGCCCTGGAGGCAGAAATGGTCTTCATTCGCAATCTTGTCGGAGGTTTATTAGCAGAACTTGAAGACAATATCGATCATGATCGTTTCAAGAGGCTACTCCATTATTCACGTCGTCTTGCGAGTTTCAAGAATAGAGCGAAATTGGTTCGTACTGCCATCACGAACTTCACATTTACACTCGATATTTACATCGTCTATTTAGGTGGAAGAGGCTCTGGAGGAAGTCCTTGCCCAAGGTTCGAATATTAATTTTGCTCCTAAAATATCTAAATTTCACATGCATCAGACGAGGATCTGAACGCCATGTATCTATCGAAGAGAAGGGACGATTTAACAGAATCTGATCATGAGGAGCTTGAGCTGTTACTAGAATCCTTCTCGAAGCAGGTGGAGGAGATTGTTACTGAAGCCGAGAGCATTGAGGTGATTGAAATGATGAACTAACTGCTATCTGATTTATGACCTTCTCTAGAGCAATGTCCAGTCTACTCAAGAGATTGTTGAGCTTATTCTCGATTCAAATCGTAACGCTCTCCTCGCTCTTGATCTCAAGGTTTGTCTTGGCATCGATCTTCTCTCTGACTAGGATTCACTTCTTCACAGGTTTCCATTGCTACTATGGGCCTTGGCACTGGTGCTCTTGTGGCTGGTTTATTCGGTATGAATGTGGGTCGCGTTGTTACACCTTTTTCTACTTTAGGGCTTATGATCAATGATGTCAGTTAACCAGCCACTTGGAAGAACATCCACATGCGTTTTATCTGATGACATTTTTATCATCGGGCATTGCGCTGACCGTTACTTGGGCTGCGTTACACAAGTACACCTTTTCTTCCTCTCAAAAAAAATGACTCATGCCTTGACCCTAGGCTCGCCAAAATCCGACGTGTTGGCCTCTCGAGCACTCAAAATTTGGGTAGGCAAGCAGCCAAGCCCTGGCTTCCTTTACCACTCAGGAAGAGATCTCCAGAAGGCTGGTCGTGAAACGCCGTGTGGGTTTGACGTGGGCTCGACGTCACTGCCAGATATCACTTCTACACCTGATTACCAATGCCACGGCTCAGCCATCTACAGATCCACATCTTCTTTGTAAGGCCAGCATACAGTAATTCATCGATCCTTGTAGAGGACAAGCTAGTTAACGCAGGCTACTTAAATTTATTCACAGTATCTAATTCTGATGTACAAACTTCCCCACTTCATATTACTCACAATCTAGCTTTCATTTAGCCGATGCGACTTCCTTAAAACATCAGAGGTCTCTCCATCAATGTCTCAAACATCGCTGGTTAAATCTGTTCAAGGGAAGTCATTGCCAGAATTCTGTGACCACAATGACTGCGTAAAAAAAGCATATGAAAAAGGACATGTTTTTTTGGGTAAGTACCATGAGGTTCGAGATTTGTCAGCTGTGCGAACTGCCCACGACGACCGGTTTTTTTGTTGCACACAGTAGATTTTGATCATACCAAAGACGTGCGTGGGTTTTCATCTGGAAAGTGTAGCTCGGCTTTCATAGAAATCCTGCGAACGAGCTCAAGTCTGTAGAATGAGTTCTATTTCAGATTTCAGGAACCTCTCTGAAAATATCCAGACACATTGAAATGATGGATTCGTTGTCGGCCAGTAGGAATCTGAGGGGTTTGAATTGAAGGCCGACGAAATATCGACTCGTTTGCTTGATTTTTGGCAAGGACGGAATGGCTTTAGGTCTGTAATTTGCATAATGATCACGGTGGCGGATGTTAGTATCTGTGCCAGCATATTCAAAATTGAGATTGAAATTAGAGAGAACAATGAACGATTTACTAGGAGTCTTTGTCTAGTCGGCCAAATGCCAAGATTCACCAGCAAGGGCTTTGGGCAAGTCGTGTACGGTGACGGTGTAATGCCATCTTATTATCCTGCTCCTGTAGCAATCAGTACTGGTTCTCTAAATCCCAGTTCTAGGAGGCGGATTGGTCGTCTAGTGCACGGGCATTTTTGTTTAATATCTTAAAGAAAGCTCTAATTATTGGAAGGGATCAAGCATGTGCAAGATTCTCTTCTGAGTTCAACCTTGGATAATCCCAGTGGATGCTGAGTTTAGAAAAGTTCCGAGACCACCCCTGTACATCGGATTTTTCTCGGCGGTACCTCCCAGAAGATTCATGCTGACAAGCCTCAAGAAACGGTAAAAAAAAACTTGAAAAGCTCCTGGAGCGCTCATAAATGATATTCCCGATTTAGCTTGCATCAAAAAAAATCAGCTTTCACAATCCAGAGCCAGGGTCCGGCTCCAAGTCAGTACTCAGAGTGAGTGATGAATATACGCCGTGAAAAGCAGCCTTAATTTTCTTTGAATTGTCTATGGTCTGTAGTGCAATATCTGACAACTCATTGATGACCAAAAATGCTAAAATAATACAGATTTAGGACCGGGTCCATTTGAAATGTAACTATAAACGTGGGCAAAGGACAGATTCGTGGGTCTTATCTAATGGTTGCTCGGCGACGAAGTGAATACTGGATCTTGACACAAGCTCCTTCGCGATGGAGAGCTAATAGCCAGAAGGGTTCATGTACCAAGGTCGAATCATGAACACCACGTCTCTGCATCACAAACAGACAGACAGTGAGATAGATAAAAACCATGAAAATAATGGTCCAGCCCGGGTTCGAACCGGGGACCTTCTGTGTGTAAGACAGAAATCATAACCACTAGACCACTGAACCTACGAAGAATGTTCCTTCTTGATTAGTTAGACCGTACAGCAGATCTATATGCGTCGACCCAAACACTTTATCACGGGTTTATCACGATGTTCGCTTGCTATGTTGCAGCTCAGATGATTCCTTCACAATTATTTGGCATCACTTCATGACTGGTACATAATTAGGCTAAATCGCTCCTAACCTGAGGCCGCAGCGCTACTCCTATGCTGGCAGAACTTAATGTCTCTGGGATGGCATTCATTAAATCGTGGTCAAGGCAAAACTGTTACAAGTAATCGACTATTTATACCCTGGGAGTGTGCTGCGGTTATCATCAAGATGCATGTGGTGCAGGGATGTGTGTCAATTCGAAGATGAGCGGTCGGCTTTAAGCGGCGATGCATCTTCGTCCCATCGCAGCACAGTGAACGTTACCCACAGACTACTTGGTTAACAGGTCAAGGTCTCAAGCCATGGTACCAGGGCTAGCTCCTACGGTTCTCTTTTCATCTCTACCCTTCTTAATTGAAGGTGTAAATGGATTAGACGCGACGCCTCTGCTGAAGAGACGACAGGGTAAGCTATCATCCCCCAACGCCCATTCAGTGTTTACATGCGTTTCCAGATCCAACACCAACATATAGCTCTGTATCGTCGCCTTTACTCTTCCTACATGACTTGAGGTCTTCTTTGACTGCCTGCACCTCTGTCAACGTCACCTGGATATACACAGGTCCACCTTTACCGCTTGACCTCATCGCCACCAATGCCACCCCTCCGTCTTCCCAAACCTCACATGTCAATACTTTCACCGATGACCAAGTATTTTCAGTACCTTCAGGTGCCTCCCAATCGCAGCCGGTCCGAGTCCCGATTACGCAAGGCATACTTCCCCAAGCCTCTGTAGTACCTTGGAATGTAAATGTATCCATGGGATGGTATCAAATCCTTGCAGACCTCAATTCAACATACAAGGATCAGACAGATCCATTTTTTGTTCAGCTTGGGAATGATACGTCGTGCCTTCTGAGTACTACCCACACAAGCACAATCTCCATGTCCTCGTCCTCGAATATGCCCATATCAATGTCTTCGGGAGCAACAACCGCCCCAGAGTCTACCACCCAAAGAAACAGTTCACAAGTGAGCGTTATCATCGGAGTCGTTGCGGGGGCCATCGTATTCCTTATCATTGTTCTCACCATGTACCTCTGGCTGCGAAAGAGGAAAAGCGCGGCTGAAACTAGAGGGCAATCTACCCGCGCTAAACATAGCTGCGGGCTGGATGGTATAGGTTCCCTTAACTCTACTCACTTCGAAAGAAGAAACCATGCTTCTTGTGACCTAACATCCGCAACGAGACATGAATTCGCGAAGAATGGTACAGCGAGTTGCGCTGGGGATGGCCAGCACAGAAGTGACAACCCAATATCTTGTTCATCCTCGGTAGAGAAACTGGCTAGTTCTCCTGCTTCCTATACGAATCCTTTCGACGACATTGAAGGAGGTCTGGCGCTAGCAACTATACCCATCTCTTCTTCAAGAACTTCCCTCCAACAACTGAGCTCATCACACATTCTATCACGAAACAACTTGATTTACCCCAGCGAGCCTCATGACAGAGCACCCTCCCTTGATGTTCATACCTATTCTTCACATTCATCATTTCCATCAGCAGATATCGATGTGGCTAGGTCATACTCCGCCTCATCTTCAACTCATTCTCCTTCAACCGATCTCAACCATCAAATGTATGTTAAAGAACCTTCATCAAACATACCCAGAAGGATGCCTCGAAAACCTGTCCCTGTCTATGATTCTTTCCTTTCGGGTCCTTCAAACCTAACTACTTCCAGCCCTGCGGTTTCTTATGTATCTTCGCCCGCCACTCCTACAACTCCTAGTGCTTCTGGCGTAACAGCTTACGGCCATTATTCCAGAAAGCTACAGCTAAATCATGATGGTAACAGCCTCGTGCACAAAAGTAGTTTTGGACCTGGAGGAGTTGAAGGGAAACAGGTGCATTATCTGATTCCAGACATGCCTTTCCCAAGGAAGAGTTGAATGACCCACTTGAACCATTTTCTCGTGGGATATCTTGTGGTAATGTTTTTTGCAGGCTCGGGTAAACTCAAATCTAACCCCTAAGTCTGACTGTTCGTTCTGCTGTTATGTATACCACTGTCCAATTTCTTGTTGTACTTGAACAGTTTGCATGCCTTAATAACATTGTAGTGTTATTCGTGGTCCCCATATGGTCTTCTGCTCTTCTGTTTTCCCTTACCAAACAAATTTATCTATCATGGGAGGAGACAGATCTTGATTGTTCGTCGTCACATAATCATTCTCAGTAGCACTTGTCCCATCTACTAGTTATATGATCTGGTCTTATCGGACAAATTGCCGACCTTTGTAGTCTTTGTTTGCATAGTTATTTGGGTCTGCGCTAAAGCCTGGGTTGTCATCCTACTAGATTAGTCCTCGGGTATCTTAGTCTATGGCTGGCTTGGCTCCAAATATACCTTTCTTTTCCTTGAGCGTCCTTAGCAACAGCCGAGCCTTGACCTCCGTTGAGTGTTCTCACTGGTTGCGGATGGCGTGACGGCGGTCAAGAGGCCGAAGTCAAGTATTTTAACTCCTGTAAATTCATCTTTCTCATATGTGATGGGAGTCATAGTTAAAAAGGGCAAGAAGTATCAATCACCTCCATCTTTACCACCCCCTCATCACGAGCTCACATCCACCTAGAAACTGTCTCCTGAACTTCAAGCGCCCTACGCTCTGGCTAATAGTACCCTGGAGAAGTGACCTGCTTCCCCTTTGGAATTAAATATACACCCGTAGGCATGGAATTTACAAAAGGGAATTGCTGCTAACTCCTCTATGTATAGGCAGGGACCCAATAATTGAATCATCACTGATGATCAACGGTGGTTTTACAATTCCTGAATTTGTTGAGCTCTTAGTAGCCTCTGCGCTAGCAGGGCTCCTGGCTGGATGCCTTCTAATCTATATTCATCGTCGATTTCTGAGGCATTGTTGCCTACGTCCGCAGGATTTTGAGCACGGCACCAAGGTGCATCACTCGTCGGGTGGTGATACATCAATGATTGATGTACGGCAACAAACCCCAACCATTCCTATCCAAATTCCACCACCTGATGAATATGCAATGCCTTTGGAACCAGAGCATGCCATCCCTCAGGTGGAGACTGGGTATCCATTTACCAGCCATCAAATCCTTGATCAAATACCCGGCTCACAACCATTCATGGTAAATCCTGCGATCGATCACCCTACACCACGAGCATTTTCCAGGAATGATTATCAAGGAAAAATAAGTATCTCGAATTATCATGATAGGGGCATGAGAAACACAACCAATGTGGACTTGTCGAATAGAACACCAACTACCGCATCGACACCGCCACACAACGTTCGGGCTTCTGGTTCTCCACGCTATCTGGCTTTTTGAGGTTGATTAACAGGGACCCAAGTACTTTCGCTGGCGTATTCGGATCAACCTTCCCTCCTCGTGGGTAGATTAGGCCAGGACAATTCAGATACATGAGAAGATGACTATCTCGGGCAACGGGTCTGAAGTCCGAAGTTGTCTCAAATACAACCTCGTGGGCTTCTATGGTAAATCAGCACCAATGCTCGCTGGGTATGGCACCGTCGTAAAGTGAACGTAATGCCATCGACGCGTTTCGGCGCAGCGGTTCATCATCCTCGCCCGTACCACTTGGTCCCTGCCCAAATCCTAGCCCAACCATCTTAGCAGTCTTGTTGAATTCTTCGTCCTCCAACATCCACCGGCCTTCCCTCTCTTCTTCGTCCCACCATTTAATTGCACGATCTCGAAGCTCCGGCGTTCGCATAATTGTAGCTCTAGTAAATTGATCAAGATGAAGTGTAGAAAGAAGATGTTCGAGAGTGCGAAGTGCTGTGGCGAAATGTTGGTGCTTCTCTTCCGCCGATACGGTGACAGGGGGTGACAAAATATTGGAAAGGATTGGGATCGGGATAGAAATTGTCGGCAATTGGTAGACGATAAGCGGAAGTACGAGAAAGAGCATGTGACGATATCTGAGTAGTTGATCGTGTACCTATAGACAACAAGATACAATTGTGGTTCCGGGAAGGGGGCAAGTACATACCATCCATGTTGGCTCGTCACCTGGCTGTTGAGGGATTTGTATTGGTGATGTAGCAATCCAATAAAATTCAGTAAGGCATGAGATGATGAGAGTGCCGGTGCCCAACGACCGTAAGTGCCCGCGTGTTGAAGAACTTGACGTCAGGAGCTGGAGACAGTAAAAATGATGACACCTCGAAGGAATACAGCAAATAACTATACCCCAATTACACCTGCCTCATGAGTGTATGAAAGCAATGCCGCAGGTAAAGAAAAGAGAGAGAAATCTTCAAAAGAAGAGCACCACTCGCAAGTCGCAACTGCATGGTGTCCGAAGCTAGTCAAGTATCAAAGGTTTGGCTGCGACGGAGGAGACAAAATTCGGACCGAACGTAAAGTAATCGCATGTCAAAAGAACCAAGTCGCTCGAGTAAAAGTTCTAGATTTTTAGGCACGTCGCCGAACTCGGATCTTTGGACTAATAAAGCCTTGATTGAATCTGGAGGCGTGTTAATAGAGAGGTCGAGGGCACGAAAGATATTCTCGGGTTTTGCGATAAGAATGAGATAAATAATGTATATTGTGTGCGCAAGAAGAAAAATCGAGGTTCTCAGATCCCTTTTAGTTTCTTGAGGATTTTGCTGGCTTTTGGAAGCGAAGTACAACCATGTGGCAGCAATTGCAAGGCTAGTCGCCCAATATGTGTCCCAAGCGGGACTTGAAAGGGTGGACATCTGCAAGGAGTCGTGAGCTCATGCAGGAAGAGAGACATACTCGGAACTTACATGACTGTCTTAGCGTAACATTCGACGTTTAGTTAACGCATTTGATGACGGCCCGAGCCTGCCGACACACAGTTAAATAAAGTCACTAAGTTCAAAATTATAATGTCCCTCTACATCGTATACAGCTTGTCTGTATCTCTATACCTCTCAGGCGGTCTGTATATTGTATGTTCACGACGATCTTAAGTCAGAAGTTGCTCGACTCCTCAAAGCTGATAAGCCCTGTCCTGGTATGAAGTCTGTTTTGGTTGTTTGCGGTGCTACTGCTTTGTGCATGGAGCAAGTAGATATTGTACTCCCATCGAACGCGGCCCACAAGCTCACCGTTTTTGTTCTCGAGGTTATCTAAGTGATGAATGGCTCCTTGCCAGTCAGCTGTCTTCCTCAGAAAAGCATGCTTCACTTTCTAGACTCGTGTTCACTGACTTCCCTACACGAACCTTGAAATCTTGACATTACGGCGTGTATCCTTCTCTTCGGAGCACTGACCCAGCCGTTGTCATTATCTGATTATCAGAACATACCTCACAAGATCCTTCTTATCTAAAATGGTACATGTGACATATTTTCCATGTGCCAGCATCTTCTGGAAAGAACTGGGGTTTGAATAGGGTGAATTGTGTCGTTCTTTACCTTGATACTCATGAATGAAAGAAAGGAGATCGTTGTTCTGGGTGCAGGTAAGCTTTGGATCCAGTTCTAGATCTATGATGAGTGACGTCCAGGTGGTTCGGTCCTATAGGTGTTATTGGGTTGACTACAGCAATCGTTCTTCAAGAGCAAGGCGATTATCAAGTGACGATAGTCGCTGACGTCTTTCCCGGGGATGAGCGTAATTCCAGATACACCAGTTGCTGGGCAGTGAGTTGGATGATGTTCTATTCCAAATATCACTGATCGATGTAAGGGAGCACATCATGTAACTCTTTCCGGGAGTGATACTCGATTGTACAGTAAGTTTCACTCTTGTCCTGTTTACATGCTGCGTCATATAAGCTGCACGAAGAGATTGACCAAGAAACGTTCGGATATATGTGGAAATTGGCGGAACCCGGAAAAGGAGCCGCAGAGGGCTGTTTCCTGCGTCTTCAACAACAGGAATTTTACGAAGAAGGCTACGGAGATGGAGCACAATTGAAGTATTATCCAGGCGTGAGTGTCATGACATGAGCCGTTATAGGTGCTCAGTTTGATACAGTGGAAAGACATATCGAGTGATGCAGCATTAGCAGGCGGAACTCGTGGCGTCGAGTTTGAAACCCTCACCATTGATGTCCCAATGTATCTTCAATACCTTCAAGCACGTTTTCTTTCCAAAGGAGGTGCAATTTATCGGGGCACCGTACAACATATCGACCAAATCCTGCAAGGTGGACCTTATATCTTTCACAGTGACCGCCAGAGGAGGGAAACACTTGCAGGAAAGGTCACTCTTCATAGTCTTATTGTCTGTACTGGCCTAGGTGCTCGATCTCTTGGAGGCGTAGAGGATCAGGATGTCTATCCAGCGAGGGGTCAGACTGTTGTCTTAAGAGCCCCTTGGGTAAGATTTGGCCGGACATTAACCGGGAAGCACTGGGTGTATATAATACCTAGGAAGAATGGAGATGTTATAGTCGGAGGTGTCAAGGAGATGAATGATTGGTACGTAGCATGGATGATGTCTCTCAGGTGTTTGTGAATCCATGTATCAGGTACCCATTACCCAGAGAGGAGACAAGGATGGATATACTTAGGAGAGGGCTTGCCCTATGTCCTGAACTAGCTCCCCCAGAAATACGACGAGAGCGGCATCCAACCGTTGAAGATTTATTACCCTTAGTCTCCGAGGATCTTGTTGGTCTGAGGCCAATGAGGAATGGAGGAATAAGAATCGAATATCAACGGGTCCCGAGAAAAGAAGGCGGTACTATTGCTGTCGTTTTTAATTATGGGTAAGCCCTCTTTACTGGGCTCAGGTCTTGTCACTAACTTTTAGGTCAAGACACGGTGGTCATGGATTCATATCATCTTGGGGTTCAGCATTCACTGTTGCAGAATTGTTGGACAGAGATCGAATTGTTAAATCTGGTAAGGATTGTCAGATTTCGAATGCGACCAACAAGTATTGTTTGTAATGGCCATTCTACTTGTGCTCTTGCAATGCCGACCACCCTAGGTGATGTAAAGCAAACTCGACAATAGATCAATAAAGAGATGTGGTGACAGCTCAAGGTAGGCATAGACTCCTCCTGGGATGACATGTTAGTGTCTGCATGAAAATTATATCATTTACAATTGCGGATTATTTATTGAAGTTACTAGATCTTCTTCTGCTTCCTCCTCCTCCTCCTCCTCCTCGTCGTCGTCGTCATTATTTTCGGCCTCTGGATACGTATTCCAACCCTCATGTCCCACTTCTCTCTCTTCATTTTGAGGAACCTGTTTACAATCATTATGGTGGACCTCCCTTGTTTGATGGTTATTCTCTGATTCTCCTGGAAACTCAAACTTCTCAATGACACTTCCAGGAATGAGGTGTAAGAATATGAACTCCTCGAGCATTGATCCAGGTAACGCTGCCTAAATTTTGATGTTAGTACTTATTTGTGAAGATATTTAGTCAATAAAATACCCAGAGGATCAACATTGTGATGACATCCTTGGTTCTTTGGCGATTGGAATTGTCAAGTATTGTAGTCACATAAGCAGTTGCACTGGAATTATTGACGAGACCAAAAACCCAGTGATGGCCACTACTCAAGCAGAATTTCATAACATGTTGCCGATGTCGGCCATAGTGCCTTCTGGGATGTATTCAGCTGTGTAAAAAAATTTAAATAATATAGATAAATCAGATACGCACGCCAAACAGCAAGCACCAATTGTCTTGTACAACTTTGATGGTTCAGCTAAAACAACCGATCCATTGCAATATCGATCAGAGATAAAAAAAACTAACCTGCTATAGAGATAAGCTGAGACCGGGGTTGTGCATCTATTATCAAGCCCTCCCAATCGGTGTCTTCGGAGAAGTTATCATTCAAGTGTTCATCCAAGTGTATAACGAATCCTGGGTAAGTTATGTTGACTGAGAGACTAAGTGATTCGAAACGTAGTTAAGAATAGGAAATGGCATAGAATCCTTTAATCTAAGTTGATCCGCAGTTGGAGACGCTTGTGCACAGCCTGGTTTCTGATTTTCATTTGATGTGGTGATGGTCAAAACTAGGTAATCAGTCCGACCTGAAATGTAAGTTCTATTTGTATGATTTCCAAGCCCACATCTGACTTCAACTGCCTGGTGCCGGGCGTCCAGCTGGGACAATGATATGCCCCTAATGATACAGGCAAATTTGTGGATGTCATGAAGGAATCTGAGCTGGTCACTGATAAAAAATTCTGCGATAAGCTGAGAGAAAGCTAGAGTTGAAAGAGGATATACTAAATCAATGTTGAAAAGTACTTACTTTGCCAACACCAAAAGAACGCGTAGCCTGGTAATCTAGATCCTTTTTCAACTTATTGATACCTGCTTCACTGGGAGAAGGACAGGAATGTTTGCTTTTGAAATCTTCCGATATAACAATGTCCAGTACTTGATCAACGGAATACGAGTTGTTGACCTCAATCCCGAGGCGGCTAAATTGTCTCAACGATCTAGCTTTGGATAAGGACATGACCTAGAAAAGGTATCAAGAAATAAACTGTCAGGAGAAGATAACGCCACTCACCACAAAGTCATTTTGAAGGTATCTGCCATTAAGAACAAGCTCAGTAAAGTCTCGAAGATGATAGGGATTCAAGGCCAGCTCTCTGAGTGCTTTGAGATAATTTCTGAGTGCTTTATTCGATTGTTTCTCCTCTTGCATTTTCCGAATAAGAGGATCTAAGATGAGATCTTTAACTTTTTCCTTTGTGGTTTCCGCTGCCCATTGCCCCTTGTTCTTCTCAATGATCTCATCGAGTGAAAGTAACAGGTCTGCTTTTGGCGGCCTTCCCTCAGTGAGTGGAAATGGTTCTGATCACTTTTACTCAGAGATAAATAGGCAGTGGATAGCAAAAACTTACCATCGTGCAGAGGGTCAGTAGATTTATCCATGTATTTGGAAGATCAAGATATGGAGAGCAATAGAGTTTGATTCAAAGAATTCCCAAGCCTTGATGTTAAGCTCAACGAAAGTGACTCACATCATGATTAATCAATGAAGTAGGCTGGGCTTGATCAACATAGGAAACATACCATGAATATCACAATGTCATTTTGTTATGGTTTTGAAGAAAAAAAAATGACCCAAGCAAGCATCGTTAAAGGTATGAGAAAGCACTCCCTATATACGTGCTGCCCCATTTTCCCGAGCTACAAATCGTTTGTCCTGGATCACCGTGGCTGTATTCAACGAGGATCCTCTGGCATGAACAAAACTCATACCGTCGAAATGCAAAGGTGGCAGAATTTTCTGTTGATAATGCAGACAGCGTTTTCTTCAATGTTTTATCTTACGCCGATTGTTAGGGATATTTGATGTCGTTATATCCAGAGTTTTATGAGGAATTGACAAAGATGACTGTGACGTATGGTTGATGCCTTTGGCTCAGGGACGAGGATTGTCATATAGGACGTTCTTCCAGTAGCTGATCATCAGCTTGCATCAAGGATAATATTCCTTGTGCTGCTTGAGAGCGAGTTCTTGTATATTGTGTCGAAGGTTTTGATTTTGTATAGCTAATTATGGTGGTTACGACTTGGTACGCTGGGGATGCAGCAAACATTGTGTTCAATTAGCTTGTATGTCGGTATGAATGAGTGGGCCTCCAACCTCGAATCCTCTCATATTCGTGCCTCTGTGTCTGCTAACTCTGCCAACACCAGCGACAACGCTCGAGCTTTCTTTGGCCTTATTTACCTTATTTAATTGTGATC
>Ga0153947_1000547_pt1 | contig 18547 bp, 15 predicted proteins | sample TSNJ031MetaG_FD_104697 | JGI IMG/M metagenome (GOLD analysis project Ga0153947, IMG submission 104697) | Attine ant fungus gardens microbial communities from New Jersey, USA - TSNJ031 MetaG | ecosystem: Host-associated > Fungi > Mycelium > Unclassified | place: USA: New Jersey, Wharton State... | reverse complement strand
GGAATGGCTTACCAGTGGTCTGTCGTCAATGATAGGACGTAATCAGCATTTACATTCTGCTACAATCAGACTACAGTACAAAGATAAGGAGGATCTATACTTTGAATCAGAAGTCAGTAGTTGGAAAGCGGGTATGAAGCTATCTAATCGAAGGGACAAATATATGTTTACAATGGCCAAGTTTTTGAGTAAACTATGCTCACTGGGGCCGGCATACATATTGTAAAGAACTATGCATAGTGTGCCCACATCCACCGGACATATGTAAATAGCATTAGCAAGCAGTGAGCCTGAGGAAATGAATCAGTAAAATGCCAAAGCAGAACCCGAAAAAGGTCAGAGATATGATGAATATCGACATGGTCATCGTAGAATGATTAAGACAGGGATAACTGAGAAGATGATTTCTTCATTCGACGAAATCACAAGAACAAGACTCACAAACAGAATCCTGAATCCCTACTCGTTGAGGATTGTCGTAGTCGTCAGGAAGGCGAGTTTTGATTCGTATCACATGGAATTTAGGGCCGGCAAATTCCCTCCCAGGTTTTCAACGAAACTTCACCTAAATAAACCCATGCCCTTGTCACTTGATCCACTTCCCCGATGCCAAACTTTTCTGACCGAAGGTGGCTATTGAAAAACTTCACGATAACTTTGTGAGTCGTGACTGTGAACCTCTGATGGAATGGCTATACAACAGTGACAAGAATTCATCCAGTATTTTTGTGGTTTTGCACAGATGGATGGATCAATATGAAACAAAAAGTATAATTGGCTTCGCCTGTCCACTAATACAGTGATTCACTTGCATCAAATTCTGCTGTTTCCCCGAACTCTCAGAATATCGTTCATTCGATATTCATTCGATATTTATAGCTTTTGATAAGTGCAAGTTATACCTGGTGCGTTTAGCTTTCATATCTGTGGCTGACCACAATAAGCAACTCCAACAGCGGGATGATTGAGCTCAAACTTGCTCTTTTAACCTGCCTATTTTCTGTCTGTAACGTATTCTCTTGCATTCTCTCGGTGGGCAGAACAATCATCTTATCATTCACGCAAGTCTGAGATCTTAGGCCAAAATCAGATACACTGTTCTTGGTGATCAAGTTCATGTCAGTCCTGGTGTGAGGACCGTTATTGTAGGGACGCCTTTCTCAAATTTGTTGGGTGTAGGTCATTTTTGCTTAGTGGCTTACAAAACACAAAACGCAAATGACCTGCTTAAAGCGATCAATATCTTGTTCTCATGAAGTCTCCCTGAACCCTCGTGACACTCGTCATCCTCTCTTGCTCAGAAGGGCCAGAATCTTCCCCATGAGTTTGTAGGGTTGTATAGAGGAAGCAATCTGTGCAAAGGTGAATTCATCAATGACTTGGATTTCAAGTCCTTGCTCAACGCTGGTCCTGCTCAGAGTGGTGGCCAATGCATATCAAGTTGCGGCACCTGAAGCCGATTACCTGCTTGATCGGAGTTGACATGCAAGAAACTATGAACTCCAGTAGAACCTACTGATCCATATCTAAAGTATGATTTCACTGGACAAGCTTGCCCCTCACAGACCATACCCTTGTAGTCGATTCTATGCCCCCGCAGAAGCTTTGGACAGAATCCTTAGGTCTGGAGTGTATTCATGCACCAGAAGATCAAATATCTGCGTTTCCTGCTGTCTGACATAGTAGTGTGAATTGATAAGCTATTGATCTACAATTATCACCGAAGTGGTTGATATATTCAATCTCGTAACTTGCACTGGTAGAACTGTACTAGTCTTGATTCTTGCTTCGTCCTACGTGTCTCGAAAATGATGTTAAGTACATGTACAAAGCTAGTGATTCCTTTGAAGTCCTGTGAAGGAAATTGATCAAGCCAAATTGCATACAATTTATGCGAATCAACCTATTGGCGATAAGGGGAAGTGGAAAATGCCATTGCTCGAATTCCGATGCATCACTCCGGGCATGACGTGTATAGAATAATTTGGTCTTCAATATATCTTGATTTCCTATCTTGAGGCTTTCGTAACACCCAGCTTCCCCATCAGTCTTCGTGATTCGTCCGCATCGTCTCACCACTGATCTCATTCCTTATCATTTGGGGCCAACATGTCAGATTTGACACCTACAATCGAAGGAAAGATGAACTGGACACTACCAAATGAAGGCCCAGAATGTCAAACCTGGTATAGGATCACAGGCAATCTCAAGTCCGACGCTCGCCCTCTAGTTTTTCTCCATGGCGGACCAGGTGTATCCTCCGATTACCTCTTTCCCCTTTCCTCTCTCTCCTCCCGTTACCACATCCCAGTTGTCTTCTACGACCAGATCGGTGGTGGTCGTTCCACGCACTTGCCCGATAAAATGGGCGATACCGAATTTTGGACGGAACAACTCTTCCTCGATGAGTTGAAGGCTCTTTTACAACATCTCAATATCTACGATAGCTATGACCTATTAGGACATTCATGGGGTGGCATGTTGGGCTCGCGTCATGCATCTAGACAACCCGGCGGGCTGGAGCACCTCATCATCATGTCCTCCCCTGCTACAATGGCTGACTGGATCGAAGCCCAGATGGTGCATCGCAGGAAATTACCCCAAGATGTTCAGGAAGTCCTCGATCGTTGCGAGAAGGAGGGAACGACAGATAGCAAGGAATATCAAGATGCTGTCAATGTCTATTACTCTCATCATCTGTGTAGAATATCCCCTATGCCAGAACTGTTGCAACAGAGTTTTTCAGAGTTGGAGAAGGACCCTACAGTTTACTTCACGATGTTAGTGGTACCTCTCATTCTTGTCGATCGATTGACATGCCATGCGCACATAGGAATGGACCGAATGAATTCTTCATAACCGGTTCAATGAAGACCTGGTCAATGCTTGATGAAGCTGGAAAAATCTCTGTGCCGACTCTCCTCTTGAATGGCGCACATGATGAAGCCGCTGACAGTGTCATCTACCCCTTCTTCAAGTTAATCCCTCATGTCAAATGGGTACAGTTTGCGGTAAGTGTGGAGTTTCAGAAGTAAGATTTTGTCCTAATTTGGAACAGAATTCCAGTCATATGTCGCATTTCGAAGAACCAGAACGATTCCTGAGTACTGTTGCATCATTCATTCGCGGGTGAATACAAATGGTCTTGCATATCGAATGTAACTAACTTCGTTCAGTATATCAAATTAACTATCTGTATAAATCAGTATCTGTATAAATGTAACACGCAGTCCAAGATGATTACGTTTAAAGTGTCAGAATGAACAACGAAAGTAATAATCAAATACAAAACAGCGTCAGTTGTCAGTGCCAGCCTATAAACCTAAGTTACTAGGTCATGGTTATAATGGACAAGTTATCATCGACACCACAAGCAAGGCACCAATGATAGATGCACCAAAAATGTCTCCTTTCACTCTTCTAGAAGCACTAACACTTCCCTTACTCGTACTCCCAAGCACATTTCTATCCTTCCCAGAATGCCCATTAGACGTAGCAAGCACAGCGGGATCAACCGTTGCCGTATTCGCCGTCTTTGTATGAGTAGACGTGGAAAAAGTTTCCGTCGTCTGACCGAGTGTAGTCAGCTCGTCGTTGGCGTCAAAGAATACGAGCGCAAAGCCAGGAGATGGAAGGGGAATGGTACAGGCATTGTTGGTGATGTCGCACGTAATTTCAGCGACGTTCAAGTCTCCTCTGAGAAGACCGTCAACCTCAAACCTGTTACCCAAAGTCTGTGAAACAAGTAGCTTGTCAACAGATCACATTTGTACTTCATTAGCGATCACTGACCTGACCAGCCCAGGTAATGTTGAATTTGCTCGAAACAGACTGAGCTTCAAGATATTTAACCTTAACAGTCTGAGGTACTCCACCATTGGGAAGTGACAGAGTAACGGTCAGATTAGCATTGCCCTGCGTTCCTTGAACGTCATCTACGTAGTTGAACAATGCCGCCTTGCTAAGTTCTCCGTTCTCATAAATCGCGTAAGCAGGAGTAAACTCGCTCAGTCCAGCAGGTCCTGTCATGTCCATGACTTGAGACGTGTTGGATTTACCGAAAGCTTCAGCAAGGACCAGAATGGAGTAGTAGATAGCACCGGCTGTCCATTGATGGAAAGTTGACTGATTGGTAGGAGGCGCTAGAATGTTGTCAGATTGGGTGATACAGAGATAAAAATTCTACACACGAGTGAAAGGATTATAATACGTGTTCTGCCCACCAAAATGCAAAAGCGCATTTGAAAAATTTGAATATGCCATCTGGAGTCCATAGTCCATCGCCCATAATGCAGCGCCATAACTATCGGACACGCCGGGGAAACCACCGCAAGAAGCCGTGTTAGTCTCAAACATGATGAACGGCTTGTTTGCTCCCTGTGCAAGCAAGGTAGAATTGAGATACGGTTCACAGAGACCTACACCGGATTGGTGCGTGAGATAATTCGGGAAGACGTCTTGAGGAACCCGGATGGTGCCGCTCCCGAATTCAGCAGCACAGTTATTGTCAGGATAGCTGATTAGATTTAATCAGGTTGCTCTATCCTGAACAGATGATTGAATAACATACTGTTCAACGCTTAGGGCGAAAAGATCATCTTCGTAGTTTTCAATAAACCCTGTTTTCCAGACATCGTCCGGTCCCCAGGTGATAGAGGCAACACTGGGTCCTACCAGATTATTCTTGACGGGAATATTTTGATTCCCCCCTATCGCCTGGACAAGACTGCCGAATTCGTCGGAATAATCTTGAGGCGAATAGGTGTCACCCCGGCGACCGTTCCTGAACACAAATTTAGATGACCATAATCTGTTACACAGGTGGAAGTTCAGCGCACTCAGAGTAGAAATCAGGTTCATTTCCTGCTTGCAGCCCAGCGAGTTTGTCCCCAAGTATTGCTTCTCCGTATTGTACAATATCAAGACGCCAGTCAGTTGTGTTGAACGGAATACCTAATATAATGCATTAGTTGTGGACAAGCTATAAATTGAAATCTCACCGAGAAACCAGTTAATATTAACAAATTGAGATATGTTTGCAGCAGCGTAAAACATATCAATGGTATATAATATAGCCGGTGTTTGGGTCTATCTCGGGTGGATCAATGGAGCTTCAATCGAGTACATCATTGCGTACCGTTGCATCTAAATTGGTCCTGTTAGCCTTCTCCATGTTTCTTCCGTTATCAAGGGGAGTGAAGACCATCGCGGCATCCTCCTGTGTGTTACCACCCAGACGAACAAAGATATAACCAGCTCGTTCTTGCAAGTTGGCCACAAGGTTGAGGAAAGGGACCTGGACAAAAGTCCTTGGTCACATCATCAACATCAGTCAAAGAGGCAAGGAAGCAAGTCTCACGAGTTTTTGCCCACTACGAACTCAGTCAGCGCTCTTGTTGGACGTATATTTAGATTAACACTCACGAAGTTGGTTGATCACGGACAATTCAATAGAAAACCCAAAGAACGAACCTAGTGTGTGAGGAATAGATAAGCCTTGTAGAGCCGCCGCATCTCTCTGAAGGTCAATCGTTGGAGCTAAATTGAGCCCAGTCGGCACTGGAGGAGGGGTAAGGACTACTGAATCATCGTACGCCCCTGGCGTCGATTGTGGCACAGAGGTGGTGGAAATGGTAGCTGATCGAGTTTCAGCAAGAGGAATTTGACCGTATACTGTGACCTCGGCGTAGACCCGCAACGTGCAAAGCAATAGGCTTAGGTAACAGCCATGAACGGACCAACGCATTTTTCAGGGTAGGATTTCCAGCACCCTTTATGGAAGTACGTCAACGGTTGGACTAACAAATAGGGAATGAGAGGGTTTATTGAGTGGAAGGCCTAAAAGAGTGGCGATGAGAGAAAAGGGACAAAGATATTCTTTGATCGTTTCAGGGACATGCCGACGGCAACGGTAATTCCCACCCACTAGCCCCTATGTACTTAACTTTATATCATCAATTGTCTGCTCTCTCTCTAGACCTATCAGTCAAGACAGAGTCAACTGTAATTGCTTTGTAGGTAATGGACTTTGATAAGATAATCAGCCCATACAAGACTTCAAAATGATTTATGGTGGCAAACTAATCTTGTGAGGTTGCCACCAAGAATCATTTTGAAGTCTTGTATGGGCTGATTATCTTATCAAAGTCCATTACCTACAAAACAATTACAGTTGAATCTGTCTTGATTGGAGAAAGTGGACAATTTATGATATAATATTGTTTTGAATCAAAAATTTATAACATGGTGCTCGATCTGCAGGAATTGATTTTATTACAATTGTAATTATTACAATTGTAATAATTACTTAAGCATTAATTTCTAATATTTGCATTTGTTTCTTTCGATTTCAATGACATTAATACTTTACGAGTAGTACAGCTTGTTAATAGCATATCATACCATAAACGTCTTTCTGCTCTCTCTAATTTCAGGTATTCATTAGTTCACCAAATAAAGTCATTCCCTCCGGCAAAGCTTATATAAGATCCTCCTTCTATAAATAGACTGTCCACCATACTCATATTTGTGATCTGTCAAATTGAATTGTACTTTTTTGAAGGACTTACATGTGGAAAAAACACCATCCCTTTGTGATAGTCTTTACCATGCTGGTTTGTCAATGACCCAGATTCAAAGAAGTATTCCAAAAGAAATTTTGTTGTCGCGGAACGTCTGCCCAGGAGCTGGAGCAGATAGTGCTAAGTAAACTTTTGATGATGTCTTCTGAGTGGCCTTTGAATGGAGTTCAGCCTTAACTTTATGTGCCTTGTGATACATGGATGGCATGATGGCAGTCATGATGAGAGGAAAATAATGACTCTGCGAGCGACCACGATGTATCCGATGATTTGCCGCAGCTTCGGTCATAAACATTAATGCGTGTAATCCATAGACCTTAGTGTTGCTGTCTGTTAGCCAAAACAAGTAACTATATGCACGGAGACCCACTAAAACATGACCCAAAATTTCTTGGATCTCGGTATGTGACTCTGTTATGACGACACATAAAGGGTCTGGTCCAGCCTTGCCAAAGATGCGAGGTAAACATATCGATGTCTCCATGTGTAGAGGTGCGGCATGGAGCGATTGCGGGACTCCGAACCGCCCAGAGGGTAATTTCCTGGAGCTTCTTCCAAAATTCGTCCATGTCAACACATTCAACTCAACTTCACGAACGGTGTTCTCAAAACTTCTGTCGGCGGTTGATGTACGGAAGCATGAGTAGAACGTCTCATTCGGAGAATTGTTTTACCGTTGGTGCACCACACAAGCATATCTATCTGAGGCAAGGTACAGACGACGCGGTTTGATATGGGCAGGTAAATCAGTTCGCCGTGGTCACATTTCTGAGCACGGTTCGCAGGTCACACTTCTTATTCAGATCATTACGCTGCTTGATGGTTTGCATCAGATGACAGCGGTCACAGCGGATTGTACTCTCTCTCATTGGGTACTTATCGGCTTAAAGTATTAGAGAGCCAACGTTCCTCTGCCGAAATAAATTGACGTTGCACTGCCGAACATCGCCACAGAAGCTAATTATCACTCTTATGATGCTTCGCATATAAGACCATGCGCTTCAATCAGTTCAGGAAACCACTGAGTGTGGAGCAAACCCTTTGCCCAAGCTCCAACTAAATTGGATCATTCTCTACTGTGACTTTCACAGGCGTAGTCAGCAGCATCAAAAGATGTGTAGTGCATGTGATCCATACTCCAGAATTGAGTAGAGCTGACTAGATAATTTTCAGTGTCTGGTCTAAGCTGTCTTGGCCACTACAGGACTTTCCTCTTCACCTTCCGTCATTCCCAAGGGCCCTGATATACTCCTCATGTTGTTGACTGTGGTCCTGGCTGAGAGCGTTTAAATGACGTACATCAAACTTTGCCATTTTAGCGGAAATTCACCGCTCCATGATGAAGCACTCCGAGCGGTTGAGAATGGAATTGCCGATTGAATCGTTGCAGTAATTCAAGATTTTCTTTATCTATGACGCATCCACGGTAGGCAACAATCAAAAAACAATTTCATTTCGATCTGAGTCCGTTACACCCTAGTAGAGGTTTATTTACGGACGGTGGGGGGAGTCCCCAGGCCTTGCCTCGTCAATGATAAGGCCTAGGTAATGTTCTGTAACAAAAAATTACATCTGGTAATGTGACAGACCTTCCGTCACAAGACATCTCATGGTAACTGCTGGTAGTTACAGCCCTTGAAAGCTCAGCTGTCGAGTAGACAGATACAGCCTCAGTCATGACTTAACTAAGATTCGAACTTACAGCTGCCATGGTAGATCCTATGTTCTTAACATCTGGTTCAACATCTAACCAATCGACTCAGAGTTTGGCAGAACTTTGCCGATTGATCTAATTTTAAGAAAATTCTTGCTATCGGGGCGAAGGCGGGAAAGGAGGTCGAGCTGATCATTCCTCTGTCAGTATGGGCGTGCCTAGCGACGAATAGAGGTCTAATCTGATCTCGCTCCAAATGAACATGGCTTGTGGGCTAGAAAAATATGACTCGAAACCTCCTTGAAACAAGTCGCCTATCGAACGACTCGCCAACCCCGAGAAGTATCCCTGTGCATTACGCCATACTCATGATTGATGTTAGACAGACCAATAGGACACCCACCCCAAGCGTCACTTCTTGAATCCCACCGCTTATTTGGTTTTCCATGACTCGCCACATCTCGGGTCGACCATAACCTCCTGCCGAACTAGTACTTGGTAATCAGGTTTACTTCACTGGGCGCGCCAGTGGCGATAAACTCGCTAAACTCGCTAAACTCGATCACTAGGCAATTTTGCAAACAAAAGAGTCTCAGATTCTCTTCGCAATATGAAATGACGTTGCTTTCTAAGCTCTTTTCAGCGAGAGATCAAATCTAAGAGCCGTTTAAATTCCACTCAGAATCAGCAGGCACTGTACTACTACCATGCATTCAAAATAGCAAGTAACAATCAGTGATGCACAGTGCGGGTACTCTAGACACGTTTGAAAATGCCAATTATTATAGATTGAGGACCTCATTCTATTGCAGGAGAACAGGAGAAAGTATGGTTAAATATATAATGACAATGGTAACAAATTTCGTGTTATGGATCTGAATACACGCAGACCTTCGCAAGACTCTAAAAAATATAGTACACAAAGGAGGATCAAGCCATGGTCAGAAGAAAAGAGCAATGAATGTGATCGTGACATAACTTGTCGAATATGAGTGGATGAACAGGAGACACTATACTAGAGAATGGAAATAGAGCACGTCGTCAGAGGGGGAAAAATGCTGTGAATGATGTACAGCACTGTATGTGATCCGTGGCCATGCCAGCAAAAAGATGCATACTCACAAAGACATGGGCAATAAGAAAAAAATGAAGTTCGAAAGAAAGGAAAGACCGTATGCAGGTATGTATGCGGGATGATGCTAGGCGAGAGGAATCGGGAAGATAATCACGTCTAAGAGGAAAGAAGCGGAATGAGATTGAACGAACATTGAAACGTGACTCTCAAGCATTATCCTCAGAAAACGAACATGAAAAAACCAAAAATGCCCATTCTTTTCAAAAGTTTGAGCAGCACTCTAGATCCTCGTTCGATGCGTCTGCTGTTTGAAGTTGCTTCAACAAGATACGTCAAGCAACAATGGAACCCCCGCTAGTTGGACTATCTTCCGAATGAACGACCATCGGCGGATGCAGATATGCAGAAAACAGACTATCATCATCGGGTCCAACAACTCCCATCCCTCCCACGCCTAACGTCGAAGGATGTAAATAGTCCATCGGACTATCTTCACTTTCACCACCCTCTGCCGACGTCGACGGTCCACCAATATGGCGATCAGGCAAATCCATTCCTCTTCTCATTTTTCCACCCGGATTGATACTCGAGGATGATGGGGATGAAGAAGAGCTAGGAGAAGTAGAAATGATGGAAGCTGTCAAATTCTTATTCAGAGTTGGTGAAGACGGATGGAATCCAAGACGAGGCGAGGAACTAGGATGATCATCATTCTGCAGCATCATAGGCGGATGCCAGAATGTATTCCCAGACCCTCTCAACGCCGGTCCACTCGAACCTGATCGACTGGCATTACCAACTCCAGTCGGCGGCCCTCCTGCAGAATTACGAGTATTAGTGGCAAACGAGGAATATGAAAAGTCCATGGAAGATCTTGCAGAAGACGGCACGCTTGACGAAGGTGAATACGCATCACCAAACGAGAGCGACGAAGCAGCAGAAGGAGGTTCCGAAGCCGAATCTATACTCATCTTCCTTCTCTTTACCGATCTCGGTGACATCGTAGGTAAATCTAGATCTGATACAGGACTTGTTTCATTGCTCGAAGTTCCAGTAGAAGGGCCAGCTGTTGCTGTGGATATAGGCGCCGTAAGGTCAAGCATACCAACACTCGGACTTCCAAATCCGCCACCTAATTCGTCGGTGCTGTTACCGCCACCGCCAGCAGCCTGTACCTGCGTCGCATACATTTGCAACAAATAATCTGAATTATAAGGTCCGGGGTACTGGTACTGATACATATGTTGGAACAAATTGGCGGCAGTTGAAGGATCTTGACCTAAAGCACCAACCAATTCGCTAGTACCATATGTATCGATGAGAGGATCTTGAGTAAAGTCATAGGTAAGGGCAGTGGTGGAATCAGGGGCGAGAGTTGGAGAAGGATCCCGAACGGGAGAAGCGCGTTGGCTTGTGCCGGGACTAGTGGGGGGATTGTCTTCACCGCTAGGAGCACCTGTAGCTGCTGCATTGGAGGCCCTACGAGCGTCATGGCGAGAACGTTTACGGATAACATCGGATTTCATGGAGATAGGACGGGCAGAACCATGTAACTTGTAATATAATCCGCAACTGAAATCCTAATATTAGTTTGGGGCACTCAACAAAAGGACAAAGATACACACGCATTACAAACGGTTTTACCTTCATCGTCCTTTCTCCAGAGGGGCGTAGCGGTGGTGTGGCAGTTATAGCATTGAGCTGTTTGAGCTACCGGCACGCTCGCATTCGTTGACCTACCCCTATGAGATCCGATAGAGGAACACTCACCCATGACGTCGATGGTATCCTGCTGCTGCTGCTGTTGCTGTTGCTGATGCTGCTGTTGTTGTTGTTGCTGATGCTGCTGATGCTGATGCTGATGCTGAGACCTGGGAGCACTCTGTGTCCTTCCTTCACCGTGACTGTTGCGCATGCTCTTAGGACGAGGTCGTTTGTGAAGTTTGCAGTAAAGGCCACAAGCATTACAATTCAACTCATCGTTCAACCCACGACGCCAGAGAGGAGTGTGAGTCGCACCGCAATTAGAACATTCGGCTTTCACACCACCCGGTGCAGTGTTACCACTACGAAGAGAAGGATTGAGAGAGGTTGCAGTAGCACCAGGACCCGAAGAACGACCAGCGGTCTGAGTTTTGACGGTAAGTGTGGGACGGGTACTAGGGTTTGTGCGGACAACATGAGTGGCAAAGAGAGGGTTAAGTTTGGAAGGAGCAACAGTTTCAGGGGTTTCCTTGTTTGCCTGGGAGGTGTTTTGGAAGATTGAAGTCATAGAAAAAGAGGCACCATGAAAAACCTTATCGTCAATGTCACCGTCATCACAGATAACTATAGAGGATTTTCGGGTCCTGCGCCTAGTAGTAGTGGCCGGTGCAGCAGACCGCATGATCGGATCTTGGTGCGGCCGCAGAACTATAGATTGAACCGGTAGTTGCATTGGCTGTTCGGGCTGACGAAGTGCTAAAGGAGGTGCTAAAGGAGAAAGGAATGGCTGCTGAGGCCGGATAGTTTGAAAATTGTTCTCAAAGTTGTCAGACGGGGAAGCCGGAGGACTATCAACGTTGTTGAGAATTTCATCTAGGGGAAGTTCAATAGTGGGTCGTGAAATGGAAAGAGTATTTGAAGCGCTGGTTGGGAGATTGAGTCCTTCACCGTAGTTCATTGAGGTAGTGAGAGTGGGAGGTGGGAAAAGTAACGCAGATGGACCAAAACTAGAGTCGAAGATGGAACTGAACTTGATTGCTTGAGAAGATGAAGAGAATTGAGACAAGGAAACATCAGTGGTGCCGTCGACATCGACTACCATATCATCGCTTCGATTGGCAGGACCACTGGCAGTAGAAATATAAACTGAAGACCCGTCCGTTTGAGCACGAACAGCAGCTCGAGTTCGTTTAGTGAATTCAGGAGAAGGCTTGAGGTCGGGCTTCTTGACCGGAAGATTAGCGCCGGGGGCAAGGGGTTGGTCGATGCTGAAGGTGAATTGCATACGTTTGATAGTGCCGTCAGAATTCTGTTCACGATAGCGCTCCTTTTCAGCAGCCCGCTGGCGAATGATGTCGATAGAAGTTGTGTGCTTAAAATCAGGAGCTTTGAGCTCCTCAATGCTCCTGAATTAAGATAAATATTGTCAACGTCAAATTGTGATGGCCACAACGACATACCTGCCCTTCTCCTTGTCGAGCTTGTCACTCATGTATTTTGAGAGCTTTTTAAATTCGCGCTTGGACCTGGCATTGTCGGTGTCAACCATAAGGTTCTGAATGTGCCATAACCTCCAACTCAAGTTCTCGAGGCGTTGACCTTGCTCAAGGTAGCTCGCTACCTTGGTACACACCTGAATTTGCAATTTTCAATGAAGTTGGGAAAGAGTGCAACGAGTGACAGACCTTCCAGGTCTTCGTCAAAGCCTCAGTGTCATTGAGATTGGAAAAGGCTACGAAAGACTTGTTTCCCTGGGACTCGTTTAGAAAATGCTGAAAAAAAGAGAGAAAACAAACCTTAAACTTGAGATTGAGGATAGAGGGCATTGAATTCGGGGGAAAGACGAAGAAGAGAGCGACGAGAAAAAGGAACGAGATATAGAATTCGCTAAAAATCGTGGATCAGCACGTTGCGGCTCGCATTTCCAATTCCAAATCTCGCGCCGATCTATCCGGCAAACCAACCCAGGCCGGCTCGGCTCACTTGCCTTTCTCCGTTAGCGCCGTGGATGCCCATTGCCCTACGTGCCTTGTTTCCTCCGGGCTCCAACACCGTCGCCATCATGAGACAAGGGTCTTGTCCTCAAGGCAAACCACTTGCTTGCTTATGGTCTCAACAGCAACTGATACTATGCAGTCCTTGTAGATACATCTGGAACATAAGAAATAATTTCTCTTGACTATCAGCAACCGTCCAACATTCTCTAACAAAACGTGTTGTTATCCCTACGTCATCCCTCAAGCGTTACTATCTTGATTTGTCACTGTAATGTCCCATTGTTCTGGCTCGTCTATGCAAGTCACCAGAAATCAAAAACAACACATGGAAATATCAACGAGGGAAGACACTTAGATCAGAAAAGAAGTGCTGCGACGTGGGGACCTTCCATATGAGGTTACACCTCTTCAAAATATAGCAACACTTCATGGATTAGGGATGACCACTAATGAGAATCGGCGATTGATTTGAATAGCCATACCGTCTGTCGATAGACACATACATGTTCCCCAGCGCTCCCCAATCATGAAACTACTGATGAGTTGAACTTGTGTGCTATCAATTGCCTTGAACGTCGAACTGCAAGTTGTTTGATGCTCTGACCACACCCGATCACATTCATACCTCTTCACCGATATTCTTTTCCAATGCAAACTACATACCCTCAAATCATCTCTTAGAGTTTCCCTGTAATGTGTCACTGTCAGAGCCAGCACCAATCATCCATTACTTGTCTCCTCATTGACTTGAGAAAAGTCCTTCATCACCAAGAAGGCAAGCACTACCCAGTGAACCCGAAGGTATCATTATCAAATACAGAACGTTTTCTCTTATACATCACCAGTGACAAGGCACGCTGCCATTCCTCTGCGTGTACCGGCCTCTACGTTCTCGCGTTCCTTCCTAATCTTGAATAGAAAGACGGATGCAAACCATGGCAGTAGTTGTCCTACATGACATGTGGCCTAGGGTAATATAAGGGTTGTTATAAACTCCTCGAGGAAGATCAGTATATAGAACTCGAGGATCCCACGTTTTTTTAATCATTGGTTCATAAAACGGGAATAGAAGCACAGTACTAATACCAGTCGAGCTTCGAACACGCGGTTCCAATGATTCTACAGCAATGTTATCTTGTTTTTCACAGAAGAGAGAGTCCCGCATGTTTATCCTGGTAGTTGTGGCATTAAATCAGACCCAGTAATGGTCTTCAAAAAGTTGCTGTTGGTTGTTTCTTTCTCAGGATTCATGAAGAAGGACATATACCAATGACTGTTGTAGCCATCCTACCGAAATTATATTTAAAAAAATATTTCTCATCGTGGCTCCTTACGAACTCACCTCCCCATGTATACTCACTGGAAATTTGTTTAGGTGGATATATGGTGTGAATGACCTACTCTCCACTCTGCACTTGCTGAAAAGATACGCACAAATTGAAAAATATAATGGACTCACTTCAAATGTGCATCCATCTTCGCCCCAGCAACGTATGAGACACTACATCAACCATCCCTGCTCCGCCTCCTCAAGCTGGGCAAGATGTCTATATGATACACAAAAACATTTGTCGTGACTCAGTGTATCTCCGAGGCGTCACAAAAACGGCAAGTCCGCCGAACCCACTCTTTGTCCACCCCCATATTCATATTCCTCTCCACTTCCGTCCTACGCCTTTCGGTCCTGTCTCCCCTGAGCTTCTCCTCATCACTCAAGAATACTGGCCCCCTCCTGATGCTTTTGAACTTCTTTGTTCCCTTATCCTCCTTTCCCTCCCAGGGTGGCGCTTCTCGAAAGGTCTTCTCTTTACTGTCAACGGATTCTGATGCTCGTCGTTTGATGAGACATGTGGCATGGGGTTTTGAACGTTGAAACCAGTTTGAACAAGAGAGAAGAGTTCCAAGAACCAAAAACCGGAGTCCGCCTCAAGGCCTTCGATTTGGCTAATGAATGTGAGAGGGAGAGAAGGAGAGAAGTTTTCGAAATGAGGATGGAAGGTGATGGGTCTAGGTACCCAATTCATATCTTTTCATCATCGAGGGCGAGAGAGTATGACACAGCAGGTCATAGCACGACTTTTATCTCTTCATCAGCTGAGGACCATACAAGCAACACGGAGTTACCTTATGTATACAATCATTGTTTGCAGTTGTGGGTCCCCAACTGACCCTGATGACTGTCTATGATGATATCATGATTTTTAGTTCATTTCTCGTGATCGACGTCACAGTACTGTTGATGGGGGCAAAACATTTTTATCAAATCTGGATGGTGCAATTGTAGACTGATGAACATGTTTTGCATCCATCAACAGTACTGTTACGTCGATCAAGAGAAGTAAATTGAAAATCATGATATCATCATAGGCAATCCTCAGGGTCAATTGGGGGCCCATGACCCGGATAGTGCAATCATAGATTGATGATTGGTGGAACAGATAAATGATAAGAGCATTAGTTTTTAGAATACACTAGATGTGTAGATATCAGTTAGCGATAAAGCAATGTTATAAAGTTCTGTTGATAGATCTGCCCTCTAAATCTGAATCCTAATTGACTCCCCTTCATGACATGTGTATCTCTAATATGATTAGTACTCCGATTGAAAAGGTCAACTTGGATCTATAGTAGGGTACCATGAATGAATTATCTATTATATAAGAAGGCCTAATAGACCTAGACTCCCTTCCTCAGAAGGCTATCGTTCACAATATAGTTAGTCAATTAATGAATTTTGGTAACTCTTGATTGACTCTTTGCAAACCTTGTTCTCCCCACTTCAGGGACACACACGAACCATGAGTCCGAACTGATCACATGACTGTATTGATCTGCTTGACTGACCTAATCTAATCTAATCTCATCAATCCTTTTCTCTTAAGAGCAGAGCATGAATTAAAAGGTGCCACCGACACATTATTTCATTCATCGAAATCTCACAAAATACTTGAATTATGAATAGTGGCTATGCCAATGTAGCTTTGAGCGGCACACTGACTTCCACCCATAACGATCTCAATGTAGTGAAGTTTGGGTACCTGTACTTTTCCGTTTGACATGAAGTCTTCAAAATTCAGTTGAAGATCAGTAACAATGCACATATCAAATTTTAGCTCAGGACGTCTTGCAGCTTGGAGGTAGTAAAAATTTGTCTTTCGAAATACTAGTAAAACAGATTGTAGTAGCTCAGCTGATTTGATTTTTGTCTCTCTCCGCTTAATCGACGTGACGTTTCATTTCATTTTTTACGAGTCAGGTTGAATCACAGAGGTGTTGAGCGCGTCTATTATCCTAACCATAAACGAAGAAACTCAATCCGTATTGAACAATGCACTATATGTCAATGCCATTGACTTGGTCTGCTTATTTTTACCAACATGGCATGGCTCTCCATTTCTGAGACATCCTGAGCAGCTTGATTAGTCCTAGATGGGAATGCCACACCATTTCAAGAATATTCGATCGCAGCAGAGCGCCCAGAGCTTATACCAAGAGATCGCCTAACCACAAGTTCTCGCGTCTCAAGCCAAATTCATTACATTAAGTTTGACCCCTAAAGAGGAAAAACTCCCAACTAAACGGAGGTATATTCAGTAGGACCCAGCCACTGCATGTGGGAGCCCACTCTGTGCTGCTTTCTCGAAGAGACATGGTACACTCGTCTGCCATCAAGCAACACAGCACTGGCATGGAAATGGATTGGAGATCTTATATTGGGTCGCCAATGTGGCGGCTCCTATGAAATCGAATATGTCCTCGAGCCGTAAATTCGGAGGCAAGAGAATGTTTCATTTTCTCCAATTGTGAGATTCCGCCGACGATCGATGTTCTTCCATAACTTCTGCGGCTTCTATTTTTCCTGGGTGTCGCTGACCCCAAATCTTTTGACATAACCGAGGCAGAACCAGTCCAAATGAGCAATTTAAGCAGTCAGCGCTTGAACGCTCGAGTTTGAAATTATACCAGTGTAGCTGGCCTGAAGTCCTTTGGGGTGAGACGAACCACACCCAAGGAATTTCAGAAGCACAAGTTTAAGCTTCTATCATCTCGCACGAGTAAACGGTAGTGTCGAGTCCGGGCCGTCGGTGGTCGTCATTTAGCCGATGTTGATGGACAAGATCTTCACTCTTTTCGGCCCTGTGACTATTGATGATCAACATGCCCTAGCCCGAGAGCCTAGATCACCCCCTGTGCAGCCCACTGACCATGAGCCTGAGCTTATTCCTATTATCCAGGGTTTTCTCGTGTGCAATGGACGTTGGGATGGGTGGTCCCTCCTTAGGCTCACACAGTGGAGTTCCCAATGTCTTATGAGAAGCTGTCGGTTCACAGTGGATCTGATGAAATTCCACGTTGGAAGGCTGAGATAAAGATTGTGCTGATTTGTGCTGGTTGACATAAACCGACAAGTACATCAAAACATTAGTAGGGCATGCGCTTCCTGTCGGAATTCGGAACATGGTGGCCGCCCAAACTGAGGGCGCAGGCGAAGTTGGTACGGAAAATTGACTGACCATCTGGCCACTTAACCTCCCTTGACGAATTCTAGGAACAAATGGAAGGAGCTGAGAAGGCAGTGCTGTGGAGCCCGTTGACAGTTCGATCAGGACGCTAATGAGAGATCATTGCATACAAAACTACCAGCAAGTGGGACCAGGTTCAATCTAGTTGCTACACAAGCATCTCAGTGAACATAAGATGCAACAAGGGCCGATGGATCGAGCTGGGCTCCCTCATGCGCTGTGTCTTTGGGCCGCAGCTCCTCGTTGAGGGAAAAATTCTTTAGCACACACGCCAAGCGTAAGGGAATTGTTCTCATCTAATTACATCAAAACGTGTCTGATGAGGGTATTGATTTCACTATGAATAACACTTGTCAGGGACTTGCTACAGTTCTCAAATTGAACATGAACCAGTAGTCTTACACAAACTTTCCATTGATAATCAATTTGAAACAGTGTGCCTTTTGTGCACAAGTCTGCCGACCACTAAGGATAAGAGATAGATCAGTGACTATCCTTACTCTTACCCTATCTCCTATGCCTTTTCTTGTTGAGTTCAAATATATAGAAGGAAAGGGGGCAAGAAACTTTTGAAAAATACACATTAAGTCCTATCTCCACTGTTTCTATTTATCTCTTCCTAAGACAACAAAGCAAAGCACCTGATTTACATTGAAACATGAAGTGTAAAACTAATTTTGATATAATATTTCATATTCCAACACTTCTCTCTGGTGGGCTCAAAGTATTATACTCTATTCTGAATGTACTTTTCATTTAAATTCACAGAATATTCATAGTTTATTCCTGTCCTTCCTATGCTACTCTCAGTAGATCTCATGTCTGCTTAGTAAAGAACATGCCCAACAATGAGGCATTGACTGAACTACTATACAATCAAAAAAGTATTAATAAGAGAAGTAGTCCATGTGTTAGACTCATGGAGAACACCTGTATAACATAAGGTTGATCATGATAACCTACCTTTACTGTTAAGGGTGCAGACTTAGGACTGAAGCTCTGACCCCAACCAG
>Ga0153947_1000545_pt1 | contig 18611 bp, 16 predicted proteins | sample TSNJ031MetaG_FD_104697 | JGI IMG/M metagenome (GOLD analysis project Ga0153947, IMG submission 104697) | Attine ant fungus gardens microbial communities from New Jersey, USA - TSNJ031 MetaG | ecosystem: Host-associated > Fungi > Mycelium > Unclassified | place: USA: New Jersey, Wharton State... | reverse complement strand
GTAATTTTGCATGATAAAATGCTCCTTTCCTGTATTTTAACTACAGGAAACATTTTACCATAATAATTAGTTTACAGACCGTTGAAGCAAAACAGACAGACCGATACTCCGAAATCGACAGTCTGTTTCAAGCGAAATTGGCAGTCCGTTGAGCCGAAATTTGCATGCTTTGCCTAAGTGCAGCGGTAATGGAAGGATCGTTGACTGGTTATACTGGATTGAGATATGCCTCAATGCATTGGTATAGAAAACCCATTCAACTGCGTCATCACCTGGCTGAAGCTGCAGCAGACCATATCCCAGCATCTTCAACATTTCCCCTATAACACGATAGCAGGCTTTGTACCCTTTTTCAGTGAGGCCTTTCTCCAGGTTTCTCAGACTTTTGTTTGTCCAAAGCAACGTACAGTGCTCATCAAATCACCTTTTGTATGTACCGACACTAAATTTTCAAGTGCTTTCAGTATACCGGGTTGCGTTTACCAGGTGGGTTTACGTCCTCCGCCAGACTTACGGCTTTGACCTTCGGGTATAATTCTTTCAGAATTTTCAAGTTCTTTCACACCTTCCGTCAGCGTTTGACGTGACATTCCTGACAAGCGGCTTATCCCACCGTATCCTATTGATTTTGTTTCTGCTGATAAATACTGACTGTCATGTTTATTTAGTAACAATTCCCAAAATGCATTGTGACTCTATCTCCGCACCAGCTGCCAGCACTTCTTATATCCTATCGCCAACAGAATGCTCACAATAAATGCTATAACTCCCACAGTCAATTGCATACTCAATGTATCTGCATGAATACTCTTAAAAAAGCAAGCAAATATCAGGATATGTATTAAATACCACTCGTAGGAAAATTCTGAAATCCACAGAATAAGACCATTCCATGTTTTTATGTTGATTTCATATAGTACAAGTGCCAATGAGCCATAGCCAATCATCCCCGGAATATCATTAAATACCTTAAATACACCGCCAAAACTAGCGACCACAGTTGCAAGTCCAAGCCCAGTGCAGGCTGTTATAACTAGATAAATCATTTTTATATGTATAATCCTCCCATTTCCCAAATAATCAGCCAAGCACATTCCCAAACTGAATTCCCATAAATACTGTATGAAGAAGCTATCCCAAACTCTTATCTCGTACAACCCACTCACTGCTAGAAATATCCACCACAAGAAGCTTACCGCCAGCGAGAGAATTAGGAACTTCTTCGTCTGCAACTTCTCTTTTAATCTGCTCAGAGGTATAAAGCAGAAGTAGAACTGGAATATAGTCGATATATACCAAAAATGAGCTCCAAAACTACTCTCAAATTCTGGGACGAACATCTTAAATAGTAACACATGACTTAAGTACGCTAATATCCTTTTATTGCCATCATACATAAATGGTACCAATGCGGAGATTGTTATGATAACAATGTAAGGAATATAAATCTTTCCAAATCTATGTCTTATGAAATCACCGAAGCCACACGGTCTCCTCATGTAGGACAAATACAATCCGAAACCTGAGCATAGAATAAAAATATGTACTCCTGTTCCACCTGCTGTTGCCAGCTTTATTACGAAACCAGGTAAGAAAGTAGTATATGTTTGAATAAGATGCATACTCACAATAGTCAGTATTGAGAAACCCTTTAAATAGTCAATTACTTCATAATGCTTTTGCACCACGCTCTCAATTTTCAAAACGCTACTCACTATTAAATTCTCCTTTTATAATAATTTTACAGCCAAGTAACACAGGCTATATAATTATTTTTTGTGGTATAGATGCAGGATAGTTTCTAGGAGGAATCCCCTCCATCCCTTTGTATCTACACAGTTAATATGTTCTTGTCTCATTTCTTACACATATAGATGTCAAGATATTCTGATTGGTATCTATGAGGAATCTATCCTCCCCCAAAAACATGCTGGTTCATCCTGTTCTCAGCAAACCAATATCATATATGGCTATCTGTTAAATAAACATTCAAACAAATACATGTGATAGTACCTTTACAGTAAATGTTTTAGTATGGATACGCATCTATTGTACAGGAGAAAATTACCTATACAAAAAAAGAAGAAGTACAGCCTCTTCCTGATTTTGAATATTAAGCTTCTCAGGTTCCTCCATGAAATACTAAGGAACGGAGTGATTAACTTGTATTGAAGAGGTGTAAGAATGATCTTTGCAAAAATTTTTGGTGTTTCCCCGTTTCCCTCCTGCACCTGAGTACAAAATAAAAATATGTAATCCTGTTCCACCTATTGTCGTTGCTTTTTATTACGAAACCAAGTAAGATTGTATATGTTTGAAAAACTGAAAAACTCTTTTGAATAATCAATTACTTCATTATGTTTCCGTACCTCACACTCAATTTCCAAAAGTCTACTCACTTTTATTTCATCCATTCTAAATCTCGTGGTCTGGGCTTGCCAGCCCAGTAACCACGGAATTCGACTACTTTAACTACTATGATTTTATATCTCAAGATTTCTTTTGGTCACTAATAAGTTAGCAAAATTCATTTTTATATTTTTAAAGAAAGCTATGCATCGCCCATTCTTACGTTCGTTTGAAAAACTTTTGGTATGCAGTTGATGGCACTACTAAATATTGTATCCTTCGCTGATCGCACCCTCCATATGATGCTGTGCCATAAAATTCTCAGTGATGCATAAGATTCTTGATTTTTGCAGGTCATGACAAGAGTATTTTTTTTATTGGGCAGATCTTTAGGCACATTTGGCAACGCACACATAATGAATTATCAATTAAAGGATAATCAAATCCTTCTTCATCTTCAACCATACTTATTGCATTCTTAGGACAAATTGCATAACATGCCGAACATCCGCAACATTCTTCTTTTTTATTATATAGAATAGGTATATCTTTCAATGCTTTCAATTCTCCCAAATTATCATCTATATTATTATTCTTTTAACTTTATTAATAATACGTTTTTTCAATGGTTCATCTGTCAATTTTTTAAGATTTTTAAAATTATCGACTCCACCTTCATAAAATTGTCGTCTTGACTCCGGCTTTGAAACCGACTTTATAGCAGCGGCATTGCATTCAATCGGTTGACCTAACATCACTTCACAAACCTGAATTTTTTTACATAAGGAATGGAGTAAGTCATTACCTCTCTCTGTATGTATCAAAACCAAGGATGTACCTCTATCATCAAACATTTGGGGAAGGATTTCTTGTACTCCCCAAAAATCAGCCAAAGTTATATCTGCATCACGCTCTAACCCCTTAAATGCGCATTCATAACAAGAAGGACGAAGATATATATTTTTTAAATAACCCTTCATAAATAGGTCTTCGTTCTGTAATTGATCTCCATTTTTGAAATCAATCTTTAATGAAAAGTTAAGCCATCCTTTAGACTTATCACGAAAATTAATATTTGTAACATTTCTACCTTTAATAATTTTCTTGATATAATTCCTCCAAACAGCACGACTTGGTACTCCATGGCAGATCAAGTCAACAGTCGTTAAGTTATCATCTTCATTTACCAAAAAATGTTTTAGCCCAGCAATCTGGCATGGAGTTCCTGTAAAGAGAACTTTCTGATTCATATGTAAAAATTTTCGTACTTTTTCATAAGTGTTACCTATTTTACTTTGTACATATTTGCTGCCAAGAAAAGGTATCAATCCATCCAAATTATCAGTGTAGTCGTGTATTACTTCCCAGTTATCATCAAATCTTGCACCAAAAACAATACCGTTTTGTTTTATAATTTCAGCTGCTAGTACATAAAACACTCCTCCGGAAGAGCTTCTATTTCTTATTTCATCATTAGTATTAATAATTGCATAGCCTTTCGTATTGATAGCAGATACCTCCTCATTAAAACTGTGCATATATAAAAGCACTATTTCCAATATAGGCAAATAATGCAGTTAATATCACAAAACAGCAAAATACTACTTTTGTCCAAAATTTACTCAAATCTAATGGCTGCCAAATATCGTTACCATTTTTCTTGACAGCTGCTATTACTTCAACAACAATTAATACCCCTGTGAAAATCAAAGTATATACATACACGTAGTGGACACCTGCACTCCACGTAAATACTCTCTTTATTATCAACACTGCTTTTCTGAAGTCATTTGTCCTAAATGGAATCCATAGAATAGCTACAACAGCAAATGTTGCAATAACCGAAGCAAAATATGTTATCCTATTATTTTTACTTCTAAGATTGAATTTTTGCTTAATATCGGAAAATACCTTATGGATTACAGATGTAAATGCATGCAAAAACCCCCATACAACAAATGACCAACTTGCACCATGCCATAATCCGCTCAGTAACATTGTGATAAACAGATTTAAATATGTTCTGACCTTCCCTTTATTACTTCCTCCCAATGGTATATACACATAATCCCTAAACCATGATGAGAGACTAATATGCCATCTTCTCCAAAAATCAGATGGATTTTTTGACAAATATGGCAGATTAAAATTATTTCCTAAATCAAATCCCAATATGTGAGCAACGCCAATAGCCATATCAGAATATCCAGAAAAATCATAATATATCTGTAAAGCGTATGATAATATGGCTACAAATAGACTTAATCCACTATATGCTGCCGGAGCAGAATACACAGCATCAACTGCTACCCCTAATCTATCAGCAATAACTACTTTCTTAAACAAGCCTAAAGTAAAGCGTTGAACTCCCCATGAAACTCCGTCCCAGTTAATATCATGTTCTTTTTTTAGTTGTGGTAGGAAATCATGTGCTTTAACTATGGGTCCTGAAACAATTTGCGGGAAGAACCCAATGTATAGTAAAACATTTAATGCCGATTCTTCTGCCTCTATTTTTTCAGTATATATATCTGACAAATAGCTGATGGATTGAAATATATAGAACGATATTCCAATTGGAAAAATTACATTAAGTGATGTATATTGCATCCCTAGTAAACTGCTAAAACTTCCTACGAAGAAATCGAAATACTTAAAAATTCCTAACACAAGGATATCAATAATTACACCAATAGTAAGGTACATTTTTGCTGCTTTTGTGTGTAGATTTTTTCCAATACTTTTACCTAATTGCCACATTAATATGGATACGGCAAGAAGAAGAACAAGAAATTTTATATCACCTAAGGTGTAAAAAATATAGCTAGCTATAAGCAAAATTATATTATGAGTATTATTTCCTTTAGTAAGTTTGAGAGCTGCTATTAAAACAATTAAGAATACTATAAACTTAATTGAAAGATAACTCACTCTGCATCACCGCCTTTCAGAGCTTTATAAAGTTCATCTGCAATAATCTGATGACCAGCTACATTTAGATGCCCATTGCCCATAGTTGTATTAAAAAAACCATATGGCACCACATAAGAACGTTTATACTCATTAAAAAATGCATTTGTTGTATTAATAAAATCAATATCATTCTTTCTACATAAATCTTCAAATATTGAATCCGTATCGCTAGAAATTATTGATAAATCTCCATTTTCCTCTATGGATAAAGTTGGATGAAATAATATTATAAGTTTGCCATCATACTCAGATCTAACTAATGAAAGTGCTAAATCTATAGCTGTCCTATATTCATCTAGATTTCTTTCTACTCCTGTTTCTGTTTCCACAATCTGTTTACTGTTTAGCCTTACAATATCAATCTGAGATTTCAAACTGGTAATGATAGGAAAAAATTCCTTAACTCTCATCATCATAATCTTTTTATAAGACAAGAGATTGTATATATTTTCTCCATTCTGCATACTGTCATAACCACGCTGATTAGTTGCGGTTATAATTTCCAATGGAGCATAATCTGTGCTCCTCGTTTCAATCACTAAACTGCCAGCATCTGGGAACTCCTGAGTAATGGCATAAAACCCATTTATTATATCAGGTAGAAAATATCCATCTTGCGATACATTATACACTGCGATTTTATCATCCGATTTGCACAACATTGCATTTAACAAATCCGTATATCGCTCTCCTGATGAAACCTCCTTACCTTGAGTATATGATGCTCCAACCACAAGACAATACCCCTCCTCTAAAGGTAAATTAGCATTAAGGTATCCCTTTTTATCAACATGATGAACTCCACGACCTTCCGTACCCATAATTACTATTGTATTTGGATCCCAGATAGATTGAGTTGCTCCTTTATTTCTGTCAATCCATCCAGACGGTCTATTATACACAAATACAATTGAATTTGTGATAACTATTGCTATGGCGAACGCAACTCCCCATTGAAACAACTGTGAAATTAAATTCTTTTTTAACACTATATTGTCCTCTCAATCCACTCCTTGTCAATGTCATATTAAATAAAAAGTCTTTTTCGATTAAGTTTGGTGAAAAATATCCGACAGAAGATAAAATTCGCCTTGTAGTTGATAACTATTCTACCAAACATCTAATAAAACTTTGAAGTATTTAGAAAATCAAACAGGAAAATTTTTATTTGTAAATAAAAATGGTTTATGGTAAATTAAACAAGTGTTTCTTTAGCAATTTACTCTTATAATTGACCACTGGAGAATAAATATACCGATAAAATTTTGTATATTGCGTAATGTAATTCCTAACATTTTACCGTTAATATGTAAAATATGTATCACTTAAACATGAACTTCCACATTTTCAGTATATATATTCTCTTCATTGTTTGCTCTCTTACTAATAATCAGAACCGATATTCCTAATGCTTCCGCTTCTTAAGTAAAGATGACCTTGTAAAGAGCGGGACTTACTACTAAAAATTGTACATAACATATCTTCATTTTATTACTTGCGTTGAAAAGATACAATTATTGCCTTTTCATTGGCATTCATGCTAAATTTCCATAATAATGCACAGTAAATTATCACATAAAAAACACCCTCGCATGCCCAGATGACAAATCCATTTATTGGTATAAACTTTCTCACAACTAAAGCAACAGCCGCAGAAAATATTATTGAAGGAAAGATGCTCACAATCTGCTTCCAAAAATAGCCGATATCCAGTTTAACCTTCGTCTTATAATACCAATTCATGAACAATCCATTTCCAAGTAATAATGTTACAGATGTTCCCAGAGCTGCGCCGAAAGCCCCATAATTTTTTATCAAAGGTATACTTAAAAATATGTTACTTATAGCAACAAACAAATATACGAAAGACCTTGTTTTATGCATATTCTTTGCCCTTTGAATTTCAATACCCAAATTTTGTATAAGTGGTATTGTTACAGGTAACATCAGTGTTATAGCTACATAATATGACTGCTTGTAGCTTTCCCCAGCCCATAGTTCAATAAAATACTCTCCAAAAAGAATGAATCCAGACATGATAAGTGCCAATATCATAAACTGTATTCTACCAACCTTAGTAAAAAGTTCTGTCAATTCATGTTGATTATCTGCATTTACCACAATTTGATTTACCTTAGGTATAAATACATTGGACACAGATGTTGACAATTCCAAATATAAAGTATTTAATTGCCCCCCCACTCCATAAATAGCTACCGCTATGGTTCCAGATAAACGTCCTAGCAAAAATTTGTCTACACTCCAGTTAATCTGATCAACAACTAAATTAATAAAAATAAAGGATGTGAAAATCCACATTTCCTTTAATAAGCCCAAATTAAAATTTTTGAAAGTAAAAACTATTTGAAGTTTTTTTAAACAGTATGTCATGTTCACTAATAATTTAGCTATTGTTAATCCTGTTGTAACCAAAACCATAGCAATCGAACCATAACCCATTATCAATAACGGTAAGGTTATGAAAGGATTCAGTAAGTTTTGGAGCACCGATAACATCTTTTGAAAAAAAAACCTTTCATGAGCTGCCGTAATCGAATCAAAAACACTACCCGGAAATGTCATTGTTAAATTGATAACCATTAATGCCATCAAAATTCGAGCTGTGGTATACTCTCTTTCAGTCAATCCATTTCCAAATATCTTTTCAATATTAAAGACCATCACTACGCCGCAAAGCAAACAAACTATGGCAATAAAAATAAAAATTGTCATAAACATTCCATTAAAACTGTCAAGTTCTTTCTTGTTATTCTTTTTTGATATTCTTGAATAAAATCTTATATATGAACTAGAAAATCCAAAACTTAATAAACTAAGATACGATACGACTGAATAAACTAATTGATAGAGCCCGTATTCACTCTGTCCCAAGAGTCTAAGCATTATTGGAGTATACATTATACCGGATATAATATGAATAACCTGTGATAGGTAAGAAAGCATCATCCCAGTCTTTCGTTGATTCCTCATAGCCAATTTACGCCTCTCCTGTCAAATTCATTGTAATATAGCGATATAATTTTTTCTTTTCCACTTCAAGTACCTTATTAGCATATTCAAAATCCATCTTAAGAATATTTTGATCGTCTATTGCATTAGAGTATCTATTCGTCAAACTAAATTTGCTCAATAATGTAAAAAGACGATCTTTCATATTAGCACGCAGATCTTCACGTTCAAAACAAACAAATGCATTGTTAAATAAAACAGAAAAAGCACATCCATGATAAGAATTTGTGCTAATCAATGTTGCATTAGAAACAAGATAAAGGAATTCGCTTGGACCAGTTTTATAATATTCTGGGGCATTATCTCTATTATATATATTTACAACAGGTAGTGCAAGTTGATTACTGTACCGTCTAATTTTTTCATCAACCAACTCACTTTTGTCTCCTAGCATATAAACTAAGATATACTTGTCTGGCAAACTATATGTTGGCTTTTTCATAAGTACTTTCCATTCATCCCTATCTAGGGCCATGGTTGGATCTATAAGTACCTCAACACTTCTACCTGTGATGTCTTTAATTAATTGCGCACCTAATTCCTCCCTGCAGGATAAATACGTGAAATCAGCTAATCCTCTCCTAAATTCTTCTAAGTATTCGTTTGGGATTGAGTCTCTTCCTATACTTGGCGAAATACATATTTTTTGTGAATTGTCTGCAAATCTAAGAAGAAAATATTCTATTTCTGCCCTTGTTTCGCCCCAATTTCTCCACACCTGATCACTACCCACAGAAAAAAAATCATATTTTTCCTTTAAATTCTTAGGTACTTTTTCAAATATTATTTTTTCAGCCAGAAACAAATATTTTTCTGAAAACTCCTTAAAGTTTTTCTTTCTTTCTTTTTCCAATGAATATTTATATATACTACCTTTTATAAAACCCAAATGTAGAAATATTTCTTTAATTAGCACTTTATATTTCCGCTGTACAGACCCAGTTGCTTCAAGTTCATCAATATCATAATAAATAGTTGATGCGGAGTAACCAAATTTTCTATAAATCTGACAAACTGCATAATTTTGCAATTTATTACCAATATTGTACTCACCATATAATGTAACTATACCGATTTTTTTCATAGTTTCACTTCATCCATTTCCATTTATATAATAGCTTGTCTTTTCTTATATCTTATAATATTTTGGGGAACTGCACATGCTAAACAATAAAGCATGAACACCTCAAAATCATAATGAGGTATACCCGTCAGAGAATAAAATGTTACAAATAGTTGAAACATAAAAGACCAAATTACTAATCTTCTCTCATCCACTGAATATACTTCATTACTTAGACACTTATATAATCTGTATGCCGAATATAAACTTCCTCCATACGCAATCATACAAACGACAAATCCTACTAAACCCCATTCGCATAAAAATTGAAGGTAGTCATTATGAACACCCGGGTTCTGTAAATTCATCAGCACACTAAAACTTCCATATCCTCTTCCCAAAATAGGATTACTTATAAACATTTTAATTGCTAAACTATATAAATCTCCTCGTCCATTCAGTATATCTCCACCATTATCTCCAAATAGTCTCGTAAAGAAATTGGCAGTCTGTGGAATTTTTTGAATAATAAACGGCAAACCAAGTATTATAGCGAATATTGATAAAAATATCTGCTTTAGCTTCTTAGAATTATTAATCGTCATGAAAAGAAAAGAAATAAAAATTGTTGCCATCAAAAATATCAAATGCCCTCTTTTCCCCACCATTAATGATGTAATCAGTAAAAAGAGTATAATTATCCAATTAATATATTTTTTATCTTTTTTTTGACCAACCCTATACGCCCAAGAATCACTCAGTAATATTATTATTGCAGAAATCATATAGAATGTATTAGACGAGTAATGAGTAGTCAGTCCGCTCATCATCCCCTGACGATAAAAGCTAGCAATTGAGTTAATTACAGTAGGTGTATACAAATTTTGTAAAAAAGCCAAGTATCCATTATAGTCAAAAATTGAAAACCATGAAATGACTGCTGTAAGGACTGCAAAAAATACACATATTACCATTCCATACTTTATATAATATATATTATTTCCAATAAAAAAATAGCTTAAAACGCCGACTATACACATTAATGTACGCAACCACTCATATTCCCAATTTCTATTTATAATCATAAGCAATAAAATCAATAGCCATGCATAATCTAATTGTTTAAATGGAATTTTCCCATGGTTTGTCTTTATCATTTGAATAATGAAGATACCTAGTGTCACAAGTATTACAATTGCTATATATGTATTCGATTTAAATATAGCATCTTTAAAATATCTAACAAGCGTAACTGTAAAATATAGCACAATAGCAATAATAGAAATATTCAAACTTTTTTTATTAATCTTCACTTTTCAATACACCTCATCAATCATTCTTACCTCTAAAATGAAATAGTGCAAAACAATCTCACTGGAATTGATCTTAATTCACTGTTATTATTTTCTTTTTTAAATTATAATAATATATAGCTAATCCACTTTTCAATAAACAAATTTTAAGTTTTAACCTAATAGAGCTTTTCTTTGGTAAATTTCGAATTACAGAAAATGCTGGATTATTTATAACATCTAAAAAATATTTAGATTTTTTTAGTAAACTTTCCATATGTAATTCATTCAAAAGATAATCATCTATTATTTGTTGCATTTTTCCAATTAACCATTTTATATAATCTTCTGAATAATGTCCTTCTTCTTGAAACACATACACATTAAGCATTGATACAGCTTGATTTATTTTTAAAACTAAATCTTCCGTATATGTATGTAAAACACTGTCCGCATTCTGAATATATTTATACCACTTATAATTTGATACAGATATTTTTGCTTTTTCTCTCTTTTTTGCAATTAACTTGTAATTCCATATTGTATCTTCACTAATAGCTATTCCTTCAGGAAAATACACTTCTTCAAGGAATGTTCTTTTTATTACCTTTGCAACAGGGGATTGCATTATAACTGTCCATCCGTCTTCGTCACAACTTGATATCAATTCAGATGAGAAAACACTACGAAGTAGCAAATCACAATCTTTATTAACATCGTAAGTATTGACTATAACATCTCTCGAATTGCTAAACAACATACCAGTATTCTCTGTTTTCTTTATGCACCCCACAATCATATCCGCACCCTCCGATTCAATGACCAACAATGCTTCTTCAAGCATTGTTGGACTGATAATATCATCAGCATCAACAAATGTTAAATATGTTCCTGATGCCATGCTAATCCCTATATTCCTTGCTTTCGATACACCAGCATTTGGAACATGTTCAACTCTTAATCTGTCGTCCTTTAAGTCATCTAAAAACGTAGCATTTATTTTCTCGCTACCATCATCAATAATTAATATTTCAAAATTTTTCATTGATTGTCTAAGTATGCTCGTATAGCATTTCATAAATGTGTTTTTTTTACAGTTGTAGAAGGGAACAATAACACTTATCCTGCACATTTTATTGATTTCTCTCTTCCTTAATTGCAAATCCTATATACTCATTTTTATTTTTTCGCCCATTATACCAAAGATATTTTAGCTCTTTATCCAAGACCACTGTTGGCTTATATACAGAATCTGAATCCCACCCATCCATTGACGGTGAAATAACTGGATTACTACTATCCTGCACCCAATTTATACCATCATGAGAGTAAGCTAAACAAATATTTGCTACATCGATGTTCTGATACCCAATATAAAACATACAATAATTTGAATTATTTAGTTTTATAACTTGGCATCCTCCGACCTTTTTTTTACGATATTTTTCTCGTTTTTCTTTCATTAAAACAACATTTTCAACCGTATTCCAGTGTATGTTATCTTCACTAGTTGCATACATAATAACATCAGGCTCATAAAATTCACCGGCTGAATACCACATTTTATAAATATTATCTTCCTTATCCCAAATTACACATGGATTCATATAGCAAATCTCATCATCATAGCCACCAACACATTTTATAGCATCTTTAGAATCAAACAGAAAACCATTGGGACTATCTGCTTTCTCAATCCAACTTTTTCCATTTTTTTGTGCTGTATAGTAGATATGCCATATTCCATTAGGTGAAATAACTATAGATGCTCTATTAATGCTTATATCTTTTTCATTACTTAGTAGTACAAGATGAGAATTTTCCCATTTCTTTCCATCTATCGATTCATATCTAACAATTCCATTTTTATTACGACTAGATAAATACATTATAAATTTATTATCTTGTTTTAACACAAAAGGGTCAAACAACGATCCCGTATTATTATCACCTATAATAGGATTATGTTGAAACTTTTTCCATCCACCAGATGTTTCAGGGTACTTATGTGCAGTATACTTATTTATAATTTTACGCGTATTAATGCAAATAGTATCTAGAATCCTCATATTAACCTCGCTATCCGTTATATAAAATTTCTTCTAATATATGAATGTAATTATTTGTAAATATTTCGCATGTAAAACCATGTGTGTATATATTTAAATTAGACTTCTCAAAGTTTTCTCGCTGTATCCTTGGCATATCAATAATACTGTTAACTAGCTCAATCGCATCATCTACTGTGTTGTATAAAAAAGTACCAATATTTGGATATTTCTTAAAGTATTTATTTCCTCCAGTATTTGAAGCAACTATTATTTTTCCAAGAGAAAGTACTTCCAATAGTATAAGATCAAAATACGTTTGTCTATTTGGAAGTATAAATATATCAGAAGCACCTATAATAGAATGTGGATCTCTTGTCCAACCTATTTCAATCCACCTCGCGTTATTTAACCTATAAATAGGCCCTTCTTTTCCTGCAACCAAGATATAAACATCCTTATGTAGTTTTAATAGTTCCTCGCCAATTCTCAGTAAATTGTCATATCCCTTTATTGAGTTATGCCGCCCAACATATGAAACCACAAATGCATCTTCTGGAATTTTATTTTCCCTTAAAATTTCTTGGCGATTCTTTTTAGCATTACATTGATTAATCCCAGTTAATAAATACTTATATTTATGAGCATTTTCCCTTTTAAACTTTTCATAAAAATTCCAAGAATTATAATATGGTTCCTCCGCTTCTTCACAAGGGAATATAACATAGTCTGCTCGCGCAAATGCATACATATCAATTTTTTCAAGATTTTGATACAATTTTTTTATGTATTTCTTTTCAAAATCTGTGGCTGTATCAATCAATTCAACAGAGCTGATTGTTGGAGAGTGAGATGTTAAAATCACCTTTCCTTTATAATTGTCTAACGATTTACGTATTTCATACATTTCCAATGGATTATGAAAATGTATTACATCATACTCAGCTATACTTGCTATAGGTTTTTTACTTTTCCCATAAAGAATTAATAGTCTATTAGCTATGCTCTTAAAAACTGTCAGTAGTTCCTTGATATTTTTATTTTTAATCTTTTCAACAAAATAATTAACTTTGTTGTTTACTGACTCATTATTTGTAACGATAAATTCGATTCGCTTCTCGTTAATTTCTCTCAAGGTTTGAAATAAATTATAGTTGTAACCTCGCGGTCCACCTATAGGTGCTAAATCATTCTCTTTCATATAAACCAAAACTTTCAAAATCAATAGCCCCCTTAATACTCATTTTATATTTAATGCTTTGAACTCCTCAAATAACTCCTTAACTACTAAATGACAATCATATTGCATATAATCATCTGTCATGACCATTCTATGTTCCATTAGACTTTCTAAAGCAAAAACAGATTCTTTGATAATTTTTGATTCACTTTCATTAGACACAAGAAATCCATTTTTTCCGTTTTCCACAAACAACCCTATATCCCCGGTGTCTGTAGATACAACCGGTATTCCACATGCAACGGATTCCAAACTTGATGTACAGGTTCCTTCAAACTCTGAAATATTTATATTAATATCGCAAGCATTAATATACTGTACATACTTTTCTCTATCTTCGAGATAGCCAACAATAGTATATTTGCTTTTATCAACAGTTGAATACAATTTTTCCTCCAATTTTTTTAAATCGATTCCAGACCCAACTACAACAAGATGTATATTTTTATTTTTTTCTGTTAATTTTAATATAATATCAGGTAATAAAAGAACACGTTTAGGATTATTTTCTACTCTGCCGCCATACATGATCAAGAAATCGTTTTTAGATAGATTTAATATATTTCTACAAGTTGTTTTATTTAATGAATGAAAAATATTTGTATTTACAGGTATCTTGGCATAACCAATTTTACTAGAATATTTTTTATACTTACGCTTATAATAAGGTACTCCAAATTCATTTCGCATCAAAACAATATATGTCTTGCATGCTAATTTTATAGATAATTTTTCGGCTAATTCATAAATAATACTTTTGAATTTCCTATAATGCATTGTTGTATAACAACTTGATCCATGAATTATCTGTACCAGTTTTGACTGACCTGATTTATTAAATATGAATGGCAATGAAAGTTCAATTCTCTGCGCATAAATAATATCATTATCGCATATTTTTTTTAAATATTTAAATTCATTAAAAACATAGTATATTGTTAGTGGATATCTCCGATCATCTGAAATTGGAACAAATGTATAGACAAGCCCTTCTCTATTAACCTTATATTCTTCTCCTAATTTATACTTGCCGCTAACACACGTTCCAAATACAGTAATATCATTTTCATTTTTGTCTCGTATTATGTTCTTGATGTATTGGTCTACTCCGCCCAGTCCTAAGTTTTCTAAATCACCAGCATGTAATATTGCTAGTTTCATATACTTACACTTTCTTTACGATTATTTGATATATTTATAAATTCAATTATCTTTTTCGCAGACACTCTAAAGTTATAATTTTCCTTTTGATACTTGTTTAATTCCTTTGGCATGTTATCAACAGTGTTGTTGAGCGTCCTCAGAATCTCTTCCAATTCACCAATAGAATTATTTCTGAAATATACCGCCTGACCCATAAGAACTTCCGGAATTGATGCTGCATCAGATGCGATTACTGGTATTCCTAAAGCTAAAGCTTCAACTGGTGGAATTCCAAATCCCTCATATAAAGAAGGGAAAACGAAGCACATTGCGTTTTTATATATTTGTGAAACATGCTCATCTTTTACAAAACCAGTTATCTTAATCCTTGATTGAGCATTGTATTTTTTTAGTACATTGTTCATTTTCCAACCGTTGCGGCCAACAAGAACCAAATCATAATCCACTTTATCCATTATGTTTACAAAAGCTTGTAACAGGATTATAATATTCTTTCTTGGTTCTAAAGTAGATAAAGACATAATGTATTTATTTGGAAGTAGGTATTTTTTCTTTACTTCATCAAAAGAAGCCCGAGTAGTATTAATCACTCCTTCATACGCTGCACAAGGGACTACCTTGATTTTTTCCTTAGGATATTTTAATATTTCAGCAATCCGTCCTTTAGAAAAATCAGAGATAGTTATAATCCCCTGTGAAACTCTTGCTGACCAAATATAAGTAATCCGAAGATAAAATTTTTGTAGCTTCTTCAACGTTTCAGATGCATCCCAAGGACCCATATCGTGAATTGTATTAAAGATTCCCCTATGCTTAAAAAGCATTGGACTTGTAAACGCAAAAAACAAATATCTATCTGCTTTAATAAAATACAATGAGATGGGCAATGCGACCTGGTAAAACAACAACTTATTATTTCCGTATACTATTTTTTCTTTAACTTTCTTACCATCGATGTATTTAGCAAAAGAAGGATAAACTACATCTCTAAAAATTAAAATATAATCATTATTTTTGTCTATTATTAACATCTGCTCTGCAACACACATTGCAAAGCGTTCAATGCCTGTTATATGATAAGAAAGAGCTGTTAAATCAATTGCTATAGTAATCATATTCATTCCTTTCTTTACTTAAAAATGTAATACTGTTGCAAATAATTTTCATAAATCCGTTTCTCTTGTTTAGACCATCTGAAAGAGTTATGTCAATATCTGAAAATACTTTCATAATCATACTGTTAATCTTTTCTGGTTTTAGTTCAATTTCCTCAAAATCAAATGGAAAAGCATAAGTTCAAAAAGTTTCAACATTCAGGTGAATCTTTTTCTAAGTTGTACCCTTTAACAAATAAAAGTATTTATCCTGCCTATCGTAAACATGCTATATATTCCAAATCTGGAACGTGCTTGCCTTTCACAATCTGTGCGTCATGCCGCCATTATGTGTGTGGATGTACTATCAGTAATATGTTAATCTTGCATTATCTTCCGAAAAATATGAAATGTCTTCATTACTATTGAAACACGTTTATTTATGCTATCAGAAGTTGGTTGGTTTCTGTAAAATAATACAGCATGTGCTACATATTGTGTATTGTTAAAATTTATCAAATGTGCATGTAGGATTATTATTAGACCTTTCTGTATTTCCATACCAAACTTATAATTCTTTTATCTTCAATTAAATAACGCTTAATCATCCTATTTGGCTCTTGAGTAATCCTATATAACCACTCAAATCCACAATCACACATCCATCTGGGCGCTCTTTTGATTGCTTCTGCTTGAAAATCAAAGCATGCTCCAAGCCCCAATGAAATAGGAACATTCATAATATTGCGATATTTATAAATAAACTTCTCCTGTTTCGGACACCCCAACCCAACAATCAATATATGTATATTTGCTTCTCTTATTCTCTGAAGTATCTTATTTATTTCATTTTCATCTTTTTCAAATCCAAAGGGTGGTGAGTATGTATCAGCAACCTGTAGACCAGGATATTTCAAAACAAGTTTTGAAGCTGCCTTTGCGGCAATACCGTCAGCAGCACCCAAAAAAAACATTTTATATCCATTCTCAGCAGCTAACTTGCAAAGTTTCGGAAACAAATCTGCGCCGGAAACTTTCTCTTTAATAGGATGCCTATAAATTTTTGAAATCCATATTAGCGGTTTACCGTCTGCCAATATTAGGTTCGCTTCTTTATATATTTTTTGAAGACACTCATCTGTTTCTAGTTTTACAATATGATCGACATTAGGCGTAACAACATAAGAATTTTTTTCCTCTTTTATTAAAGATTTAATCTTTAATAGCACTTCTTCCATAGTCAGATTATCTATTTCCGTATTCATGAATTTCATTCTTGACATGTCTTCCCTCACTCTTTACGCTGAATACATTAGTCACATATAGTAAGTATTTGATGACACATTAGCTCAATATGCTCCAATACCTTTTACAACCATCCTGACCGTCTTTAGAATAATCTTAATATCCACCCATAAACTCGCTTCTTCTATGTATCTAAGATCCATCTTAATCCATTCCTCAAAACATAACTCATTCCTCCCACTACACTGCCAATAGCAGGTCAAGCCAGGCTTAACTGCCATCCTTCGTTTCTCATATGTATTACATTTCTCTGTTTCATATGTAGCCAGAGGTCTTGGTCCTACTATACTCATTTCTCCCTTTAGAATATTGATCAATTGGGGCAGCTCATCTACACTAGTCTTCCTAATAAAACGCCCCACTTTCGTCACCCGTGGATCTTTTTTTATCTTAAAAACAGGACCATCCAGTTCATTCTGATTCAGGAGCTCCTTATGCAGCTTCTCCGCATCCTTGCACATACTCCGAAACTTATACATGCGGAACACTTTACTATTGATTCCATTTCTCTCCTGCACATAGATTACAGGTCCTCCATCTTCTATCCAAATCGCTAACGCTGTAATCAGGAATACAGGCAGTAGCACAATCAGAGCAAGCACACTGCATACCACATCCATTATGCGCTTCACTACCTGATAAGCCGTTTTCCGCTTACCACTTGAAGTCCTTCTACCTTCTCCTTCTATGACCTGAAAGTTGTTTTCTTCTACCAATGCTTCCTGCTTTACCTGAACTTCCATACCTCATAACCCCTTTACGGCTTACTTTTATAAATTTATCTTCGTATAATATTACCTACTCCCCATAATTTCCATAATACTTCCCATAATATCTTCCATAATACTTCCCATAATACCCCTTACCCCTTAAATCCACCTTATTCAACACACATCCCAATATCCTACAATCTGCCTTATTCAGCTGTTCCTTCACTTTTTGAACGAACCTGTAGCTGACATCACCACTTGCTATGACAATCAATGTCCCATCACACACCTTTGCAGCCACCGCACCATCAATCACACTGCCTACAGGCGGAGTATCCACAAT
>Ga0153947_1000543_pt1 | contig 18637 bp, 16 predicted proteins | sample TSNJ031MetaG_FD_104697 | JGI IMG/M metagenome (GOLD analysis project Ga0153947, IMG submission 104697) | Attine ant fungus gardens microbial communities from New Jersey, USA - TSNJ031 MetaG | ecosystem: Host-associated > Fungi > Mycelium > Unclassified | place: USA: New Jersey, Wharton State... | reverse complement strand
CCAATGTCGCCTTGCAGCCCTGTGTCCCCAGTGGGGCCCGTTGGGCCGATGGGACCAGTTTCTCCGATAGGGCCAGTTTCCCCTGTGTCGCCGGTTGGTCCAGTGAGACCGGTTGGTCCGGTGGGCCCAATATCACCTTGCAGCCCTGTGTCCCCAGTGGGGCCCGTGGCTCCGGGTTCGCCTTGCGGCCCGGTTGGTCCGGCATCGGCAGTCGCGATTGGTAAAATTAAAAGATACGCTTTTAATTTTACCTCTATTGAGTACACATTATCTGTTTCCGTCGTATTTACCAAGGACATGGTAGTACCCTCTGTCAATATATCTATCGCGGCAAATCCTGACACCTGCCCTGTCTTTTGAGGGGAACTGCCCAAAAATATTAATTCCTCGTCATGTGGAAACTTCAAACCAAATTCTATTGCCCCTTTCGGGGTGGTCTCCGTTGCAACCCACCATCTGATTGAATATTGTCCAATTGTATTAAATGTTATGATGCCTGAGTCGGTATCGTAACTTACTCCCGGCGTATTTATCGACTGCACATCGAAAATGACATTAGCTCCCGGAGCCACACGTCCCCTGTCCACCGTTCGTTTGATTTCCAATGTTCTATTGTACATGTGATTCTCCTTTTAATGCCTCTTATGTGGGTATTGCCATAATGACTATATTTGCCTGCAGGTCAACATCAACCTCAAAAGTTATCAGATGCCCGCTGTCATTCGTAATGGTAAGGGTGACCGGATTTTCCGGAGTTGCATCAACGGTAACCAGAGCCGATCCTGAAACCTGACTAGTAACAGGCAGGGCCACTGCTCTGGAATGCCTTACTTCATTCACATTTAAAGCAAGAACTATCCCTCGCGAGGTATCAGACCCGTCTACGTTTACCCACCAATCCACCCAACAGTAGCCGCTTTGAGAAATGGTAAATTCTCCAGTTGTATTATCATACTCAATAGCAGAACCTATCTTAGTTGAAACATCAGTAAAAATGATAGTCCCACCATTACTAATCCCTGCTCCCTGTTGGTTCATCAGCTTAGCTTGTATCCCAAAAATCTGTATTGTACCGGTAGGCCCTGTTGGGCCGGTGGGCCCCGTGGGCCCGGTGGGGCCTCCCTCGGGACCGGTTGGCCCGATTGGGCCGGTAGGGCCGGTCAGCACCGCTGAGGAAAGCGCGTCCTGCAGCTTGTTTCTCAAAATTGTCTGATGTTCCAGCGTATCCTGCAAAACCCTGTGGGTGCTTTCGTTTATCTCAAGTACTTCTTCTATTGTCGCATTGGGGCCGCTTGCGCCGGAAATGGTGCCTAAAGCGTATTGCAGGTTTTCGCCTTCGGCGTTGATGATATGACTTAAACTGAGCTCTTCCATTGCAATGGACGCAATAATCTGATTGATGGCGTCCTCGCGCGAAATGGAAGAATCCGTAATTTCTGTAAATTCTGGTAATGACATTATGAACCTCCCGTTATACTAATCTTCAATTAAAGTGTAAATAAAATTTCTTAAAACCGAAATTTTATTTATTGCGGATTTAAACGAAGATTCGTATTAGATAAGAACTGTTAGATGACGCCGCCCTATGCTTTCATATCAGAAAGGCTTATTTGCCCCGGTCCATTTTCATTTAGGTTTTTAAAACGTATCTCAGCCGAATCAAACTCGGGATAGAATATTCTTACCTGTCTGAAAGCTTCGGCAGCCTGTCGGGATTCCCCCTGTTTTTCATGGCACAGCCCAAGATAATGCAGGGCCAGAAAGCTTCCGCTTCCGGATAAAATAAGGTACTCCATATTCATTTCTCCAAGAAACAGGCAATACCGAAGCGTATTTCGCGCCTTTTCATATTCTCCGTGGCTGTATTCCAGTATTCCTTTATAAAAATGAAGGTCTACATAATCAGGGTAAAGCGCGATTGCCTTATAGATTCCTTTATAGGCTGTATCATAATAATGAGACGTAATCAACATATCGTATTTCAATTTATATACAAGAAACGGCGGCTTGCTTCCTTTTAGAAGGAAAAGCAATATTGCCGCGTTCACCTCACCGTATGCTTCGTGAATCTTTCCCAGCCTGTAATACTCGGCCGCGAGATAATAATCGATCCAAGGATCGCCCATTTGTTTGTCTTTTTCTTTCAGCAGCAGTGAGATGTTTCTGCTTGTTTTGTTTTTGTCGGCGTCTTCCATATATCCATAATGGAGAATTTGGATAAGGCGCCGTGTTTCCGCCGTGTGGTCAACGCTTTTACCGGTGGTAACAACTTTTTCGTGAATATTGCCCGTAAACCGGACATCCCCGTCATTGCGGATCAGACGCAGACCGCTGGAGAAATGCGCGCGCTTTTCATCGGCTGGTTGATCCCCGTAAAAATGCGTCAGGTGAATTGAAACCATGTCATACACGGTATTCTGTAAATATTGCATCAACCCCGCAAGATCGCGGATTTTAAGTTCCTCATCGGCATCCAATAATAATATCCAGTCACAGGAAGCTTTGGAAACGCTGTAATTTCGGGCTTCGGAAAAATCCTCCGCCCACTCATAGTCAAAAACCTGTGTGCCGTACTCCTCGCAGATAGCTCTCGTTCGGTCTGTGGAACCGGTATCTACAGCGATGATCTCATCCACGAAGCCGCAGACACTTTCGAGGCAGCGCCGGATATTGTTTTCCTCATTATATACAATCATGCACAGACTAATTGTCGGCATAACTTCATGCTCCTTCAGATAATTGTTGCGTTGCCTCATAGTATGCTAAATGCAAAAAACTGCCAGGGATAATGAACATTTTTTGAAAAGTGTTCATTATCTCTGACATAATTAAGCAAATTGCCGGACCTCCACATACTGTATAGCATATAGATCATTAAATGAATAGGCGGATTAATATGTTTACAATTAGTTTATGTATGATAGTCAGAAACGAGGAAGATACGATAGAAAGGTGCCTGGGCTCCATCAAAGGCGTTGCTGACGAAATTATTATCGTAGACACCGGCTCCAATGACCGAACAAAGGAAATTTCGTCAAGGTTTACGGATAAGCTTTATGACTTTGAATGGATCGATGATTTTTCCGCCGCCCGCAACTTTTCATATGAACAGGCGACAAAAGATTATATATTATGGCTGGACGCCGACGACATCATCCTGCCCGAGGATGTTGTGAAAATCAAAAACTTAAAGGAAACCATGGCGCCGGATATAGATGTCGTTATGATGAGATATAATACCGGATTTGACATACAGGGGAAGGTGAACTTTTCCTATTTCAGGGAAAGGCTTTCAAAAAGGGTCTGCAATTATAAGTGGAGGGAGCCTGTCCACGAGTATCTTGAGGTAGTAGGGAAAAGGATGGATGCCGACATCTGTATCACCCACGCGAAACCGCATGGAAGAACAGGCGGCAGGAATATTCGAATTTATGAAAACCTTATAGACAAGGGAACGGAGCTTTCTCCCCGGGGCATGTATTATTACGCGAGGGAATTAAAGGACCATGGCAAATATACCGATGCCATAACATGGTTTCGCCTGTTTCTTGATTCGGGACGGGGCTGGGTGGAAGATAATATCGCGGCGTGCGGCGAAATGGCACATTGCTATACGGCGGAAAACAAGCATCCGGAAGCGCTGCTTTCCATGCTGCGCAGCTTCGACTATGACACTCCAAGAGCGGAAACATGCTGTCAGATTGGTTACCATTTTAAGGAACAGGGCAAATACAGGCAAGCCGTCTTTTGGTTTGAGCTGGTTCTAAATTTAGAAAAGGACGAGAACAATTGGGGGTTCCGGCAGGAAGATTGCTGGGGATACATCCCCTGCATAGAGCTTGCCGTATGTCATGACAAGTTGGGCGACTATGCGAAAGCAGTAGCGTATAACGAAATGGCCTTTGAATTTAAACCCGACTCCCTTGCGGTTTTACATAACAAAAAGTATTTTGAAGACAAGCACAAATCACGAGATTTAAAGAGAGGGAATCCATATGTCGTTACCTGAATTCCCTCCCATAACTCCTGCGATGACACTGGAAGACTCGCTAAATATGATTTTAGCGTCCATTGCGATGGAGGAATTGGGTTTAAGCCATATTATAAACGCGGAGGGCGAGAAGCTGCAATACGTGCTTGGGATTCTTGACCAAAGCCCAGGTGAAAAGCCTTCCGTTGAGGAGATTCTAGCGGTTAACAAAAGCGTCAAAAGTCTCCTTGACAGCGTCATGCAGAATCAAGTGATTCTGAAGAGTAAAATGGAGTGTGCTGTTGACGCTCTGGAGGCGGGAATCGGCCCTACTGGTCCGATTGGCCCAACGGGAGCACTCGGACCCACCGGCCCTGCGGGATCACAGGGACCGACCGGCGCCACCGGCGTCACCGGACCCTCGGGAGGTGAAACAGGCGCTACCGGGCCAACAGGAGCAGAAGGCCCCACAGGTTCTACAGGCGCGACAGGACTGCAGGGCATACCTGGGCCAACGGGCGCTACCGGACCAAAGGGAGAGCCCGGAGCTTCGAGGTGCTGTTGCGCTATTTCATTCTTAGGTTGCCCCAGGCAACGCTGGACTGCTGGCAAGCCTCTGATATGGTCGCATTCAGAATGCTCAATATGTTGTCCGCTGCATCTTTCGTCCGACTGCAGAAACATTATCCTTGGCTGCGGCAGGTGTTATGCGGTGAGCTATTCAGTAGACTTGTCCGTTGGGGAAGGATATGAAAAATGCGTTTCCATCAGTGTGCAAACCTTGGATAACCATAGAAGGACCAATAGGTTTGTGAGTCATGCGCCAATTGTATATGAAGATACCCCGCTAACTTTATCAGCAAGCGGGATTTTCGTTTCAACACGTAGTTGCTCCTGTGCCTCCACCCTTATGCTCACTTTGCTGGCTCCAATTGCTGTTACGGTAAATCAGGCAAGTATTTGCGTAATGGAGCTATAAAGCTCACCCCTCAGCTCATAAAATATGCACGCACCAATCTCTTCGGGTCTAATTCCTCACCCCTTGGGGGGTGTAAAATTGTGCGCGAAGCGCACTGAAACAAATACCACGCGGCTTGCCGCGTGGTATTTGTTGGTGACGCAGCTTATAAACTACTCCGCCAAGCGATGATGGCGGAGTAGAAAATTGCTATCGTTAAAACCGTATTGGGAATAAAAAGAAACTATAAGGACCCTCAAAAAACTGCAGCTCAGTGGCTTTCTATTTCAATCCCAACCCGGCAGAAGGCCCCAGTTCAATATATGCTTTTGCCAATCTTGTTAATGAATGATTTTTTAACTTAATATCGCCGTAAAGTCCGCCGCACACGCCTCCTGAAGCAAAGCGATACAGGCGTTAACGTCACCCATATCCACCATCTCGCTGGCGGTATGCCCATACCGGGTAGGAATGCTTATTGTGGTGGCACGCACCCCTTCACCGGCTGCCTGGATCATGGCGCCGTCAGTACCGCCGCCGGCCGCCACTTCATACTGGGTCTTAATCCCCTTATCCTCACACAATTCCTTTAGGTAGCGGCAGAGCCCCTCATCGGAAATCATCCCGGCATCCATCAGCTTAATGGACGCGCCGCCGCCCAGCACTGCGTTCCCCAGCCCCGACAATTTTTCTCCAGGCGTATCCAACGCGCTGCCAATATCAAAGGCAATGCCAATATCCGGCTGGATGCGGTTGGCCGCGCTGCGGGTGCCGCGGATTCCTACCTCCTCCTGAGTGGAAAAGCTGAAATACAGGTCGTTGTAGGGCGACGCCTCTCTGAGGCTGAGCAGGCATTCCGCCATAATATAGCAGCCGATCCGGTCGTCAAAACCGTGGCTTAAAAACCGGTCATTGGCCAATTGAACCAATTCTCCTTCATAAGAGGCCATATCTCCTAGACTAATCATGGATAAAGCATCCTCTTGATCCTTCGCCCCAATATCAATATAGAGCTTGCTCAAATCGTTCTTGGTCCAGTCGTTTTCCTCTGCCAGGATGACGCCCCGCACGCCATTTTGGAAAGTTACTCTACAAGTATGGGTGGCGGACAGGGAAATGCCCCCTACCCCGCGCACACGCAGGAATCCGTTGGCATCCACACCTGTGACGCAAAAACCAATTTGGTCAATGTGGGCTGCCACCATCAGCTTCTTTTTATTGGCACCGTTTCCCTTTTTATATAGAATCAGGCTACCCAGTGCATCCACACTCACCTGATCGACATAGGGGGACAACAATTCCTTTACCATTTCAACCGCCGGCTTTTCCCGCCCGCTTACGCCAAAGGTCTGGGTCATTTTTTCCAGCAGCATACCTTTCGCTCCTTTATATCAAAATATGTTCAATGATCACATGGTATTTAACGCCTGGTCTAAATCCTCCATCAGGGTATCCACATTCTCCAGCCCCACATGAATCCGAATTAATCCAGTGGGAATATCCAATGCCGCAGCCTCCTCAGGGCTTTTGCCCACCGAAATACCAATAATCAGGCTTTCAAAACCGCCCCAGCTGACACCGTGCTGAAAATAGCGGCAAGCGGACATCATCCGCCGGGCCTGCTCCGGGGTGGCATCCGGCACAAAGCTAAGCAGACCATTGTTGCCCCGGAGATACTTTCTCGCCAACTCCCGCTGGGGAAAGCTGTCCAGGCCAGGATAATAAACCTCCTTGACCTTGGGATGCCGCTCCAAAAAACTGGCCACCGCCAAACCGCTTTCGCCATGCTGCCTTAACCGGAGGGGCAGGGTACGTATTCCCCGGATTAACAGCCATGCCTGATGCGGATCCATATTGGAACCGTATAAAGCCCGCTCATATTCCTGGATATGGTCCATTGGTTCCTTGGCCCCCACCAATGCGCCGGCCACAATATCGCTGTGCCCACCCAGATACTTGGAAGCCGTATGGCAGACAAGATCAATGCCATACTCCAACGGGTTTTGGTGCAGCGGCGTAGCATAGGAATTATCAATTACGGTTCCGATGCCCCGTTTCCTGGCGAAGCTGCCGATGGCCTCCAGGTCCTGAATTTTGAAGACAGCGCTGGATGGGCTTTCCAGGTAGATAAGCGCCGTTTCCGGTTTAACGGCGTCAAAGATTTCCTGCGTGTCGTCCCCTTTGACGCATGTGACGGTAACACCAAATTTTTCACTAAGAAGCTGGGTCAAAAAAATCCGCGTAGGGCCGTAAGTGGTACACATCAGCACCACATGGCAATCCTTCCTGACAAAATATGTGATGGCGGCTGATATGGCCCCCATGCCGGAAGAAAAACACAACCCCGCTTCCCCTCCTTCCAATGCGGCGATTTTTCTTTCCGCAATATCTGTGGTGGGATTGCTGATCCGCGTATATTTGTGTCCTCGGCTTTCGCCGGTATCTGGCTCAACAGGGCAGACAAATAAACTGTTCTGAAAGATCGGCGGGACTACAGCTCCCATATAATCCGAATACTCATCTCCCACATGGGCACAAATGTCTTCTTTGGTTTTGTAGGTTTTATCGCGACGGGTCACATACGCCATATGGTCAAACTCCATTTCCGTTGAATTTCCAAGAATGACACCACAACATCAGGCTGTCCAAATGGACAGCCCTGATGTTAACGGTTTGGTTTATCTGTCCAGCATCGCCTGGACTTCTTGGGTGAGCACATCACCGCCTTGAGCCTTCCACTGCTCCACAAACTCGTCGAAATAGTCCACAGGCAGTTCACCAACGATGATTTTCAGGAAGGTTTCATTGGTCAGCTTATCCAGGTTGGGCTTCAGATCCGCCATGGACTCAGTGGAAAACGGGAACTCATTGTAGATGATCGTCCCGGATTCCGCAGCCACGTTGGAACCTATATAACGGGTGTAATAATCCGCCCAACCGTCCGGTTTAATCCCCTGGGCATACTCCATAGCGCTTTGGGCCATATTGCGGTCATGCTGGGTGTTATGGGGATGTCCAGGAACATCGGAGGTACCTGCCTCAATCATATCCTTGGCCAATTGGCCCACACTGGGAATAATATTGTTGTACTCCAGGTTAAATCCGCCGGTGGGGAACATGTTATCCCAGTTTTGATCATATAGCCCGTCGGGATCAAAATCATCTAAGATCTTCTTGTTTTCGGCGTCAAAGCCCCGCCAAATATTAAACTCCACATTGATGGTCTTGATAACCGCCTCAGGATTGGCGCAGTCCTTGCTGACCACAACAGCCTGTGCGGCAGGCGCCGGCCAGAGGTGGCTATAGTTGCCGTCGGCGTCCAGGGGAGCTTGAACCGCCACCAATTCTAGATCAGGGTCGGTTTTATACAGGTCGCCCATGCTCCAGGGGAATCCCCACCACCCAAACCAGATGCCGGTCTGGCCGCTGCTGATAAGGGCTTCCTTTTCACCGGAGTTGGTGCGGGTCATAAATTGTTTATCAATAAGGCCTTCCTGATACCAGCGGGCCAAAATCTCCAGGCCATCCTTTACTTCTGGAGCAATTGTGCCCCAATAGACATTGCCTTCATCGTCCCGCAGCCACTGGTTGGGATAGGCATGGAGAGCATAGAAGATGGCGTTGCCGGTAAAACCGGAGGCATAACGGCCAATGGGGTTGACGGCGTCCAGGGAGAAGCCCAGGTTGTTGCCCCCTACATTCTGATCTACAAAGGCACGGAGCACCTCTTCAATCTCTTCAATGGTCATAGGGACATCCAAACCCACTTGATCCAACCAGTCCTTGCGCACCCACAGGAGGGAGTGCCCATAGCCGTATTGGCCGGAGGCGATGGCGTACAAAGCGTCGCCTTCGTAATAAGGCTCCAGGTTGCGGCCTTCATAGGTGTCAAAGACTTCACTCATATATTCGCCGGCACATTTATCATAGGCTTCACTCAGGTCGGCCAACATACCGTTGTCCACCAGCTCACGGTAGAACAGGTAATCGTTGACGCCGTGGATGGTGAACGTATCGGGGATATCACCGGCAGCCAGGTTCAGTGACAGCTTGTTGAGAAATTCCGTGGATTCCACCTGCCACAAAATTTGATACTCCACATTGAGCTGCTCCTTGATCATATCGGTGAGAAGATTATGTTCCATGCTTTGTTCAGGACCCCATTTGTGCTTGGGATCGTAGCTCCTTGCCGTGGTGATGACCACCGTCTCAGGGTAAGGCGACCAAGGATCCATCAAATCCTCGTCCGCTTGGCTTCCGCCACCCGGGTTCTGTGAGCCGGCACTATCTCCGCAGCCCACCAAGGCCCCAGCCAGAATCAGGAACATCATGAGAACAGCCAAAATCTTTTTTGCTTTCATCAATTGCCTTCCTCCTACTAAATTTACTCAGAATGGGAAAATATTTAATTCTATTCCTTTACTGCCCCCAGCACAATGCCAGTGACGAAATAGCGCTGTAAAAAGGGGTAGATCAACATAATGGGCACCATGGACACAATGACCTTGGCCGCGTTAAAGGTAAGCACCGACAGCTCCTGTTGCCGCAGCTGTTCCTCCGGGGTCATGGCGGCCAGCTTTGAGGGGTCAATCTGGGCTGTCATGCTTTGGATATAGGTCTGCAGAGGGACCTTCGCAGGGGTATTGATGTATATCTTGCCGCCAAAGAAAGCGTTCCAGTGGCCCACAAAGGCAAAAAGGGCGATGGTTGCGATAACCGGCATTGCCAGGGGGATATAGATGCGGAAAAGGATATAGAGGGGATTGGCCCCGTCCACCCAAGCCGCTTCCTCCAACGCCCGGGGAATACCTTTATAAAAGTTCATAACCATAATCACACTGAAAACCGGAACCGCACTGGGCAGCGTCAACGCCCAATAGGTATCCATAAGGCCCAGGCTTTTGATAAGTAAGAATGAGGGAATTAATCCGCCGCTAAAAAGCATGGTGAAAACGATGATCCAAACATAGATATTGCGCAGCCGGAATACATCTGTGCCTTTAGAAAGAGGAAACGCCATTACGACGCTGAAAAATATATTCATAAACCCGCCCATCAGCACAATCATCACGGAATTCCCAAAAGAGCGGAAAAACTGGGGTTCTTTGAGGATTTCCCGATATGAAGTAACATTAAAGTTCTTTGGCCACAGGTAAACCTGCCCCAACGCCGCGCTGGTTTTATCGCTGAAGGAAATGGCAATGGTGTTCAGCAGGGGGATCAAGCAGGTCAAGGTGCAAAACAGCAGAATAATGACAACAACAATGTCAAAGGCAGTAATTTTTCTCCTCATTGCAAGGCCCCCTAAAAGATTTTATAATTGGCGAACTTGTCAGCCAGTTTATAGGACACGACAATCAGCACAAAGCTAATGACTGATTTGAGCAGGCCGACGGCAGTGGCCATGCTGTACCGGGTCTTCTCCAGGCCCATGCGGTATACATAGGTGTCGATAATATCCACCGAAGAATAAACCATAGGGTTGTACATGGTGAAAATTTGTTCAAAGCCCGCATTAAGCACATTGCCCAAAGCCAAGGTGCCCAACAGGATAATCGTGGATTTAATCCCCGGCATCGTAATATACCACATTTTTTTAAACCGGCCAGCGCCGTCAATATCGGCGGATTCGTAGAGCGCGAGATCAATATTGGTAATGGCCGCCAGATAGACAATTGCGCCGTAGCCAAACCCTTTCCAAACGTCGGTGCCTATAATAATAGAACGGAAATATTGATTGCTGGCCATAAAGATAATCCGTTCACCGCCAAAAAAGGCAATAATCTCGTTGACAAAACCATTGTAGGAGAAAATGTTACTGAACATCACCGCCAGAATAACCCAGGAAAGAAAGTTGGGCAGGTAGCAGACCGTCTGTACCGTTCGCTTAAACCATCCCACAGTCACTTCGTTAAGCAGCAAAGCGAAAATAATAGGGACAATCAGCCCAAGGATAATCTTTAAAACTGCTATGTAAATTGTGTTAAAGAACACCTGGTGTACATCGGGAAAATTTAGAATAAGTCTGAAATTATCCAGTCCGTTAAAGCTGGACCCGAATATGCCCAAGGCTGGTTTAAAATTTTGGAAAGCGATGATGATGCCAAACATAGGAACAATACTGAAGATAAACAATAAAACCATGCCTGGCGCAAGCATCGCATTGTAATAAATCTCATTTTTCTTATTTCTCATTAAATGACCCCTCCATGGCGTAGGCCTTACAGTACGCCTGCACTCCTGACCTCTTCCATATCCATTCTGATGATCCTATCGTTGACGGCCTGCGCCTTGCGGATATTGCGCTTCTTCACGTGCTCAAAAAGCTCCTTGTGAAGCGGTATGGTGGATGTAAACGGCTGATCCATTCCCAAGGGTGAATTCCAGAGCTGTTCCAGAATGGAATCAATAGACTCCATCAGTTGCTGCATCACCCGGTTATGACAATACTGGTAAAACAGGTAATGGAATTGTTTATCAATTTCATGCTGGTCTTCGCCTCGATGATATTTTTCCATCAGCAGATTGAGGACCGTTTCAATCTCCAAAAGCTCCTCTTCCGAGGCGAGTTGAATCACTAAGCTGATAATCTCATGTTCTAGAATCCTTCTAGCCTCCAACAGTTCCAAAATGGATTCTTTTTCCCGCGTAAACTCAAGCTGAGTGGATATGGTAGTGGCTGAGCCATTGGAAACAAAAATTCCCTTGCCGTTTCGAATCTCAATAATGCCCTTGCCCTCCAAAACCTTCAGGGCTTCCCGTATGGTAGTCAAACTGACTTCCGTACGTTGAACCAGCTGCGCCTGGGAAGGCAATTTATCGCCAGCCTGTAAATCGTTTTCTAGAATATAGTTTTGCAAATATTGAATAACCTCTGACTGTAATGTAATCCGCCTCATATTAAATTCATTTCACCTCCTATAACCTATCGCCTATCATATAGCTTGAGCAATTATAACATATACATCATAAAAATACAATAAATAAAATAATCTTTTTATGCAAAAATTTAGGGGATGGCAGCGACCTTAATTACCCTTATCCCCCGCGAAGGCGGTATTCTGGTACAAACCATGTTCTTTACGGAAGAAGTTAAGGCGTTGCCGGCGATGGGCGATGGTTGTGGCCCCAAAGATCCATAATGAGGAATTGACGGTTGCCCCTTTTTTCCTGTGGGCGCGCGGCGTTTGGCTTCAACGACAAAAGCAATTGCAAGCAGGAAGCCATGAATTTCTATGAGTACCTTTTGAGCGAGCCTGTGCTTGTCGAATATTATGAAAACGGTTACGGTATCCCCGTATACCCCGGAATAGCCGAAAAGGCACTAAGGTCCCTGGCCGTCCGGGCTTCGCGGGCTTTGCCACCGTTGAAAACGACCGCGTATATCCGTATGAGCCTCCCGTTGTTCTCGAAGGCCAGAGCCACGGCGCTGTCCTCAACGACGTTATGAATGGAAAGATTTCCATCGACAATCTCAACAAGCGGTACAACGAGTATATTGAAATAGACAATATGTAGTGACCCCGCATTTGTAAGAACGTGGAATTACCGGAAAGGTGTTCATACTAAGAATAAGAACAAAAACCGGGATTACCGCAAACAAATGGAGGTCACTACAATGAACAGTATACTTTATGTGGGAATGGATGACCATAAGGAAAATTACACGGTTTGCTGCTACAGCTTTGAGAAAGATCAGATATTGGTTCCGCCGATATCGAGTCCAAGTACTACTTCAAGTTTCTTATCCATACCCATTTCTTTAATTTTATTGCCAATTTTTTAATGAGGCCGCAAATCGGCTTTCTGCGGCAAAAAGTTCCAATTTTCGGGTAATCGTTTTCATTAATGCCCTAAAATAACGGCTTGCGCCTATTTTTTATGCTTATTGATCAAAATATCGGCAGGCAAGCAGGTGTCCCCGCAATATCCTTCGATGACACGGCGGGGTTGATTCTCCGTCATTTGACATGGATTATACAAATCCTCGCCGCCCTGCGTAAGGCGGTATCCTTTGGATATACCGGTGTTAGTGTCATTACCTGCCGCGGACATTTTATTCTTTGCGCTTTACTCTATTACTGCTTTAGGCAAAGGCTGTCTGATGTTTGTAGTATCGCGTGTAACAAGGGATACCGCTATTTCGATCCTACTTGTGTCAAGCTTTTCACCATCAGCGATGCGCAAAAGCTGCTTTGCAGCCATACGACCCATGACGTTCACCTGCTGGCGAACGGTCGTCAGCGGTTTAGATGCAAGCCTTGCGGGCAGAATATCGTCAAAACCAACAACATTCACGTCCTCCGGCACTTTAAGTCCGCATTCCTCCAATGCCGCGATCGTACCGAGCGCGAGCCAGTCGGTCGTACAAAAGATGCCGTCAAACATAGCCCCTTTTTTCAGCGCGCAAAGCATTTTCCGCTTTGCGGCTTCATAGCTCACTTCATCGACGCCGAATTGCAGGGCTTCGTCATATTCTAGGTTTTTTGCAAACATTTCATCCCGATAACCATCGTGCCTGCGCCTGTGCGTTGATATGCTTTGGGAAAAATGCAGGCACGCAATTCGACGGCAGCCTGCCTCGTAAAGGGCATTGGCAGCAATACGCCCGCCGCCATAGTTATCAGATTCAATCACCAGATGCTTACTGCCATCGTAATGCTGCGGCTGGCGGTCGATATATACCGTTGGCAGAAGCTGGAGATTTTCCTGCTCGATGCGGGTATTACCTGAAACGAAAATCAGCCCCGCTATTTGCGCCGCGCTGAGCATATCAAGATATTCCTTTTCGGTAGTCAAATCCTCGTTCGTATTGCATAATAGCGCCAGATATCCTTTTTTGAACAGAGTGTTCTGTATCTCGAGTACCACAGAAGCAAAAAATTCGTTTGTAATATCAGGAACGAATACGCCCACAAAATTGCTTTTTTTAGTTTTTAAACCTTTTGCAGCCATATTCGGCACATAACCGTACTGCTTGATTAAATCCTTGACACGTTTCTCCGTTTCCGGAGAATATCTGCCATTTTTATTGATTACACGTGAAACCGTGGCTACGGAAACTCCCGCCATCTTAGAAATTTCCACCATGGAGATTTGTTTATTACCGATTTTAGACATATGACCATTCCTTTCCCGCACCAACGGGCCATGAAACGGGGGTTGATGCGGTTGACTTGAGTTCATCTTTTCTGGAGTGCTATACTCAGCGATGAAGGCGCAGACACACTACAGAGCACGCGGAGGTAAGTGGCAAGCTTTATCCCGCCTGAGCGGATTCGACAGTTGCGCGACTTGTGCCGATACTTGCAGAAGCTGACGTGGATAGCCACCGGCGAGAAAAACCGTGCCCAGAATTGCCTGACAGTTTCCAACTTAAAGCTTGATAGTGTGTTCAATAACGTGTTTGGCAAGAGCGCATAAGTGTTCTATCGGAACAGCGAACCCGCGGTCAACAAAACATCCGGAAATGGTGCGCAAGTATCAGCAGCTCAGAAAGCGGCGCAGCAAATAAAGCCAGGGTGGCCATTGCCCGGAGGCTCCTCACCGCCATTTATCAGATGCTTTTGAAAAATGAGCCCTACCGGCCTTGCGTTGTCCCCGCACAGGAGAGTATCCCCAAGCGGCGCCCTCATGACAGCCGAAGATGCGCTCGCCATGCTCCGCAGAAAGGGATACATCCTTGTCGATGCAAACGGCGCCGTCGTTGAGGGAAATCTGCTTCCAAGCCCGGTTTAGTATCCTCTTTCAAAAAAACGACCGTTTCTGGGCGGCTAGCTTTGCTGTACTTTTTCTTTCGGGCTTAGAGATTTATTTGTTTCTAACTTAATCCTCCTATGCTGGGTAAACGTTGAATTATTGATATCATACAACATTAAACGCAGCAATGTCAATAAACGTGAAATTGATCTCCGCAAAATCTTTCTCACAAATAATTTGTCAAAACATCAAGGGGTACACAATACCCAACTTCCATGTGCCATTAAAGGCGGCAAGCTGGCAGGCCCAGAGCATGACCAAACTCCGCTTGGAAGCGGGAAACCCGCCAATCATCGTTAATTCAATTTAGGCGATAATTAGCACAATAACAAATGTTCATGGTAATATCTTGTGATAACGACCATGTTTTAAAACTACACACCGGCAACGGAAAAATACGCCGTTTTATTTTCCTGCTATTATTTCCTTTTGCTTCAGTTATGCAATGTACTTGACAAAAGGGTGTTGTAACGCAATAATTAAGTAAACGTTTGATCAATGTTTTTGTATAGAAAGGACCGGGATCGTAATGCAAAAACTGCTGTGTCCGTCCATGATGTGCGCTGATTACGGCAGCCTGCGCGACGAAATCCGAAATTTGGAGGAAGCCGGAGCCGATATGCTGCATGTAGATATTATTGAAACCGGAAATTGTTGCTCAGGCGTTGTGCATTGGCTACCAATCTGTTATCATAGGCTCGGCAGACGATGCAATGCAGTTTGATAAGTTGAATTTCCCATGTTGTCGTATTCATGATCATTCATTTCTATCAGCTTATTTCATCGCTTGCCGCTTTTTTCTACCCTTGATTCACATTAATAGATTGATGGTATAATTCTTACAGATGTAATATATGTTTTTATTCCCTGCTTGCTCGATTGATATCAGTTATGATCGGCATTTTCGGGTCAATCAGAGCACTAACAAGTTCTCGGATAATTGCGAAAAGGAAAGGTATAAAAATGGTAAAGAAAACACTTTTTATTTTGCTTATAGCCATCTTGACTTTGTTTGGTTTATCCGGATGCAAGCAAGATAATTACAAATGGCAAGGCTGCAAATGGGAAGATATGATCTCACTCTTTGAGGAACAAAAAGCAATGTTTATAGAAATAGCCGATATATTCGCCACGAATGATAGTTTCTGGGAACAATGCCGCCAGTATGAAGATGATTCTACTGCTTGGATTATGTCTCCGTATGATGAAGAAAAAATGAGAGTATTTAGTATATATGCTCAAGAAATCATTACAAGATTTTTTGAGCAAACACACCCCTATCGAATTTCTGTGAAAAACTGGGAGAGTGTAACCATCACTTATATCAATGAAGAGAATACAGATGCATTTCTATTGACATACTGTTATGATTATCGTCACTCTCGTGATGAATGGATTGCGTATATTAAGGAGACATATCCTGATCTTATTGATCTAGGAGATAATTGGTTTATTTATCGACCAGAAGAAAGCAGCCATCAATAAAGATAGCTGCTTTCTACGCTATTAACCAATGTTTAGTATAGCCTGAACGTGCTCAAAACTAAACTGCACAGTGAGGGGCAATACAGCGACAGGGTATTACAGCTCCCAGCAGATGTACTACTATGTATCAAGCTGCATGTCTTGGGGCGAAAGCGGTATCAAACCCTGCCATTACCCATTCTGTCCCTGCTCACACCGGCCAGCGAGAATGACCCGACCTGTGCAAAAGGATTCCTGGATGCATTCCACGGGCTGAATATTTATGCCGATAAAGCCTATCTTTCCATTTTTATCTCCCTCTTTTCTATTAAATGTGCATCAACGCGAATCCGCCTGGCTGGAGCATGGCTTTTCCCGCCGTGATCTCACAGCCCTTCGCCAGCAAATTAGCTTTTACGTTTGGCAGCACGTATTGCTCCGCACTATCCGACAGGTTGATGATTATAAGCTTTTTGTCTTCGCCCTTCTCCCGTGTAAAAGCAAAAACGGGTGTACCTGTGTAGATGTAATTGACGCTATAGCTGTTGTTAAAGGCTGCCTTGCGTGCGGCGAACAGGGATTTGAAGAAATCCTTGAGCAGCGGCCCGTTATCATCCTTATACCAGACCGGATCCTCGTCGCCCTGGTAAATCATAGGGAAACCGTCGATGAGGGAAATCAGCGCCCACATAGCCATTGCCCAGTCCACGCCGTAGATAGCTGTCGCCCGTTTTTTATCCCACACCCATGAAACCGTATCATGGTTACCTAAAAAGCGCATTTTCAGTAGTCCCTCCGGCAAGGCTCGCATCTGATCGTCCAGCCAACGGGTCAGCAATGAGACATACTCCGTGCGGCTAATCTCCCGGTGATTCAGGTCGTACAGCGCGCGATACAGCGCCATATCGTAATAACCGTCGGTGCAGGTAGCGTACAGGGGGACGGGGTGAAAGTTTTCCGGCGTGACAAATGGTGTTAGCCCCTTTTCGATAAAGGCTTCCCGGATGGCCTGGGAAATTTTTACACCGCCCATCATATTGGAACAGCTTGGCCTGTGGCCGGGATAGGGCTGCCAGTTGCTTAAGCCTCCCATGGCGCAGTCAATACGTGAGCCGTTAATGTCAAAGCGATCAATATGGCTTTTTACAATGTCCTTTATGTAAGCAAGGTAGGACGGGTTGGTCATATCGTAGGACAGGCAAGTCCATTCAAGCTGCGGGGAACCGTCCCGTTTCTTTGAAGCCCATTTGTCCAGCATTTCTATGCCCTGGGGGTCATGAGGCCGCGGGCCGTGGGGGACATAGTCGAACACTACGTTCATGCCCTTTTCGCGGGCCTTGTCCACATAATCACGCACGTCCGCATCCGTGCCGTAGCGCGGGTCAATGAGCATCTGGTTAGTAGGTGTGTAGACGTTGCGGGCAGGGTCGCCCTCTTCCGTATGGTGGAAGAGGGGCAGCAGCCAGATTATGTCAACTCCGATATCGGCCAGCATATCAAGATATTCCGCGTATTGTTTCATGTTCAGACCCAGGTATAAGTCTGTGTTGAACATCTCGTTCGGATGACCGGAGTATATTACGCCGTCCTTTATACCGTTTTCCGGCGGGATATAACCCATTTCCTTGTAAAAAGCCTGCAAAGGGGCAAAGCGGTCGCCAGAGACCGGCTGCAAGTACAGTGTGCCGCAATGTACGGTCTCATCCGGTTTCAGATCACATTCCATGCCCGCCAGACTTACATGGCGCAGGCCGCCATCCTTATCTACATACGCGCCTGTGCCCCATTTTTCCATAGGGTTGATAAAAATCAGGTTTGCGTTCAATTCGCCCTCTACAATAGTAACGGAGTTGACAAGCCCCGTCTGTACTGCGTTGTACGGCTCCAGCTCAGCGGGGGAGAACTCACCGCAGGGCGGGTTTCCGGGGAACCGGAAGCTCTTTACACCGTTTTCTTTTCCTAAAACCAGCGTAAAGGCCATGCCGTTGATCCATAGCGTTTTGCCTGTTTGGTTCGTGATTTCAATTTCCACCGCCAGAGTTCCAGCCTGAGTGGAATAAATCGTATCAATACGCAGCCCGCCCGCTTCCCCAGTAAGAAGGAAACGGTCATCCTCCACGCGGTAAGCATGTTCCGGCGGTATAGGTGCGGCGACGGGGTTAATCTGCGGCAGCGTCCATGTATTGAAATCCAAAAAGGATTCAAAGAACAAGCTGCCCCGGACATACTGCCCGTCTGCGCCGATATCTGCGAACAGGCCATTTGCCGCTATGAAAATCCCATCCTTTTCTATTTGCCGCAGCGTTAGGTTTTCCAGGTCAAAAACTACTTTTAAACCGTTTGAGAAACGAACCTCCAGCCTGTTATCAACCGTATTTATGTGAATCATTTGCGAAACATTCCTTTCGAGTATATTCTTTTTATTTCCGCGTGGTTAGGCAGCGAGGCAAGACCCTTTTTATCGCTGTAATCGCGCTGATCGTTGT
>Ga0153947_1000539_pt1 | contig 18665 bp, 22 predicted proteins | sample TSNJ031MetaG_FD_104697 | JGI IMG/M metagenome (GOLD analysis project Ga0153947, IMG submission 104697) | Attine ant fungus gardens microbial communities from New Jersey, USA - TSNJ031 MetaG | ecosystem: Host-associated > Fungi > Mycelium > Unclassified | place: USA: New Jersey, Wharton State... | reverse complement strand
GGTGTGTTTTGACTATTTTTGTATAGACGACATTCAGATCAGTAGTCCGTAGACTTGCTAAGCGATCTTTTGTGAGTTTTCCAAGCGATATTGCAAATACTTATATGTGACGAACTGTCTTCTGGTTCTTTCACTCGCCATACCCAGAATGTGGAGTGAGCAATGAATATGAATCGAGCTCAAGCCATAGGTCATTGATGTATCATTAGATCTTCTTCTACCGGGTCAGTTGCGCTGCCAACTTCTGACAACATCATTTTGTCAGTTCCATGAGATCACCCCTTTTAGACTACTGATATAATCTCACAAGGACTTCTACCACAAGTTCTATCTCTCCCGGTCGATCGCCGTCAACTTCGTCTACCTCGTTGCTGCCATCGGCAATTACTTCTAATCTTGGGAGTTTCGCCTTTCACCTCTATACCCACGCCTGCTCCTACAACTGTCCTGATTCCCAGGCCCGCTTCTGTTCCTGTTACATCTGCTTCTACTCCTACATCTACCCTTTCTCCTGGATCCATTCTCGTTCCTATTGAAAAGACTTTGTATGGCAGTACTTTCCATGTGACCATTACTTCAAGCATATATCCGGGACCCACTATTTAGCTGGCTCCTGGCAACACTGGTGGTGGTCTTCTACGAAAGAAAGCCCTCCTCGGAACTATCATTGCTGTAATTGGCGGAGTTGTTGCCCTCATCCTGGTTGTAGTTATTGCCCTCAGACGGAGAAAAAGGAACCGTTCGCACGATAAGACTAGCCATCTAGACTCTGAATTTCTAGAATGTCGCCTCAGCCGAGATTCGATTAGAAAACGAAGGTTCAGCATTCTCAGTTCAGACATCAGTAGAGATGGAAAACCTTTTCCGGCCGCCGCTCATGGTCATTCAGATCCTTGCTATTCCCTCGAGAATCAACATATCACACTCATACAATCCCGATACTCATGCAACCGAGGTGAAACCAATGGGTTTCACGATATTGTTCATATACGATCAAGATCGTGTCCCACGCAGGTGTATGGTAGCAATGAGTTCCTGCTTCCTCCTTCCAGCTCCTGTAAAGCCTACCCAACCTGACAGAATCACTCCGAGAGCATATCTGATCTTCAAGTATGATTCTTTCTACAGTCTGTTTCTGAGCTATGGCTGATCTTGCCCTTAGAATCACAATGCTGGATTCAAGCCTATTTATATACCTCCTCGTATATATCACTTTCCCCCTTTTGCGTCCTCTTCTGTAGGCTGATCCATCTGCACTGGCTTTGATACCATTCTCCAGAGGAGCGCTATGTGATTCATACTAATTAAAACAACTTCTGATTGTTCTATTCCTGCCTGATCTATCCTGCTTCCTGTTTTATCCTTCTATCTTGTGTTTGTGGCCTGGACTGTGGCCTGGAATCGCGTCGGGTCGACTCTTGTTTCTGTTGTCGCTCACGTTGCTCCAAATAGTGCACCAGGTACGTAGCTCCAAGGGTGGCAACAGAGACACATAACATTGCAACCATCCCTTTGTAGAATCGCGGCGCATCAGTTGCGGGATAAAATACAATCGACCACCAAGCATTTACAACATTGTTCCACATACTAGATTATGTATCATGAGCATCTGACCTGAAATAATATATGACTATGACTGACTTCATGGATGCCAAAACAATACCCCTCTCCTGATCATCATCAGCACAGATTTCGTTAGCCCAACTGTATGGAAATATGAAAGGATTCTGAGATGAGAAACAAGCAAAAAGATAGAAACGAACGCGAATGTCGTAGCCTGTCCCACATATGAAGCACCTGCAATGTCTGTAGATAGGTTTGGATGAATGCATATGGAATTGACATCATTCATGCCACCCACAAAATGCGAAAAACTTGAGTCCGATAGGACTACTCTGTACCAGAAGACAGACCGCAGCAATGATACCTGAGACCGATATGTAGACTAGTACAGGCCAGCGGACGCGCGTGAAGTCGGTCCAGGTAGCGCATATCAGTGTGGATGCGATTGCGACGGCAGTGACACCAGAGGGATAGAAGTCTATGGACTTGTCAGTGTTCAGAGAGATCTGAACTGGGAGATTGATGACCTATTTGTTCGACAGTATATCCTCCCACGGACTTCAGCCATTGTCCCATTATATTGTTTGATCCGAGGCTTTCTGTTTCGCCGGAAATTGCAAACTCAACAGAAGATTATTTGCTTATGGGTAGTTGGATCAAAAGGCCATAACTCACAAGCAGACTACAGGCATACCACCTCCATCGACCTAAAATCCGACGGGCCAGGTTCCAGGTCATCGGAGGCCGATCAACCTGTACCTCCCCCCGAAGTCTAGTACGGGCCAATATTTTTTCCTGTTTAGTCATATCAAGGCACGTGCACGGAAAAATGTATGGGATGACGTTTACCTCCTTCGTCAAGTAGAATGCTTTCGTTGTCCGAGGAATGTCTGGGAAAATGAAATAACCATAAATAGCTATTGGCAAGGTGATAACTCCGTCTATTACGAAACTAAAACAAATGGAGTGAGATGTCGACTTCGGATATCTTATTTGCACCACATACAGCCAACGCCAGCCCGTAAGTCCAGATCTCCCATTGAGGTGTCTGAAGACATGTGTGAGGATTAGTTGAAGCCTCTATACTAAGAACCAAGACTGACTTGTATATTGCGGCTTGTAAGATGCCAGAAAACCTGTCGAATCCAATCAAATCTCCCATGACTAGCATTGCTGATAACAGGACTTACAACGTTCCTACAAATCCTGAGCTTGTGAAAATGCCCGAGCGTTTCCCGAGCTCTGCAGACTTATACCATCTGCGTAAACATTCATCAGACCATGACTGACCAAGGTAAAAGTAACTTACGATCCGAGAACATAATGTGTTCCAACAAATGTAGAAGATTCCGCCATCCCTTGAAAAAACCGTATAACATATACCTGAGACTCGTGGAATTAGTGATCGGCAAGTGTTCTGAGTCAGGCCTACCTGTTCAATGCGGTGGACTGCACTCGTGCTTCTGGGATCAATAATTGGGAGCAGAGCACCTAGACCACGGCGTACCAGAAAGTCAGAACACCCCATATGATCTGCATTAGTGGTAGCCATATCCTGGGAGACACAATTTGTAGCATGACGTTGTCTTCGGGGTTAAAACTCAGTGGATAGCCGAAGCAGGCGACAACTGGAGCATACTGGGAATCATTCCTACAATATAACCGCATGTAAATATTGTGGTTATTTTCTATAGGGAACTGATCTGTTACAACGACATGCTGCATGAGATTCAACGACAAACGTACGTTCAATTCTGTTCCAAACATATTCAATTCTTCCTTCATCCCAGACACATAGGCATTGTTGATATTTGATCTATCCAAGTCTTGAGAATCCTGATTCAGTACTCTGGTTTTATCAAATCAAACATCTGTGACTAACAGTTTGTGAAATACTGCATTTACTTGAGCTAGCAAATCCACAATCAACCGACGATGCTTACCATCGAGCAACAGTATGATAGAATAAACCAGTCAATTTTCAGTAAAAGCCTAGCTTCTTGTTCTGTTTTGGGAGTCTGACCCCATAAAAACTGCTTGATATGACGCATTCTCGGCATGGTGGTGGTGGAGGCTTCAGAGGTCACAAGACAAACATCCAAATATCCGTGGGATTGAGTGCCGTCGCGGAGATCCTAATGCGGATAAAATATCGAATTTGTTATTGCTAGCTATGAAAGACAAGGTGTTGAAGCTTTGCATAGCTAGTATGAACGAGTCCAAATAATGCCTCAACTGAGGTAGTTGATTCTTCTTGCAAACATGCAGTGTGAGCAGCGATACGGCCTTTCCTCTGGCAATCTAGGTGAATGGACCGAGTGTTGAGGACCCCGTTTTGGCTGTAGGCGGTGGATATCTAAACCAGGACCATAGAAACCTCGTGGGCCACCTATCCATCTTCACACTACATTCATGCCTAAATTAGAAGAAGCCATTCCAGTAGTCCGACCGTTATCAGTAGTACATCCCGCCCACTATGTCTCAGGCAGTTCACGTGATTGAGGCTTTGATCGATCTTGGGATGGATCTGCGACACGGAGTCTTCGGCTCGCACACATATTGTTTATACTTCCGAAAAAAAGTACTGAGAGCTGAGCTATTTTCATCCCGCAAGGACAAATTTCTATGTTACGCCTGTGTTAGGTGGGCAATGGGCGAGAGTAGGACTGTACGAGTTGACCCGAGAAACTAAAGAGCCTGAGAAAGATCAAGGGATGCGCCGAGGTGGGAGGGAATGTGAAAACTTCTTTTGCTTTGCTTTGTAAGGTCGTCTGAGTCAACCTTTCATTGCATTTCCGATGACATGTATATTTTTTTCCAATCTCCAGTATAATAATCCCTACCTTCCTGTTTCGTATTATTCTGCTCCCCCCTTACCCAGTCCCTTCGATGGCTCCGCGCTCCCTCATCCCCTGCGTTCTCCTCATTGTTTTCTTTTTTCAGCAAACCCCGGCTTTCTCGCGAGAGATACAAGTCAAGGATTCTGGTCATCTCATCCGGGATGGGGGACACCACCATAGCTCCCACGCTCAGCCCATCCTCAAATTGAATGAAACCGAGGTTCTCCAGTGGCATGCACCCACTCCACCATCATACTATACAATCGACTGGGAAGAACCACAAAACGGTGACAAAAGATACCCTGGATTGATATTATCTCATGCTGTATTCATGAGTCTTGCCTTCTTCATTGCCCTCCCCGTGGGTGAGTTTGTATCTATTCAATTTACTCTAGCATTGACTGAGTTGTTACATCAGGTATCATCCTCCGTTCCGTTAAGCACGCAGGTCACGGTTTGGCCATTATATCATTCTATGGCCTTTCTATTCTTGGGTGTGCTTCCAGTGGATTCTACACGAAGCTTACGCCAAACATGTACGTTTTGTGAACTTGCTGGACATCGATCAGTACACTGACATTAATCCTATCCTAGGTATCAAGGTTCGTTCTCTTATCGACCCTTGGCAACTGCCTGACATTCTGAGTAGGGTCAACGCACGGCCGGCACGGGTATCTGGTTCTAATTTTGGCTGTATTGTTGTCGGCAATCGACATTCTTACTGCTATCCGCCGTTTCATCTCGTTTATCCGAAGTAATGAACCAAGATCTTTGAAGCTATTTTGGAAACGAGTCATGTTAAACCAAGATATCAATCACATGGGAACTAGTTCCGAGTATACAGGTTTAATTATGGAAGAGTCAGAAGACCTTGAATTGCCACAAATCTCTCGGCAGTCTTCTGATGATGGCGTTTTCCACAAAACAGCGCAGTGGGCGAACGATGTCCATCATCATCAACGAAATTTCTCAGTTGCTTCGGATGGTACACTTTTCGGTTCCCGATCTCCGATACAATCAGACACCACTCTGGCTGCCCAGCAGAAACACCACAATCCACAGAAGAACCTCGTTCATCGAGTGGGAAATGCCATGTTTGCCGTTTTAGAGCGTTTCCTCGTATTTGCTGGACTTGCACAACTGCTGACGGGGATTGTCATCTACACTGGTCTGTAGTTGAAACTCCCTCCATGTATATATTCTCATTATGCCCTTGCGCAGGTGGCTGTCGTGAAAATTATATCAATGGTTGCTTGGCTCATCTGATCAGTTCGTCCATTCATTTCGTATTAACCCTTTTCAATCTAAATTTTGTTCAAGAGGGTGGGATATTCTGGTGTTATGGGCTATTGACATTTGCCCGTTTCTTGGGCTCCTTTGCCGAGCTTGGTTGGGCTTGGAACCGGGCACCTTCATGTGACCCTGTGTCTGCTGAATTTGTGGAATCATTTGTCATTTTCTTATACGGGATCACGAATACGTGGATGGAGCGTTTTGGCGCACATCCAGGTGACCCCTATACAACAAAACAAATTCAACATATAAGCATCGCAGTAGGTGGCGTTTGATAATCGAAAGATGTACGGGTTCTTAATTCATGTGTCAGGTAATGTTCTGGTTTGCCGGTCTGGTTGGCATGGGTATTGAATCCAAGCGAGTAAGAAGATGGCTAGCGGCATCTATCTTCAACTCTGTCGCAACTACATCAAATATGCCTCAGGATACTATCACCGAACCTCCTAGCTATGGCGGCAGTTTTAATCCATTCCCAGCTCTCGTAATTGGAGTGACGGGTGCGGCTATGGCAGCACATTTCCAGACCTACTTATTCCAAGTGTGTCCGCTCTGAATGAGTAATAATATATTTTCAGCTCTCAATGTTCCATCTGCACAGGTGCAAATTCATGCTCTATGGGGAAATCTTTTGGTCGGATTTTCTGTCTTGCGTTGCCTCACTTACTGCTTCCTTTGGTTGAATCCTTCTCGCTCGATTCTTCCATCCCGACCTCCTACAGAAGCTCTTGGTAGCTTTTTCTTAGCATGCGGGGGTTTAACCTTCATGTTCTCTACTGAGGAAGTTACTCTTGCTGCAATGCGTCGTGGTCGAGATGGTATGCATCTTTTCATTTACGTTGTAAGGAATTCGATCTCACCAGATTTTCAGATGTAATGATGTTTCTGAATGTTGCTGTTGCTATCACCTGTTTGGGTTTCTGTTGGACCTTCTTCGTTGTTGGCTTCAAGGGATGGCTCAAGTCCAGACAATACGGAACAGTGACATACAGGGTCGCAGCATAAAATTCCACTGATTTACCCGTTTTTTTTCGCATCTTCGGATATCATTGCACGAATATTTATCTTCAATCTGCATGGTTCGAGACGACTTTTGTAACGAAAAATATTATCCTTTCAATGTTGTAGTTCACGTAAAGGAATGATCAATTAGAGTATGAACCATAGATAATCGGCGAGGCTTCCTACAAAAACCCAAAAACCACTCCAGCCACAGTCAACAAAACCCTTCCAGCAGCTCAGGCGATCATCTAAATTCGTTCGGCGCAGAACTCGTGCCAATTGTATGGCAGCAATGCCCACCCCACAGTAAAAGGGCAAAGTTTGAGAGTTTAGATAACCAGCAAAGGAAATTAGAGATGTGCTTGAGATGGCAAGACCACTCATAATCATGTGTGAGTTCTTGCCAAAAAGTAGAGCTGTCGATCTGATTCCAACTTTGACATCGTCCTTCTTATCCTGTAATCATTCGTCAGCCGACAAGTTAATTACTGAAGACAGGCTTTGAAATGAGTTTGCATGTAATACTAACCTGATGAGCGTATATACTATCGTATACGAGGGTCCAACATATACCTCCTGCGTATAACGGAAGAGCAACAAGCCACTGAACAGCACCAGTTACTGCCGACCAACCAAGTAGTACGCCGAAGTTGAACGCCAGACCTAGATGTAGTGGTGCCGTGATTGAGTCAGTTGCCATGAGGCCAAAATAATCATACTGACCAAGGACGCCCTGAGGCCAGTCAGTAATTCGTTTCATCAAGGGATAGACTGTGACCAACAACAATGACGATGCGCCAAGAAAGATGCTTAGGGATACGAATATTAATGCCATTTCAATGTTCTGAGCGATAGAACTTGTTGCAGGTATTTAAACTCACCTGTACCAGTTCAACTGCAGGAGGACACCAAGCCCAGCGGTTAATTGCATTCCAAGAAAGACAAGAGCTTGTGTAAGACCTATGTCCCCTCGAGTAAGAGGTCGGTCCTTTGTCCTATCTGGCTATCTTTGAGCGAATGTAATTTGGTCGATGAGGGCATACATACCTACAGACTTATCCAAGTCTTTATCCCACATATCGTTGATTGTGCATCCTGCCCCCCGCATGATGAGGGCTCCTATCCCGAACAGACTGATGTAGGTCAGCGGGGTAGTTACAGGTGCTTCGATAGCATAAGAAGCCATGAGGATTGACCAGGCTGCCAAGATAATACTTGAGCTCGTTAATCGCCCATAAAGAGGACCGATTACCTACTGCAGGGGAGAAAGAGGAAGAAGGTTCCAATAGGTTTATCAAATCGTGCCAAGAAGAAATACGGCCTCCAATTTGCTGGCAAACGGTCAATCAAAGTGGCTGAAATCTTCGAGCTTGAACGGATTGGGGCAGATGTTGATGCCCATTGCGTCGCTCTGAGTTTGTTCGAGGGTTTGCAGTTGCGTAAAGATACATGGCAGCGTTTTCTTGTCTCGCAATAGGCGCACAAAGCTGCTCGAGGTTGCTTGATGGTGCAACGTAATAGTCGTGGCGAAAGAAGTATCATAAGAAAAAAAACAAGTATAAATATCAGCATGCAAGAATTTGCAAGCCTCACGCAATACGACAAGATTTTTTTCGAATTTTTAGGTTACTGCTATAAGATTTGTTCCAGGAGAAACAGGTACACAATGAAAAAAGACAAGATAGTAGCACCCATTGAGGTTAGGAACTCCCTTACTCCCACTCCTTAGCGAGCTTGAAGGTCCAGCTCCAATCTGTCTCTTTCCATCAATAAAGTTCGTACCAAAACCCCATGGACTCACCTGCATAGACCTCGTTGTCGTCATCGACAATCCGGCTTTGTACGGTGTAAGTTACTTTGCGAGCTATTATTCCCGAAGGAGACTCCTCAGCTTCAAAGGTCTTCACGTGTGGCTCGCCTTTAGGATGGGGACCATACGAGCCTATCATTTTCTCCGACCTTTCGGCTAGGGTGACTGTGAGGTTACATCTTTGTGCTATTGAAAATAGGCTTCACCTTTAACACCCAAGGATCTGACGACCTGGATGTATCTAAGACCCTGGAAAGCGGTTAGTGGCCATCACTGATACCTACAGCGGATATACTCACGGAAATAATAGAGTAATTCACCTTGAACGTTATCCGGACGCTGACTGTCCATCAGAAACAGTAACCGTTATTACCATCAGAAATCCTACTTGTATTCAACGCCTTCTTTGATAATAATCGGGTTCTTCTTGGTGCTGGTCTCGATTTGATGTAGATCTGCGAGGTCGAATGCTATCCTCTTTCCCTGTGGTAGAGTTGAAGAGACAAGCTCAAGCGTCAACAGAGTCAACTAAGAGTCGTATCAGAGAGTAATGTAGCATGTACACAAAGGACTTCATCACCTTGGGGCCGCTCTCCGCCGGGCCAGCCCCAGGAACAATGCCAAGAGAGGCCTTCCAACGAGCCAAGCTCTCGTCTTCAGCATCAAGGTTGGCGAGCTCTTCGGGTGACTTATATCCACCAGGATTGTAGCCTGAGAACAGATGACCGATCAGAATGAAGAGGACCTGATGGTGATGAGATGTCGTACCAGGAGTGCTGGTGGGTTTGAAGTCGGCCTCGGTATCTTCGTTCTGCTATACAAGTCAATCGAATATTCAAAAGAGATAGAGAAGCCAGACATTCATTAGACATTGCCACAAATCACAGGAGGTCAAGATGTGAGTAGGCGTTGCACAGGAGCCTCCCCATCACTTAATATCGATTTCGCACGAGTACTACCGCAATTTGCCGATTGCCACAATCCTATACAATAAAAACAAACTGAAAGCAAGTGCACAATTGAGGAATGGTAATACACAATCCAGATACAAATCCAAGACTACCGCTATGCCGCCATAATTGACTAATCAGATCCCGGCCAAGTTATCCCTCCCCACCCATCTTAACAGTTTTATCAAGCAGAAATTTAACCACGAATATCAGCAACAAATATTACCAATGCACATATGCACGCAATTCATATCAGATTAGAATTTACCAAATTTTAAGACGATTCAATAGGGGAAGGTGCACCAAGAATGGGATGCATGCTCTCTGTTATGATTGAGTCAGCGGACAACAATTTTATTTAGCTCTGACACACCTCCTTTGAACCAGCATTTGCCTTTGCTGAGATGGTAACACTTGGCACCGTTAGGGCAAACATGGCCCCAACAACACTTGTCACCGAAAGGACAGGGCATTCCTTCAATTGGACATCAAAGATGATCTTACAGTCAAAGAAGCCGACACACCATTTTTGAGCCAATTGCAAGGCGCCTTTTTTGCATTGACAGCCAAGGAGTGCAACTGCTCTGATGTCAAGACATAGTCATGGGCATACTTGCATAACGCTGCCTAAAGTAAAATATTTAATTTCTATCACAAGCTGAGCTAAAAATATTCCATACCCCTTTTGAACAGGTCATGAGGTAGTGTTCATTGCAAGGAGGGGGATTTTCTGAAGCATGATTAGATCCAGACAATCTCAACGGAATGATCCCTGCTTACGTTTATGCAAGGGCTGGAATGTTGATGTTGACATTTAACTCAGAACCAATTGCAGATAAAAGATCATACCAGGCAAGGATCAATGAGGCGCCCAATGGAGCGAGCGGGAGACTGTGGGCTGATCAGTCCTCCATTCGAGGTCACATTATTTGAGGTGCCAACAGTAAGTGGTATAAGTTTACGAGCTACCCGGGGAAGCTTATCTGATGTGAAGACTGCATCCAGCTTGAACTGTGGCAATGGATGGAGCGGGGCTTCTCGCTCCCCGTTTTCGGATGCTGTCAAAAGAACCACTTTTCCAATGACTTGCTCTTTTTCGAGAACACTAAACGTCCCCATATATGCAGTGGGATCGTATCCTGCCCGACCATAAGAAACGATTGGGACTAAATCAACCGAAATACAAACCTCCAAAAAAGATTCGTAAGGTTTGTGGGAAACAAGCATAAACTTGCAGGTATTCTGGACCCACAATCCTCTGTGAATGCTGGCATAGCATGCAGGACACACTCACCTCGGATTTTAGCCTCTGTGGCATCCTTGCTATTACAGCCATCGATGGCAAGGAATCTGGGGGAAGCGTGCGTGAAACCCTGTCACATGCCGACATAATTATAGACACCGAAGAAAACCGAAACAAAATTAGAACACGCACAGTAATAAAATCGTCAAATTGATCTGGTGTGCAGTGATGGGCTTCGAGGAAAAACTCTTTGAGTACGCTTTTGTTGAAGTAGATATTTATCCAGAACGAGAGGCGCCCGAATACATGGATGTCCTCGTTTGCCAGATATTCAGCAATGGTCTGAGTGACAATTTGCGCAGCCAATCTGCCGCCCTGATAGCCCTGAATGACGAGATCTTGCTTAAACAAGAATTCGTCACCGTTGATTACGCAGAGTATAAGCGGATTGTAGTTCTGTATGCGAGTTTTAGAAGCTCTTTTGGCGGATCACTAAACTCACTCACTGTTTTAAAACTATCCATATTAGAAATCTGGCGGTTGAGAGCAGCAAGTTGCACATTATGTGCCTTAGCATCTCTCTCAGAGGCCTCAAGCGCAACAGAGTGAGCTTGTTTCCAGACATGTAACTCAACTTCTAGTTCGGAGACCCTGTTTTCTAACTCGGTATTTCTCTGAAGAGTTACGCTGGACAAATCTGGCAGTCTGAAATCAGGAACTGAGGAGGAGGTGAGGGAGAAATTATTACTGAGAAGCTTGGTAAGAGTCTCGTCCCTTCAGGAGGCGGTGTTGAGTATTAAGAAATCGAAAAGATAAGGCCACGTACCATGTTCTCTGGTTTACCTCATCACGAGGCTGGGTGGCCATTGTCTACTAGATGCACAGTTTAGGAATGTGGGGTGTAAGTGTGAAAGGCTTAATCGGTGTTGGCTGTCTTTAAAACCAAACCACTCGAGCAAGTCAACATGTAAACAAACCTTCTTGGGGTCCTTATTGACTTCTCCTGTCAGGCGAAGAAGGTATAGCTCGGAAACGGAAGTCAGAAGGTGATGATGATGCCGTACACTTGCTTCGATAATCACACGCAGAAAAAAGCCGCCAGTCCACTCATTGGTTTGGTGGCCATAGAAAAGCTCTAGCGAGTGGCTTGCCGTGCGGCAGGAGATATTGTTGAAAAAGGAAGAGATAACGTTGAACACGATATACTCAAATTTCCGGGAGAAATATATTACAAGAAAACCTTTTGATGTCCTGCGTCATAGCATTGAAACTCCGCAGCAAGAAGCAGCAAACCAATCGCATTCGAGCCAGCAATGCGGGAAAAGTAAGGAAGAGAGTTTGGTCCATGCTCATTAAATCACCATATTCGCAGTGTCCGGCTTTACACCATGCATATTGGCTATTTCAATCCAAATGAGGGATTGCGACTCCTGAAGGTAGTAGGCATAACATACCTCCGACGAACTTGCATTTACCTTTCTTGGAGAAGTAACATTTTGCGCCTGAGGGACAAACGTGCCCGTAACAACAGATATCACCCCACACACAATTCTGGTCTGGGACAGGTATTAATACTGAATTGGCCGGTCAAAAAAAGCAACACTTACTCTTATTGACCGCTGGGCAGGGCATTTTCTTTGCATTAGCTTTGATCTCAGCATAGTGTTTGGGCTCGAGAACATAGTCATGGCCGTATCTGCATTGGGCGCCAAACTTACAATTGTTCGAGAGGTAATGCACGGTACAAGGAGGAGGTTTCTCTATAATGGCAGCGAGAAAAATGAGATCAGAGTGGATGGAATCACCAGACTCACGCTTATAGAGCGGCTGATGTCGAAATCTCAGCACTAGCTAAAGCATTGGGTGTGCGTACGCACCAGACTAGGATCCACGTGACGTAGAACTCCTGCACTGGGATAGGAGTGACCCTCCGTGGTGTTGCCATGATTACTGGTAATCTCTAAGCCGAGCGCCGGAGCAAACTGTTCTGATTGATATAGGAGATAGTCGGGATAGATTGAAGGAGAATAACATGAAGTAGGAACTTGACCCTCGGGCTCAATGGTTTGGGCGATGGTGTGACCCCGTATGCCCGGTGATACAATATCTTGTAGTGGAACATCAAAAAGTGAGGGAGGTAGACTTCCAGAAGCAGCCTGTGGATCTTGGATTGAGGTGTAAACCAGCTTCTGAGTTATGAAGAGACCGGGAATAGCAAGAATGGGTAGTTCCAGTTCATCGAAGCCTGCCGCGTGTTCTGTATAGCTTCGTAATAGAATTAATTTGTGTTTGTATCCAGACGTTATGTGTGAGCGTATAGTGGATACGTAGCCATTGTCGTGACAGCCTATTCGAGAGTGAATGAACGTCAAGGGTACCTAATTTCAAGGAAGGTAGAAACCCGAGCTACCTCCAAAAAATATTTTGTATGTTTGAGGGAGGCGAATCTCGTCCTCTAGGAAAGCTAATAACCACTCAATCAGTATAAACATTCCCAATCACAAGAATTAGCTACCCTTTATTTTGGAATCCGCTGCTTCCTTTCCATTACCAACGTCAACCATGATGAATCTTTCGGAAGCTTGATTGAATCCTACGACAAAATCCTCGAGACGATTCCTGGCCGAATGATAACCACAGCGATGGAACGTTTCAAGTAACCCTCGCTTGTTCAAAAATATATACACGGAAAGTTGAAAATCATTCTCATTGAGGGAGCCAATATAATCTTTTATCGATTCCGACAATTTGCTCGCAGCCTTATGGCCACCATTTTGACCGAGTGCAGTCAATTCAGGGATAAATATGACACCGTCCCCATCTAGCAGGACTGCAACTCTAGAAGCCTTCCAGCAGCAATTGAGACCTCGGACGGAATGCTGCAATAATTGTTTCCGTACCGATGGATGCTTTTCCGCGCTTCCTTTTTGCTTCTCAAAATTCTTTAATTGTTGATTTTCTTCTTCAAGATGCTTCTTCTCCGCATTTGTATCACTGAAAACTCGTTTGTACATCTGTAAATCGGCTTCAAGCTGCTGGTTCTTTGCTTGAAGTTTTTCTTGGTTGGATACAAGTCTCGCAATTTCATCTGCAGAGGAGTTCAATCAAAGACTGAAAAGAGGATGGGGCAGTGGCACCTCTGACGCTGTCAAACCTCTGAAGCCTGGAGAAGGATATTTTTGAATATCGGAGTGGCACAATCATAGTATAGCTCACAAAAAATCGTCTTCCTGAGTGCCGTCCATAACACTATCTGGCAGACGGTGTCTTTGGTAGACAGGCTATCGTACAAAATGCGGATCTTCTTTATGACACTTACACGGGCTACCCGCGCGCTTCCTACAATAGGGTTTTGGTCAGTGGAAGGAATGGAACCGGTGCAAAGTTGTGGGCGGTGGCAAAGTAACATTATCATTGTAAATATAGAATTATAGAAGATGATTCACACGAGGCGGCTCATTTGAGCACTGCCCCGAGAAAAACAAGGAAAGATCAGAAGAACAACAAGTAGTACAGAAATAACCATACGTCAATTTAAGTCACACCAAACTAAGCAGTGCGCCTACCAATATTGAGTAAAATAATTGCTCAATCTGGATTTTCGCGTGGCAATAGAATACCCGAATAGATCGGTAGCTTGATGGCAGGACAGGAGTCGACACTGTCACTTCTGCCACTCCTATCTCATGACTCCAGTCGTTACAGTTATCACAAACCCGAGAGAGTAATAAACCCGTGAATCAGTCCCTAGGTTCTTTTGTCTCCTTGTGCATATCGGCTTCGTGGCATCAACTGAGTGCTCTAAAAGCATTGACTGAGGCGTACCTCCAACGAATTTGCACTTTCCTAGTTTCAGGTAAATACATTTACTCGCCGAGGGACAAGTGTGCCCGTAACAGCAGTATTCCCCCCAGGTGCAGATCTCATCTGGAGACGATCAGTCTTGACCTATTTCTGAGGGATCCAGAGATACGCACTTCTGTTGGTGGTAGGACAGGGTGATTTCTTCGCATTGATCTTCATTTCCTCGTAGTGTTCAGCATCGAGAATGTAATCGTGAGCATATCTACACTCAAGACCATGCTTGCAATTGTTTGCGAGATAGAAGAGTGTACATGGAGGAGGTTTTTCTAGAATAGGATGTCACAAGGGCGGGTGTCAAATTACCTAACCTGACTCACGCTTGGAAAGCGGCTGACGGGAAAACGAGGTAAGATATTAACCCACCGGGGCGGATCCGCTTTTGCACTTACCAAGTTTGGATTAAGGCGACGAGATCTATCTGTATTATGGGGAATGAAGACGCCATCATCATCGTTATTTTCGCTGCTCGTGTCAGAATCAATTGTTGGATGTCGTTCAGTATTTTTCAAAAGGATCTTTGAATATGTCGTGAAGGGCGAGGTATCCACACCGCGTCCCCCTATTCTGAGGGGCTGTTGAGAAAAATCACTTCGACCTGATAAAGGTGAGGCATCCTTGGTTGGAAGATCAGAGGGTGGGGGTGATTGTTTGGCAAGAGGGGCCTGTGAAGGGGAAGCCATAAGCTTCTCAGTTCTAAATAGATCGGGGATCGAAATTGTAGGGAGGTCTAGATCATGGTAACCAGCTGCACTGGACGAGTAGCTCTTCAATAAAATGAGTTTATCTTTGAAACCAGATGTGATGTGAGAGCGTAGGGTGGTGACATAGCCATTATCATGGCAGCCTATTGAAAATAGAAGACATGAGCTCAGAGCACTAGTGAGACTGATCCAGAATACATACCTCCGAAAACAATTTTTAACGTCTGCGGAAGTCGAATTTCATCGTCCAAAAATGCTGAGTTATTTGAATGTGAAAAGATCATCCCAAACGTGTCAAATGACGATTACCTCTCATCTTTGAGTCTGCTGCCTCTTTATCACTCCCTACGTCAATCATCATAAATCGCTCTGTAGCCTGATTGAACCCAGCGACAAAGTCATCGAATCGAATCCGTGCCCCGTGGTAACTACAATGGCCGAGTGTTTTGCTGAGACCCTGCTTGTTGAAAAATATGTACACAGATATCTGAACCTGACAAGTGTCTCCAAGAGTACGTAGATGTTCCTTGATACCTTCTGACAGGGCGACTGCAGCTTTCTGCCCGCCGGCATGTCCAAGGGAAATCAGATGCGGTAGGAAAACAGCCCCATCACCATCAAGGAGCACGACGACTCTAGAAGCCTTGATGGTGTATCAGCATGAAATACACTGAGGTAATGCCGAACTCACCTGAAGCCTTTGTTCGAACTGTTTCTTTTGTGTTTCAGCATCACGCTTATACTGTTCACATTGTTCTTCCAAAATTGTCTTCTCGGAGCTAACCTCGGTATAAGCTTTCTTGAAAACGTTCAGCTCGCCTTCAAGTCGTTTGATAATATCTAGCAATGAGGACTCGGCAGAAACCAGTTTCAAAACTTCATCTTGAGAGTGTCGTTAGAAGAAGGAAACCGGTTTAAACAATGAACCGCAAAATGTACTTTTGATATTTTCGATCTGAAGCAGGCTGTGCGGGAGATAGTTTAGTACTCAATATACTGTTGAAGAAGGATAGTGCTTACAGAGGTTCACCAGACGAATGAACATTCATGACGATTCTTGGGGTCGCAGTATAGTTCGATGCGTGTGCAACTTTTATAGGCAGTTCAGTCGTCCATTGGGTTAAATACAAGTCAAGAGAAGGAATCTGAAATCTGAAACGAGGATGCGGTCTTCCGGCGAGAAAACGAGAGCCCCTGGTGATTCAATGAATCTTTTCCCGCAAGTATGGACCATTGATATCGGAAGAGGAGACATCCCCATGTTGAAAACATGCATTGAGATTCAAGGGCAAACCACAGTTTATTCTGACATGAACATGAAAAGTCACGTTACTGAGATGGTGATGTTCGAGAGTTAAGCTTTCTGTGTCCTCATGAGTGACATCTACTCAACTCTACAGGTCTCTCCCAAAAAACGCCGCCAGCCTTCCCCAGATTATACCCCTTGTACTCCCAAGAAACTACGCACAACGTCTGCTATTTCCACCTGTAATAGACTCCAAACTAACTCGCTTCACAGACCATTAACTCCATCTTCTATCTCCCGCAGTGCAAAGGCGCCTGGAGCGTCTCCACATGTGAATAAACTTCCAGATAATCTGGCCCGTCTCTGCACCATCCACAGCTCTCTCCAGCGTGCCATCTCTCATGCTTTGGCAACTTGTGCTGCTTCCCCGACTTCAGATTCAGGGCACCTTCGTAATGTAGTTAATCATGTCTCTCTCAAGACATACTCTGGGCTATCCTCGTCGTTTGAGATTGAGGACTTGAAGCGTCTTTGCTGGCTCTGGGAGTGGGACGGATCGAAACCAGAGCGCAACAACATAGAAAATGGGAAAGAGAAGGAAGACAACCCCTTCTTAGACGAATCCTCGCCTGCATCAGAGGATTGGACTCGAGGAGGAATGGGTTTCCTGGTAACACCCACCACTCATCTCTCAAAGCAAACCCGTCAACGCATCCCTGCATACGGTGTTGGGATTGAAATTGAGATAGACATCGATAAGGGGATGGATAGCGGCATGGCTGCTGTTGCACGCTGGACCTCGGGAGCTGACTCGCGTCAGAAAGAATTCAAGCAAAAGATCTGGCGATGGAATAAGGTGAGGCGAGCCCAGCTCTTTTGTCCTTCCTACTCAAGTCATCTCAGCTATGCGAAACCTGTGACATTATCCCGGCCATTGCTCTTGCAGACCTACCTGCGCTTCCTACACCTCTCAAGGTTTCTTCACTGACACTGAAGTTTGCGTCTGCTTCTCCTAAAGGGCTTGGCCCAAAATCCATATTTGTCCCCCCTGCGTCACCAGGCAGCTCCCCGGAGAAATATCCCGTGAAAAAAGGTGCATCCATGTCTGCGGTCCCTTTCCCAACATTGTCCTCAGTAACCTCCTCTACCAAAAAATCATCTACTCTCTTTCCGCAGACCCCTCGTCACAAACACATAGAGACCTCCACGATGCCTATCACGCCGCAAACTCCGTCCAATAGGGCCTCATCAGACCTTGGTAGTAGTATTGAGGGTCCCCCGGAAACACCCAAGAAGCAAACCGGTTCATCTGCAGAAACAGCCCCTGCCAATCCGTCGACTTCGAAACGTCAGGCATTATATGAACGCATTCGTCAGAAATCACTTACTGCGTCCCCGACGAAAAGCACCAGAAGCCCTTGCGTTTCAAACTCTAATTTGACTCGTGATCAGATGCTCAAGCTCAGCCAGGAAGCAACGAGGAAACGATGTATCCTGGGTCGCCTTGACCGAGTCGCCGAAAGTGTCTGGATGTCAGTTTCACAAAAGACTACATAATCTGCCTTTTACATCATATTTACATGTTCTTAGGAAGTTCTCTGCTCCAACGAGTGGCAGTTTGGCTACTCCTGGAAGGAAGCGCCGTGCATTGCCAGCTTCTGAGGTAGCTGTAGCCGTTGTGCAATCCTCACATGTGCCCATTTCGGTTGCGGAAGCGAACGAGTCGCTGTCCCTTCTCGTGAAACTTTGTCCGTTCTTTTTGAAAAGGCTCGACATACAGGGAGAGGAATGGCTGGAAATGCCTGCTTCGTTTTCTGATACACTGGGAACAGGTGCATGTGGAACCAACTCTGTCAACAACACCACCCCCTTGAAGCGTGGTCCGGCGCCACCTGCTAGCTCCGGGAGTAGTAAAATTGACAGTGCGGAACTCATTCATAGAAGTCCAAAGCGAGTCAAAAAGGAGGCAGGAGGACTGAGAGAGGTCCGTGAGATCATACGCAGGGAATTGGAATTACAGGACTAGTTTGTTATGCTTCATCATTCATTTCTATCGTTTGCGTCACTTTACGTGTCGATGATTTCAGGTTTGTAATGGTTTTTGTCTTGTTAACTCAGTCCGCTCCTTGCTTTGTCATTTACGGCATTAGTCC
>Ga0153947_1000529_pt1 | contig 18738 bp, 17 predicted proteins | sample TSNJ031MetaG_FD_104697 | JGI IMG/M metagenome (GOLD analysis project Ga0153947, IMG submission 104697) | Attine ant fungus gardens microbial communities from New Jersey, USA - TSNJ031 MetaG | ecosystem: Host-associated > Fungi > Mycelium > Unclassified | place: USA: New Jersey, Wharton State... | reverse complement strand
TTGGCAGACAATGCAATACAGTTTGATAAGTTGAATTTCCCATGTTGTCGCATTCATGATGATTCAATTCTATCAGCTTATTTCATCGTTTGCCGCTTTTTTCTACCCTTGATTCGCATTATTTATAAGAGAGGAGGTTGCCCATGAACGATTTCAACATAACGTTAACCAAAGACAACCGCATCTTGAAAGCAACGTCTGATATTAAGGAAAGAGAACCCATTGGTAGCCAGTACGACGACGAGGTTCAGCGTTTCATATTCACGCGACCGGAGGAATTCGTGGACGCCGACCTCACTCTGTATCTTGCACCGATACTACAGTACGCTACCGGGAGTCTCACCTTCGAGCCGATTAACATCGGTACCGATAATGAATTTGTGCTGACGCCGGATATTACCAAGTACTCTACATTTAAGCTGCAAGTCGCTTTTGCTCGTGAAGGCTCCGAGCTGGAGCATTCCAACGAATTACAATTTACCTTACGGCCTTCCATCAGTAACAAGGCGGCACCTGTTCCGTCCCAGCCGCAACGCATCAGAAATCTTGAAAGCAGGGCATTTTCCGGTGCCAGGCGCGAGGGACAGACACTTGCGTTCTATGACATCAACGGGGAACAGGTTGATTCGGTTGATTTGCCGGTCGGCGGCGAATCCGGCAGGGGTTTCTTTGCCTTTGATACACAGGACGGAAATCTGTACTTTGTGGCGGACACCGGCGTTGAAAATCCGTTTGAGTATGACGAAGATACCGGAAACTTATATTATAAGGTGGTATGAAAATGGCAGAGAAAATTTTGATAGGTCACATTAAGGGTGAACGGGGCCCACAAGGTGACCAAGGTCACGATGGAGCAGATGGAACGCCCGCAACAATTGCAGTGGGCAAAGTAACCACTGGAAATACAGGGACAAACGCCGAAGTAACTAACGTTGGAACTGAAAATGCTGCAATCTTTGATTTTGTTATTCCCAAAGGCGAAAAGGGTGATTCTGGGGGCGGCATAGAAATCTCCGAACTTACCCTTGACACCCTCGTGACCGGCATTCCCAATGGCAAGCTTCTGGGCGTGCAGGATGGAAAGGTGGCTGCGGTTGATGCTTCACAAGGCGGCACCATTACGCCAACAACCCCCGCTTCGGGTTTTGTTTGGGGGACGCAGTTAGCGGCAAGTGAAGATAATAGTATAACTGAAATTAAAGGGAGTGGAACAATCTACGACCGCAGGATCATGCTCTTTGGAGATTCTATTACTGCCGGTGCTCTTTGGAGAACGCCCTTTGCACCGCTAATACTCGCGAAAAATATAGATAATCTTGCCGTAGGCGGCGCAACATGGAGGGACGGGGCAAACGCAGTCCTAGACGGGAATCCAGTCTTAAACGGCGCCAGCAATATGATAGCCAATCAGGTGCAAAAAGTGATTAACAATATTGACAGCTATCAGATTCCAGAAATTATAATATTTTTCGCAGGAATAAATGATTCATATGGAACAGCGCACAGCGCCGAGAATATTGATCAATATTACGTCAGCGGTGGCGAGTATATTCCGCTGGATGACCTTGACAGGAAGGTTCTGGCATCTGCCATCCGATGGAGCGTGGAGACGGTGAGGAATCTGTACCCTTATGCGCACATCTTGCTAGTTACACCTTATCAGGTATCTATTGGAAAAGCCGGATATGCCACTTTGAAAAGCACTCGTGATGTAATTGTGGAATCTGCTTTATGCTTGGGAGCGCCTTGCATTGATTTGTTCAATACCAGCGGAATATATAGAGGATTTGAGATAAGCGGAGCTGCCGGACGCTATCTGAGTGACGGGTTGCACCCAAATACCGAGGGTGGAAGAGTTATTGCAAACCGTATCTTTGATGCTGTCCGTGGACTATCCTTCCCTTATCGGGAAATTACACCAAGATACAATATGATAAAGAATGCTGACTTCTCTAATGGCACAACGAATTGGATAACAGGTGTGACCAGCACTATAACCGCCGCAGGAGGCGTATTGACCCAAACGGTAGGTTCTACGTTTAGTTCAGCATCTTTTTCGACCCGGCAAGAAGGGGTCGCCTATATTCCAGGCCATAAATATTATTTGCGTATTATGATGAAATCTGACCTTTTGAATTCCGATCAATTTAGCGCGCGGTGGTTTTCGGCAAGTTCAGCCAACACCTCTATCGGATGGTTTACAACAAAAACCGATGATTGGACAATGCTTTCGGCTGTTACCACAGCGGTGGAGGGATGGGATCGCATGAATATGGTAACGCAGTTCAAGGCAGCTACCACCGTCCCGCGCGGACAGACAATGCAATACAAGGAGCCAATGGTAATTGATCTGACAGTTCTATATGGTGAAGGCAACGAACCCACCGCCGCTTATCTCGACAGTCAAATCCCGTTCTTTGCGGACACATCGGAAATGGGGGTGTAAAAAAATGTTCTGGATCGGATTTTTTATCGGCGCGCCGGTATGGGGTTCTCTTGGCATGCTGTTCCTCGGGCTCGTTATGGCAAAGCATATACGGCGGTAGACGCAATTTTTGCCAAGACCGAAGATGATTTTTAATTTATATCCTCACATTTATACCGGAATTGGCAAATTTTCGTTGATTTTGTGATATTAGTGAGGGGGGACTTTATGCCTCAAGATTATTTCAAGCATATATTAACAAAAGACAACCCTAATGTAGTAAGGAAAACAAGCCCTTTTTCCATTTCAATTTGTTTACCTGCGGCCGTTGCTTTCTCTAAATATTGTAGATACAGCAGAGTTTTCTCAAATTTCTGATACACGGAATCATTAGCCGAACGATTATCGTAATCTATTTTAATCAGACCTAATGTTTCAAGAAGATCAATTGAAGCAGCTTGCTGATGTAAATCTTGAAAAAGGGAGTTTGAAATAAAAAGATTTCGTTCCACGGTATGGTGGCTCGAATCCGGGTTGCGCATCACTAGGTTGATTATCGGGAGAGATAAGCGGTCTGCTGGAAAAGCAGAAAGATTTGATGCATCACGTGGATTCATTTGCTTAATATTTTCAACAAATGATGGGTGTATATCATCCTTTTTGTCAACCTGCATTGCTTTTGCCAGAAGATTCGCGTACATGTTTCGCAATACTTCGCTATCCATTGAATACCCGATGGCTTGCAATGCAGGTACAGCAATATGTGGTTCCGGGCTTACAATATTCTCCTCCAAAATATTCTCTAACTTTTCATCAATTAGTTTGCTGACAGCATCAACTTTTGCTTCTCGTTTCATTATCCATATATCAAAATTAGCAGCTAAAGCATTTATGAAACGAGGTATTCTCTCTAGCACTTTTCCTGTTTGTTGAACCGTCCCTTTCGCACCGTCGTTGTATGCTTCGGGAAGTGCATTTGCTAGTTTACCGATGCCATCTGCTAGGTTTTGAAAATCTGTCATATTTATCATCCTCCTAAAAACATTATACTTCATCATGTAAATTTTGGAAAGGAGTAATATCATGAAAAAAATTAAGTTTATGTGGTTTATGCTGCGAAAGCGATTGTGTGATATAGAAATATCTGTTTTGCATAGGGCAAAAAAATGCAATTCTGTACTCCGTTCTTTACTGAAATAACTAGATCTGTGCATGTTAGAAGCCGAGATTGAAGCTGGTTTTTACGAATTTACAAACAGAAAGGACTGATTTCATGTCAAATAACCCCCATCGCTGCGTGATTGATCGTGACGGTTATTACGTGACGTTCGTGCTGTTGGTAGAGCAGGCCGACGGCAGCACGGCTCCATATTCCTACTCACTCAAGTCCGGGGAATCCATCATCGATGCCTCCCCACCCTCCAACATGATAGCGCTTCGCTGGATCGGCACAGCTTGGGAGGAGACCGGTACCCGCACCATCACCGAGAAGGATCTGGAGCAGTTGCGCACCTCCAAGCTGCAGATGATCAACGTTGCCGCGCAGCAGGCCATTTATGACGGCGTCACCATCGGCAACCATACCTTTTCCCTAACCGAGGTGGATCAGATCAACATATCCACCCTGGCTGCCCAGCTCCAGGCGGCCATGCGCGGTGAGGAATCATCCATCGACCTGACAAAAGGCGTCCCCTACCATGCCGACGGTGAGTTATGCCGGCACTGGCCGCCGGAGGAGTTCGCCGCTATTGCCCAGGCCGCCACCGCCCACGCCTTCTACCATCAGACCTATTGCAACCACCTCCGGCAGCACATAAAGGACATCACCGACTATAGCGAGCTGGAGGCTGTGTATTACGGCATGGGGCTGACACCAACGCTGCAGGCCAGCATGGCCGCCTTGCTGGGGGTGAACGAAGCGTGAAACGCTGGTCAAGACTGCTGACTCTGTGGTTTATTATGGGTGCGCTGTACTACATCCTGGAGGGCCTGTGGCGCATTCCAAAAGGAGGCTACGCCAATATCGTCATGTTGCCAATCGGGGGGCTATGCGGCATTGCTGTGGGCGGTATCAATCAAATTCCCCGGTTCTATAGATTGCCGGTGCTGATCCAGTCGCTGATCGGCACCGGTATTGTTCTGGCCGTGGAGTTTGCAGCCGGCTGCGTCATCAACCTGTGGCTGGGCCTGGGGATATGGGATTATAGCAATCTGCCATTTAACGTCCTGGGACAAATCAGCCTGCCATTTGCATTGCTCTGGTTTGCAATCATGCCCCTTGCTATCTGGCTGGAGGATACCCTGCGCTGGGGCTTCGGCTGGGACGGCAAACGGTACGGCCTCGGTCGCATTTACATAGACCTCGTAACTTTAAATTAAAAGGAGAAACGATCATGAATGAAACCGTCGCAAAATTTACCTTTACCGCCCTTCTGGCATCGCTCTCTATTTGGATGCAGTCACTGATCGTCCCGGTGATCCTGCTGGTGCTGGTAATGATTCTGGACTACGCCACCGGCCTCATGGCGGCGTCCCACAGGGGTAAGGCAATCACCAGCTATAAAAGCATCAACGGCATTGCCAAGAAGGTGTGCAGCCTACTCTTGGTGATCGTGGGATTGATTCTGGATTGTCTGGTGGTCTATGTTCGGGAAACCTTCGGGCTTTCCTTTCCCTGGTCCTTCATCATCGCGGCGGTGATCGCCGTGTGGCTGACTGTGAATGAAATCATCAGCATACTGGAAAATGTGCAGGATATTGGCGTAAATATACCAGCATGGCTGCTGCCCTTGGTGAAAAACCTTAAAGGTAAAGTGGAAAACATTACGTCTGGAATGGAGGAAAACGAGAATGAGTAAAGTATTCATCGGCATAGGACACGGCGGCTCTGATCCCGGCGCGGTGGCCAACGGCCTGCGGGAAAGCGACGTCAATCTAGTCATGGGCTGCATGATGAAAGTCGAACTGGAGCGGCACGGGATCACAGTAGGCATTTCTCGTATAAAGGACGAAAACGACCCACTGTCCGAGGAGATCGCCGAGTGCAACGCCTTCGCCCCGGATTTGGCAGTCGAATGCCACAACAACGCTGGGGGCGGCGACGGCTTCGAGGTATACCATCAGACAAACGGTTACGCCACCAAATCCTACAATCTTGCTTGCGCCATCGAAAAGCGAGTGATTGCCATCGGCCAAAACAGCCGAGGTGTGAAGATCCGCAAAAACGGGAGCACGGATTACTACGGCTGGCTCCGACAGCTCACATGCCCGGCTGTGCTCTGTGAGGGGGCATTCCTCGACAATAAGACCGACGTGCAGATCATCGACACCATCCCCGAGCAGGAGGCCTTTGGCGTGGCCTACGCAAAGGGTGTGTTGGATTACCTGGGTATCGCCTGGAAGCCCGTACAGAGCGAGCATGATGCCGGCGGCCTCCTGCACGGAGTGATGAAGCAGGTCATTGCCCTCAGCGACCCGGAGGCTGCCAAGAAATACGCCGCCGCCATGCAGAATCAGGAGCCGGGCGCGTACTGGTTTATCATGGAGAAAAACATCTAAATAAATACAACAAATCAAAGCCCTGTACCCATCGCTTTCGCGGTTCGGTACAGGGCTTTTTTCTATTTCCGAGGCTTCTTTTCCTTTAGGTACCAATCTGGCAGATATTCCTCATACCTGACCCGCTTTCCTTTGCCGCGCAGATCCTGTATCTCTGCCAGGGCCATCCCTATAGCATAATCGGTAAACCCGATTTCCCGCATGGCCCGAATGAGTTGAAGCTTCCGCATGCTGTCTTTCTCCTTACTGTCATGGTTTCCTTTATTATAATAACAGTAAAATAGTGGACATTAGACGTATTTTTCTTGCATAGGCTTCCTTCGTATGGTATATTCAGTATAACATCAAGTATTATTGACGTAGGTGAAAGAAATGCTAACGCAAGAAGATGCCAATGCTTTATTAGAAATGATCAAGGAAGTCATTCAAAAGGGAATTGTACAATTTCCTTCACCTGGGGAGCGCATTAACCTTGATTTGCAGTCATTAGACAAAAAAACAAATTTTATTATTGATGTTAATCGGCGAGGGCGCATAAAGATTAATAAGTATTCTTATCAAAAGCGCTATCGCAAGGATGAAAGGTTACTTCGGGTTGATGTTAATGGGCCGCCTCACACAAATCCAGATGGCGCTATCATACAATGCCCTCATATCCATATCTATCAAGAAAATTACGATTTGAGCTGGGCTTTCGAATTACCACCTATATTTCATGATACAGATGATCTCATTAGTACATTGTATGATTTTCTTGAATATTGTAAAGTTAATAATACTGAAGAAATTTTGTTTCAAGGGGGGTTGAGGTAATGAAAACCGGCAGTGACTTTATCAGTTCTTATCTCAGCTGGCTTAAACAGGGAATGCAGTTTTCAAATATTGGAGAGTATACGGAAATTACTACACCTTTTCTTGATAACAATAATGATCATATACAGATTTATATTAAGCAACAGGATAATAATCAATATTTGTTAACAGATGATGGAATTACAATAGCCGAGTTAGAAATGTCTGGATGCGATTTGTCCACATCAAAAAGGAAACAAATTTTATCATTTTTGGTTAATCGCGTGGGAGTAAACATCCAAGATTCAGAACTTATAGTTAGTGCAAATGAATATAATTTCCCCCAAAAGAAACATTCTCTGATACAAGCGATCCTGTCAGTCAATGATATGTTTATGTTAGCTCAAAGCAAAGTTAAAAGTTTATTCTTGGAAGACGTCGAGGAATATTTATCACTAAATGACATTCGATTTACACCAACTATTCAATTTTTGGGGAAAAGCGGGCTCTCACATACGTTTGACTTTGTTATTCCATCCTCTAGGTCAATGCCAGAAAGATTGATACGCACATTGAATGACCCTAACAAGGAAAGAACAGAATCAATATTGTTTTCTTGGAATGATACACGGGAGATGCGCTCCAAGAATTCACTTATGTATGTATTCATAAACGATATAGATAAACATGTAAAGAGCGATATCCCCAGTGCTTTTTTCCAATATGGCGTCAAGCCCATCCTATGGTCTAAAAGGGGTGATGCCCTACAGGAGTTAACTGCATAACCTCTGGCCAATTCCTTACAGGATGTCCAGGGGTTTTTATTTTATGCTTAAGGTACTTGCGTGAGTATATTTATTGTGATAAAAAATGTTTTGGGCTATTGTTAAGCGTAGATTACGCTTGCATATACACAAGTTCGGACAGATTGCGAATGCGATTGTCGCGGCGGGTTTTCATCCGCTTAGTCAATGTCTGCATATGCATCAGGCATACCTCCAAGATGAAATCATAGACACGAACCGATTTATTATGGAAGGTGACGCCGCCAAGTGGGAATTTCATCATATTAGCCGTTATCAGGTTAGTATGAAAGATAATATCCATGATAATTATGAGGAAAAGAAACGCAAGCAGGGAGATACGTACTAAAAACCCAAGTGGGTTATTTGGTGGGTTATACAACGTAGAAAACCGCTCAACTTTGGTATAGTTGAGCGGTTTTCTTTTGGTGGGGATAGAGGGGCTCGAACCCACGACCTCACGGATGTGAACCGTGCACTCTGACCAGCTGAGCTATATCCCCTTAAACCAGCCTTTTCATTATAAACGCTTGTCCGAAAAAAAGCAATAGTTTTTTTGCTGGGATGTTATTTTTTATCGTGAAAGCTACATGCCGGATGTATAGGGAATCGGTAAAGCGCCCAGAGCCAAGCCTGAAACAGCCGGACTCTGGGCGCTATTTAGGTATGAGAAGCGCTAACTAAATTTAGTCGCAGCAGCCACCGCCGCCACAGTTGTTGCCGCAGCCGCAGCCACTGTTATTGCCGAATCCGTTTCCACAGCAGCAGCAGATAAGAATCAGGACGATGATAATGCAGCAGCAATTGTTGTTTCCAAACATGGTGTGAACCTCCTTTTTTTGGTTTCAGACTATACTATGTGGCAGAAAGGAAAAGGGTTACAGTTGGAGGCCCCGCCGGAGAACCGCTGGAAATTCTTATATTCCCCTCATGGAATAGCCATCCAATTCCCTGCCAATATTATTACTGGCCCGGTAAGACTAATATTGTCACAAACCTGCTGCATATATGTTAATACTGTGCTGTTTTGCTCCCGTGGCAAGGATGGCTGGTTGCTCAACTCTCCGGGAGAAAGGAAAAATTCTATGTTTAGATTCAGCGGATTTACACAAAAAGCCAACAACGCGATAAACGTGGCAATGAATCAAGCCACCTTGATGGGCCACACCTACATCGGCAGCGAGCATTTGATTCTTGGCATGCTGGATGAAGGCAGCGGCATCGCCTATGCGGTGCTCAGTCAGAAAAGGGTCACCTTTGAGGCTTACAAGAACCGCATTATTGCCTCCATCGGCAAGGGAGCCGGCACCCATCTCACCCCTGAGGATTTTACGCCCAGGTGTAAAAAGGCCCTGGAAATGTCCATCATCAAGGCAAGGATGCTGGGGCAAAGCTATGTGGGCACCGAGCATATCCTCATGGTGCTCGCTAAGGAAAACGACAGCCTGGGCATCAAGGTTCTCACGGAAATGGGCGTGGAGCCGGGGGCAATGGTAAACGGCATGATGGATTCCATCAGCTCCGAGCTCACCGAGAGCTGCGCGTCTGACCGCGGCGGCGCCCGGGGCAATGTGCTCAAGCAGCCCCCCCGCCAACCCTCCGCCCGCCGCACCGTCACCCTGGACAAATACGGCATTGACCTCACCGAGCAAGCCCGGCAGGGCCTGCTGGATCCTGTAATCGGCCGGGATAAGGAGGTACAAAGGGTCATTGAGATACTCTCCCGCCGCACAAAGAACAACCCCTGCCTTATCGGAGAAGCGGGGGTGGGAAAAACCGCTATTGTGGAGGGACTGGCCCAAAAAATCGTCTCCGGAGACGTGCCTGAAATCCTGCTGGGAAAACGCGTTATGACACTGGATTTGCCCTCGGTGGTGGCAGGCGCCAAGTACCGGGGTGATTTCGAGGACCGGATCAAAAACATCCTTGCCGAGGTGGTGGCCAACAGGGAGGTTATCCTTTTCATCGACGAGCTTCACACCATCATCGGCGCGGGCGCGGCGGAAGGCGCCATTGACGCCGCCAATATCCTGAAGCCCCAGCTTGCCCGGGGCGAAATACAGCTTATCGGCGCCACAACCGTCAGCGAATTTCGCAAGCATATCGAACGGGATTCCGCTTTGGAACGCCGCTTCCAAAGCATTACCGTGGCGCAGCCCGACGAGAAGGACGCCATTGCCATCCTCCGTGGCCTCAAGGAGCGTTATGAGAGCCACCACAATATTGAGATCAAGGACGACGCCCTGGTGGCCGCCGTCACCCTGTCCGCCAAATATATTCCCGACCGCTATCTCCCCGACAAGGCCATTGACCTTATCGACGAGGCCGCTTCCCGGGTGCGGCTGCGCGCCCTGAGCGCCCCCGAGGATGTAAGCGAGCTGGAGCGCCGCCTGGGTGAATTTCAGGAGGAGAAGGAGGACGCCATCAATTCCCAGGATTTTGAGCTGGCCGCCTCCATCCGCGACCGGGAAAAAACCATCCGGAGCCGCATCCGCGAGCTGAAGGGCGAGTCCGGCCTCACAGCCGCCGCCTGTATCCAATGCGTCACCCGCGCCGACGTGGCCCAGCTTGTTTCCTCCGTCACCGGCATCGAGATAGAGGGCCTCAACGAGGAGCAGGGTAAAAAGCTGATGGGGCTGGAGAAAAGCCTGCACAAGCGGGTGGTGGGCCAACGGCAGGCGGTCTCCGCAGTGGCTGGGGCCATCCGCCGCAGCAAGGTGGGGCTTAAGGATCCCCAGCGTCCCATCGGCTCCTTTATCTTCCTGGGGCCTACCGGCGTGGGGAAAACCGAGCTTTGCCTCGCCCTGGCGGAGGCTCTGTTCGCCAAAAAGGACGCCCTCATCCGCCTGGATATGTCCGAATATATGGAGAAGCACACTGTGGCCAGGCTCATCGGCGCGCCGCCCGGCTATGTTGGCTATGAGGAGGGGGGACAGCTCACCGAGAAGGTGCGCCGCAAACCCTACGCCGTTATCCTCTTTGACGAGATTGAAAAGGCCCACCCAGATGTGTGGGGCATTCTCCTCCAGATACTGGAGGACGGCATCCTCACCGACTCCCATGGCCGCACCGTCAGCTTTAAGAATTCCGTTATCATCCTCACCTCCAATGTGGGGGCCCGGCATATCACCGACCGCCGCAGCTTGGGATTTTCCGATTTAAAGGATACCGGCAGCTCTGAAAACAACGACATCAAGCGGGACGTCATGGCCGAGCTCCGCCAGCTTTTCCGCCCCGAGCTCCTCAACCGCATTGACGAGATCATCGTGTTCAACAAGCTGGGGCAGGAGGATATCCGCGAAATTGCCCTCCGGATGTTTGACCAGCTGGCCCACAAGGCCTCCGACATCGGCATCACCCTGGAATTTACCGACTCGGCTGTCTCCCGCATCTCCCAGGAGGGCTTCGACATCATCTACGGCGCCCGCCCCCTCCGCCGCGCCGTGCAGCAAAAGATCGAGGATAAGCTGGCCGACGAAATCCTCCAGGGCCAGGTGAAATCCGGTGAAAAGCTGGTATGCGACTACAACGAGGAGTTTGTGTTTCTAAAGGCTTGAAATTTTTTTCTGTCTATCGTGCTTAGTCAGGTGTTGCCGCTGTGCTGCATTGCGTTTTGGCGATGCCGCTGTGCCACGGATTGGCATGTCGCTCATGCCGCGACGGGCAGTTACTTTTGGAGGAACAAAAGTAACCAAAATTCCCACGGGGGAGGGCCCCCGTGACCCCCCTGCACTCTGGGTAGCTGTCTCTCGTAATCTTGTAGTAGTTTATAGGTATCTACGATATTTAAATAGGGGCACCGGCCCCCCCTAAAGGACTAGGAGTGCAAGCACTCCGTCGTAAAACCCCCGCTTAAGGACTGCTAGTCCTTAAGAATCCAGTGTTCCTTGGCAAACGCTGTTGGCGTTATGAGTAAATGCGATAGTCAGAAAATTTTTCAGCAAAAAAGGGCCGCCCACTCGCAACCGGAGTGGGCGGCCCTGTACGTCTAATTAAGGTTAATTAGGCGGGCTGAACATTAACAGCGCGCAGCTTGCGGCTGTCTTTAGGATCAGTCTCGGTGTCAAAGGTAACCTTCTGGCCCTCTTCCAGGGATTTGTAGCCCTCGCCAACAATAGCGGAAAAATGAACGAATACATCGCCCTCGCCGTTGTCGTTGGAGATAAAGCCAAAGCCCTTCTCGGAATTAAACCATTTTACAGTGCCGTTGTTCATACTTGCAGCCTCCAAAAAAATATTATTATATTCCCGTACGAAAGAAATCACATGTTTTCGTAAACCATCGTCCAAACAATGACTTACAAAAACATGTGAGACAGTTGGTACTTTAAGAATACTTGTACAGTATAGCACCCATTTTCCCATTTGTCAAGGTCCATTTTTTGCCTTTTCTAACAAATTGAGCGCCGGGCAAAGCGTCCGGCGCCCTATTATAAAATAAATGAATAAAGGGGCATATTAATAAGAATTCACTCCGTGTAACGGCCGGAGACGCAGATCATGCGAAACCGGATGGTGTCCTCGGTGGTGATGTATTCGTCGGCGGAAACACTGGTGAAATAGCCCTCATCCCGCAGGGCCTCCACAAATTGTCCGTAACCCTCCCGGGTCAGGGCCGTTCCGTCTATGATGAGATTCTTGCGCTGGTATTCAAACTTATCCACCGTCACGTCGTCGTTTATCCCCTCAAAGACGGCGGCAAAGGTGTCCGCTTCATGGACGGGGATCAGCTCGAAATTGATATAGGCGGCGGTTACCGCTCCGGCAAATTTAACCAGCATCCGGACATTTTCCCTGCGGTTCACTATATCGGCAAAACCCACCGACTCCTGGGAAAATACCGACCCCACCAGCTTGCTTTGGAGGAAAAGGCTGCTGCCCGCCACCCTCCCCGCCAACAAAACCGACGTGAGCAAAATACCGGCAGCCAGGGTCACAGCTGTAATAATTTGTAAATGCATTGCTTTTTTCATAGAAACCACGACCTTTAGTATATCACGATGGCTTGTCGAATTTTAGCAAAACAAGGCGAACTCCACCCCTAAAACTCCCCCAGGTGGTACAGGATGGCCGACAATGCGCAGATGGGCGCGGTTTCGCAGCGCAGAATCCGGTTTCCCAGGGACGCCAGCCCCACCCCCGCGGCCGCCGCCGCCTCCGCTTCCTTGGCGGAAAAGCCTCCCTCGCTCCCCACCATCAGGGCAATGCTCTGGGAGTGTCCGTTCAGTTGGCTGCGAAGCGGGACTGTGCTTTCCTCGTAAAAAAGCAGGGCAAGCTGGGAGCGCTTCATATCCTCCAGCGCCTCGGCAAATCCCATCATAGGCAAAATCTGGGGCACCCGGCCCCGGCCCGACTGCTTTGCGGCTTCACAGGCAATCTTCTGGAGGCGCACGGTTTTTTTCTCCATGCTCCGGGCAAGCGGGCGGGAGATGCACCTGGCGGTGACCACCGGAACGATCTCCGCCACCCCCAGCTCGGTGGCCTTCTGCACAATGAACTCCAGCTTATCCCCCTTGGGCAATGCCTGGTAGAGGCGCAGGGAGCAGGCGACCTCGCTCCGGCTGGGGGCGCTTTCCGCTACCGCCACCTCCACCGAGGCGTTGTCCGCCCGGAGGATGCTGCACCGGTAATCGGTTCCCCGCATGTCGCAAAGGGTCAGCTCCTCCCCCTCCCGCATCCGCAGGGAGCCCGCTATGTGGCGGGCATCCTCCCCGTAAATAACCGCCGTTTCCCCGGGAATATAGTCAATGAAAAATCTCGGCATACCGTATCTCCCTTGTGATTTCTTGAGCGGACTTCCCCCGGTTGGTTACCCCGGCGTACAGGCCATGGCCACCCAGCCCCCGGCGGTTTTGCGGTCGGTCACGGTGAACCCCCCGGCCTCCAGCGCCGCCGCCACCTCATCCTCCCGGGTGTCGATAATGCCGGACACGATGAAGACACCGCCCCGGCGGAGGAGCCGGGGAACGTCGGGGACAAAGCCGATGATGACGTCGGCGACGATGTTGGCAACCACAATGTCATAAGCGCCGCTCACCTGTCCCGCCAGGCTGCCGCAGTGGAAGCTGGCCCGGTTCTCCACTCCGTTGCGCCGGGCGTTTTCCTCCGAGGTTCGCACCGCCACCTGGTCGATATCCACCCCCACGGCGCTCCCTGCCCCCAGCAGCAAAGAGGCTATGGCCAGAATCCCGCTGCCGCAGCCGATGTCCAGCACCTGCATCCCCTGCCGCAGGCTTTCCCCCAGCAGCTCCAGGCAGAGCCGGGTGGATTCATGGGTTCCGGTGCCGAAGGCCATGCCCGGATCCATCCGGAGCACCACCTCGCCGGGGGCGGCGTCGTAGTCCTCCCAGGAGGGGCAGACGGTGAGCGGGCCCGCCGCCAGGGGGTGGTAGTATTGCTTCCAGGTTTCCGCCCAGTCCTCCTCCTTCACATTCTCCAGCGAGTAGGAAAGCCTGCCCCATTTTCCGTGGGTGTCCAATTCCTTTAGCCGCTCCAGCCCCTCCTTCACCAGCCGGAGCCCTTCGGCCCCTTGCTGGTTTTGGGCCAGGTATACGGTCAGGGTCGTCTCCGTATGCCGCAGAGCCATCAGCTCATCCTCGATATAGTCCCAGTGGCCGCTTTTTCCCGCCAGAAATTCCTCAAAGTCCGCCGCGTCCCGGACAGCGTATCCGCCCACGCCCAGCTCCAGCAGCAGAGCGCCCACCGGCTCCACCCCTAAGGTCGTTGTATATACGTTAACCTGCAAATACTCCATATATTCCGTTTCCCCCTGATCCCTTTCCGAAAACAGGCAGGGCCTTTTCTTCCGATTTTGGGAGAAAAGGCCCATACCCTTCGTCGTATTTTAAAGCCAAAGCCCTATTTGTAGTACATCACCGCGCCCTTGAACATGTCCATATATCCCGTTTCGGGAATATTTTTATAAATACCCGGCGACCAGCGCTCGTTATGGCCCATCTTGCCCAAAATCCTGCCGTCCGGTGAGGTGATGGCCTCGATGGCATAGGCGGAGTTGTTGGGATTATACCGCACATCCTGGGTGGGATTTCCTTGTAGGTCCACATACTGGGTGGCGATCTGCCCGTTTTCGGCAAGTCTGCGGATCAGGGCCTCCTCCGCCACAAAGCGGCCCTCCCCATGGGAGACGGGGATGGTGTAGATATCCCCCGTCCGCATAAAGCTCAGCCAGGGCGACTTGTTGGAGGAGATGCGGGTGTGAACCATCCCGGCCTGGTGGCGGCCAATGGTATTGTAGGTCAGGGTGGGGCTGTCGGGCCCCGGGGCGCGAAGCTCCCCGAAGGGCAGCAGGCCCAGCTTCACCAGCGCCTGGAAGCCGTTGCAGATACCGCAGACCAACCCGTCCCGCTCCTCCAGCAGACGGTTCAGCGACTGGGATACCCGGGGGCTGCGGAGGAGCGCCGTGATAAACTTGGCCGAGCCGTCGGGCTCGTCACCGCCGGAAAATCCGCCGGGGATAGCCAGAATCTGGGAGCTGTCCAGCAACGCGCTCAATTCATCCGCCGACCGCGCGATTCCCTCGGAGGTCAGGTTGCGCACCACCAGCACCTGTGCCTTGGCCCCCGCCCGCTGGAAAGCCATGGCGGTGTCATACTCGCAGTTGGTACCGGGGAAGACAGGGATAACCACCCTGGGAACTGCCACACTGGTGGCCGGGGCCCTCTGTCTGCGGGGTTGCTTGGGAGGGTGATAGGTGAAGGCTTCCACCGGGCCCTCCTGGGGTGTGCGCGCCGGAAATACCGGCTCCAGCGTCCCCTCCCACGCGCTTTGAATCTCCTCCAGGTCTATCCGCTCGCCGTCCTGGTGAATGGCGTAATCAGGGATGGTAAAGCCCAGAATCAGGTCGTCCAGCTGGGGCAGCGGATGGGCGGATTCCACCAAAAAGCTGCCGTATCCGGGCAGGGTATCCAGGCTGCGCTTCGCCTCAAAGCCCACCCGGTTGCCGAAGCACATCTGGGCCACGGCGGCGGCGGTGCCGCCCGCCCCCAGAGCCCAGGCGGATAAGACGCCCTTTTCACTGATAAACTGCTCCATCAGGTCAAAGACGATCCGGGTGTCGTCAAAATCAGGGAGCCCGTTTTCATCGGTGCCCGCCTTCAGCAGGTAAACAATATTTCCCGGCCCCTTAAATTCATTGGAGATTATATTATCCGTAACCGCCACGCCCACCGCAAAGCTCACCAAGGTGGGGGGAACCTGGAGCTCCTCAAAGCTGCCGGACATGGAGTCCTTGCCGCCGACAGCCGCCAGCTGGAGCTGGAGCTGTGCCTCCAGCGCGCCTAAAAGCGCGGCCGCCGGCTTGCCCCAGCGGGCGGGATCCTCCCCCAGCCGCTCAAAGTATTCCTGGAAGGTAAGCCAGCATTTTCTCCGGGTTCCCCCTGCCGCGATGATTTTTGCCACCGAATGAACCACCGCGTACATGGCTCCATGGTAGGGGCTTTCACTGGACAGCACCGGGTCAAAGCCCCAGGCCATGAGGCTGCTGCTGTCCGCCTCGCCCCCCAGCACGGGAAACTTCGCTGCCATGACGGCGGAGGGGGTCGCCTGATACCTGCCGCCGAAGGGCAGCAGAACCGTATTCGCCCCAATGGTGGAATCGAACCGCTCCACAAGGCCCTTTTGGGAACAGAACTCCAGGCTGCCCATCAAAGCCTTGAGGCTTTCCCCGGTGATGGGGGTGGCGTCCCGGGGGGCGGTTTCCGCCGGGGGAATCACCGCCCTGGCCTGTTTCGGCGCGCCGTTGGAGTTTAAAAACTCTCGGGACAGGCTGACAATGGTGTTGCCCTTCCAGTGCATCACCAGGCGGGGGTCGCCGGTGATGGAGGCGACGACGGTTGCCTCCAGGTTCTCCTCCCCCGCAAGCGCGATAAACGCGTCGGCGTCTTCGGGGCTTACCACCACCGACATCCGCTCCTGGCTTTCGCTGATGGCAAGCTCGGTGCCGTCCAAGCCCTCGTATTTTTTAGGCACTCTGTCCAAATTGATGGTTATGCCGTCCGCCAGCTCCCCGATGGACACCGCCACCCCGCCCGCGCCAAAGTCGTTGCAGCGCTTTATGAGGGTGGTGGCCGCCGGATTGCGGAACAGGCGCTGGAGCTTCCGCTCCTCGGGGGCGTTTCCCTTTTGCACCTGTGCGCCGCAGCTCTCCAGGGACTGGGCGTCGTGGGATTTACTGGAGCCGGTAGCCCCGCCGCAGCCGTCCCGTCCGGTGCGCCCCCCCAGGAGGATCACCAAATCCCCGTCCCGGGGCTGTTCCCGAACCACGTTGGCCACCGGAGCCGCTCCGATAACCGCACCTATTTCCATCCGCTTCGCCACATAGCCGGGGTGGTAAATTTCATTTACAAGGCCGGTGGCAAGCCCGATCTGGTTGCCGTAGGAGGAGTAGCCCGCCGCCGCCGTCTGCACAAGCTTCCGCTGGGGCAGCTTTCCGGGCCGTGTTTCGCTGGTTTTTTCCAGCGGATTCCCCGCACCGGTAACCCGCATGGCCTGATACACGTAGCTCCGCCCCGACAGGGGATCCCGGATAGCGCCCCCCAGGCAGGTGGCCGCGCCGCCGAAGGGTTCAATTTCGGTGGGATGGTTGTGGGTTTCGTTTTTAAACATAAGCAGCCAGTCCTCCGGCTGCCTGTCCACCTGGATGGATACGTTGACGGAGCAGGCGTTGATCTCCTCCGATTCATCCAGCCGGTTGAGAAGCCCCTGCCGCCGCAGCTCCTTTGCGCCGATGGTTGCCATATCCATCAGGGTGACGGGCTTTACCCTGTCCCGGTAATGGATATCCCGCAGGGTCAGGTATTTTTCGTAGCTCTCCCGAACGCAGCCGCCTCCGATATCCATCTCGCTGATTTCGGTGAGGAAGGTGGTGTGGCGGCAGTGATCCGACCAATAGGTGTCGATCATCCGCACCTCGGTGATGGTGGGATCCCGCTTCTCCTCCTCCTTGAAATACTTCCGGCAGAAGCGCAGGTCGTCCATATCCATAGCAAGCCCCAGCTCCCGGTGAAGCGCCTCCAGGCCCTCCTCCCCCAGGCCGGTGAAGCCGGTGAGGGTGTCCACGGTGTCAGGCAGGCGGAAATCCATGGCCAGGGTGGCGGGAACCTCGAAGGAAGCCTCCCGGCTGTCCACCGGGTTGATGAGGTAGGCCTTGATGGCCGCAAATTCACTGTCTGTGATATTGCCTTCCATAATATAAATTTTAGCAGTGCGCACCACCGGGCGTTCCCCCCCCGACATAAGCGCAATGCACTGGGCGCAGCTGTCGGCCCGCTGGTCAAACTGGCCCGGCAGGTACTCCGCCGCGAACACCCGCGCCCCCGCCGACCGGGGCAGTCCGTCGTGGAGTATGTCCACCTGCGGCTCGGAAAATATGGTGTGCAGTGCGGCCTCCAGATCCTCCGGCCGGATATCCTCCACAAAATAGCGGCAGACCAGCCGCAGCCGCTCCACCCCCTTTATTTGCAGCGCCGTGCACAGATCGCCCAGCACCGCAGCGGCCTCCACCGCAAAGGGCGGCTTTTTTTCCACATAAATACTATATACCGACATGATTTTGCTACCTCCAGTTGGATTTGGTCAGCACCTGCCTGTTGTGTATATTCTAAAGCGAAAAAAGAAAGTTAGTTTAACAGAGTGGGCCTTGCCCCGGTTGGCCGGGTCACTGCCCTTGGCTTGGCTTTGTGCGAGGTATTAGCTTTTGCCTCCGGCGGCCAGGCTCCGCCCGAACCCGCTTAGGGCCATAATGGCCCTAAGAACCCGTAATCCAGCAAGGATGTAACACCTCCCACACCCACACGCCCCAATCAAACCGTCCGCTCCCTACATGGGGCCCAAAAACCCCATTCCGGGAGCTGACGTTGTGCCTGGGTTAGGCGTTAGCCTTACAAAAGCAGCGCCGCGCCAACAGCGTTTGCCAAGGAATACTGGATTCTTAAGGACTGGAAGTCCTTAAGCGGGGTCTTAGGGGCAGGAGCCCCTATTTTAATATCGTAGATACCTATAAACTACTACAAGATTACCAAAGACAGCTACCCATAGTGCAGGGGGGGCACGGGGGCCCTCCCCCGTGGGAATTTTGGTTACTTTTGTTCCTCCAAAAGTAACTGCCCGTCGCGGCATGAGCGACATGCCACCCCGTGGCAC
>Ga0153947_1000526_pt1 | contig 18766 bp, 24 predicted proteins | sample TSNJ031MetaG_FD_104697 | JGI IMG/M metagenome (GOLD analysis project Ga0153947, IMG submission 104697) | Attine ant fungus gardens microbial communities from New Jersey, USA - TSNJ031 MetaG | ecosystem: Host-associated > Fungi > Mycelium > Unclassified | place: USA: New Jersey, Wharton State... | reverse complement strand
TTGACAAGCAGCTCAAAGTATCGCTCACAGCAGGTCCTAAACCCCGTTGAATGCCTCGAATACCCTCGTTCTTCCATGTCTTAACCAAAACATCGGCTGTATGTTTGTATACCTTCTTGCCACCACCCTTCGCAAGCTCGCCCTGTAGTTGTAGTCGCGTCTTGGCAACCTCTGCTGGATTGGAAACAGTGACCTAGGGACCAAATTTGTGTATCTAGGTACACCTTATAGAATGGAGATAGGAAGCACATACAGCTGTGCAGGCCGCAACTGCACCGCAGGTAAAGCCTTCTAATGTGGAGAGGGAGCCGGGCTTGGACGTGGCCATGTTAGGTAGGCCTTGTTCACGTGATCAAATATACAGTTCAACTTTACCGAAAAATTCTTGTTCTATAACACATGATCAAACTATTGCCTTGAGATCTCCAGGTCTCATATACTGAGAGCCCGCAAAAACATAGATCGTTGATACCTACGCATCAATCGATCGACTTTCAGTATGTGGGAGACAATTCTGTAAACAAAAACGAAACCTTGATCCATTGATCAAGCGTGACATACTTTTATCTGGTTTTCTTGCACTATCTATTAATGGATGCCTTACATAAACTTTGATCTCATTTAGAGTGGCATGTATTCGGCTCTCAATCTACGACTTTGTTGAGTTTTGCAGAAAGGAACTGTCCGCACTCTCATTGAATGTGTGCAGTCCTGAATTCTAGGCTTAGTTACGTCTCAATATTGGCACTCTGTGGGATCGCTATCTGTAGGAGGCTGGAAAGCATGGCTTAGGCATAGCTGTGTCGATCAAACTGTCACTGGGCACCGATAAGAATTTTTTGTTTGAAAAAAAGACTCCTGTTTTGTGCCTCACAGTTGTTTTACTGTAGAAATACTTGATTTCATTAAAAAAAACTTTGTAATGTTTGGGGCAGCTGTAGACCACATGGATATTGTGATTGCTCAGATATTATTGTAAAGACATCAATTTGTAAAGTCTGAGGATATTTATCATAGAGCTCTAGTCTTAAATTACAGATAAAAGCACGTGCTCAATGGATCACCACCTTTAACCATGAGCACAACAAAGGCCACCAATTCTTACAGCTTAGAATTAACAAAAAGAAGTGTATCCAACCATCGTACATTAAAGGAGGGGGATGGCTCAATCATATTGGATCCTCAGTTTCGCTTTGTGCTAGAGCCACAAGAGCTATTCTAAATCACGTTTCGATTGGGGAATTCAGGAAGAGATTCTTTCCCTTGCGGTCACAGTAGGGTCGAAACCCGAGCTCACATTCTAAACGATTGCAGTTGGTTCATCTACAAAAATACTGATCGCATGGTGATCAAATATTTTGTCCTGTTCCTAACAGACAACCCTGGAGCGTTCGCTTGGTCTAGTAACATCACTTAACGTGGGGTGCCATCACAGAGTCATTGAGTGCTGCTCCTTTATTCCTGTTTCTTCCTTTTTTTCTCCTTTTCTCACTTCTCTTGTGTCTGGGTCGGTTGCGAGTGATCTGTCTTTTGTTTTACATTTCTCATTAGGTTTCTCGTTGTAGTTTGGGTTGTGTATTGTAGGGTACTACTTTACCGCGGAGGTACGATCGAGCACCGCGTTATAAATTTATGATTTAAAATAAATAAATAAATAAAAATCAAAGCACGTGCTAATCCGAAAATTCTTTGATAGATAAACGACGAACAGCCTTCCCACATATTCACTGATAAATATATCCAGATGCAGACTCGTGAGACTTGATTCTGCTGAGTCTCACCCCATCTGCAATGACCAATTACTTCAGTACATGCGGGGTTGTTCTGGTCGGTTTTCTCTCAATCACCCTCCCTGTAGTCTCACGCCTTGTTGCATCGCCGCTTGTTCTCCTTCTGCTTTCGCCCTTCATCTTCTTGGTCTTCGCCCTGGGATTTATCGGCTTTATAATCTTCCTAAACCATCATCTTGACTCTAGGAAACAGCACAGAGCGGAACACGTTTACCGAGCTGTATGCCCATTCGCTTTCTCAACTCCTGCGGCATGGCAAGCAGTGCTCACGAGGTCACAGTGGTCTCAGACTCAATCTCTTCCCCCTTTATACCCCCAGTCACCAAGTATATCGGTGGCATTAAACGACTTACTGAATCAAGTTGTCAGAGACTTCGTTTGGTCCTGGTATAGCGACATATCGTCTTCCCCATCCTTCCCGATTGCGGTAACATCGCTCCTCCATGCGTCACTAGCACAGCTCCTGCTTCGAGCGTCCAGGATCGACTTTGCCGCATTCGTTGTCCGACGCATTCTTCCCAAAGTCACGTCTCATATTGACCAATTCAGACAATCTGAAATTGCCTTGCGTGGCACTGGACTAGAGCGCAAACTCACTCAGTCAGAAGAACTTGACCTCTTACTTGCTAGTAGATACGCAGGAAAGGGCATCTCTAAGCTTCACCCTGCAATTGATAACCTCTCCACGACCTTTACGAAACAGAATGAAGAAATGCACCTTCGGCAACTTGTGGATCGTGCAATGCCTTTTCTTCTTCCTGAGACAGATGCAAGGAGTACGATTCTGAGAGTCACCATCAGAGAGATCGTTACATGCACTGTGCTTTATCCACTTCTGGATATGATTGTTGATCCGGATTTCTGGAATCAAATGATTGATCAAGTTGTGTGTATCCTAGAAAACTTATCTCATTCATTTGGCACTCATTTTCGCCATAGGCTGGTGCTGCAATTCATCAGCAGTGAGCCTCGTTCCACTTCGTCGTTTGAATTTGAGTCTCATGCCTTTCACTCCCAGGAAGTTGGTATCCAAAGTTCGAAATATCATAGAGGTGCAATATCCCAGATCCACCGTCAATTCTCATATCCACGAAGCACCTCCAACTTCGGAAAATATCACCATTCGAACAGATATTCACAAGTTTGACTCTTTTTTGCGTAGCATTAACCGTTACTCTTCCCTTCTGGATGCCAGGAGGTTGAAAAATGACATCTTGGGAGAGATCAGACGAACTCGTATGCTACTCGGTATGGTTTCTGTTCGTCGGTTACATACATATGACAATGTCGCCTCACAGCGAATCACGAAAAGGATGACTGGATAAACGGTGAGAAGACAGAAGATGTCGTTGCTTTCCTGGACAGACTTTATACCGCCAAACGCAAAGTCGAGGAACGTATTGTCTCGCTTGGCGGTGGAGATGGGTCAAAACAGCCCCCATTACAAGATGCTTCAAGCAAGCAGAGGGTTTCCTTGCGTGATGTTCTCAGGAATCCCAGCTCATTGTCTTACTTCATGGAGTTTATGGACCGTCGACGTCGCTCTCTACCTGTCCAGTTCTGGTTAACAGTAGAGAGCTTCAAGAACCCCCTAGAGATTGTGGATTCTGATTCATCCGGCTCGGATGACGATCTCCAAGATTTATTCATTTCACCAACTCTACAAGAGGATGTCTCCATGTTACATGATCTTTATTTCTCTGGCTCCGTCATAGCGCCAACTCTCTCGACGATATCTAGAAAACATATTGATACAATCCAAGAGTTTATGAGGGACCATGCCGACCATTCTCAAGCCGCTCAGCGTCGTGTTCGTCGTAGTGTCCTCCTCGCCCAACGTCAGATTGAAAAGGACATGGAACACGATTTTGAAAAATTTGAACGCTCGGATCTTTGGTTTCGCGTCCTGGGCGATGCCGACTTTTCGACCCCTGAGTCCAGGGATGCCAGTTGCCCACTCTTCCACTCGGTTCTCCCAATAACAAAATCTCACCCTCCATTTGATGACATCTCAAGCCCCACCTTTCCACAGCAAACAGCTAGCTCAGGCTCAGGCCCCCGTCCACTCACTAACACTATTGATGTACTCATGTCATCCGAAACTGAAGCCGAATCCTCGCGGGCACCACTCTTCAATGATCCAGAGGATGAGTTACAACGTGCAGAAGAGAAGCGTATAGAAGCAATCCACGCTGCCTTGACAGATATCATGGCACTGGAAAACGAGGAATCAAGGTCATCTCTCTTTATGTCCTTGAGTATTGAAAAATCTTCCAAGTCCGGAAGTCATGATAAGAGCAGGCGCAGGGCTACTTTTGATGATTTAGAACTTGAAGACCCAGATACAGGGGATGAAGGAGGTTTGGAGAATTCGATCACAGAGGAGAGTCTCCCATATCGGCCAACAAGTCCTGGGGACCTTCAACTCTCTTTTGACATTGCTCGGCTGAATAACAAAATCATGCACCTGGAAACACAAGAAACGATGTTGTCCAGCCTGATCCGCAAGGCCGAATTGACGGGAGAAACTCAGGAACTCAAACTTCTTGATAAATCCAAGTCAGCAGTAATTCGGGAACTCAGAGAGTTGCGGTTCCGAAAGTTGCAATACGAACAACAAGAAAATGCGAATCGACTTATCTTTGATCGTACAAAGGTGTCAATCATTAGTTCGACTGTCAGTGAGGAGAATGGGAAATCTGTTGTGAGGTATCTTGTTGAAATCCAGCAGCTGGCCCTTGATGGCAATTTCGTATCGGGTTGGGTGGTTGCCAGGAGATACAATGAATTCTTCAAAATGCATAATCGGCTGAGGGAGAAATATGTGATGGTGAAGAATTTAGATTTTCCTGGAAAGACGCTTGTAACAACACTTTCTGGAAGTTTCGTTGATATGAGAAAGGCTGCGCTAGAGAAATACCTCCAAGTTAGTATAAACATGCACAGCTCAGCTGCATACGACTTATAATTTTTTTTTTTTCAGAGTGTCATCGCTATCCCAATTGCCTGCGAAAGCAATGAGCTTCGGACCTTTCTCTCTCGTGATTCCCCTTTTGTTGCTGGCAGTCTAGATCGTCTACCGAAACCACTTTCTGGTACAGATCTAGTCAAGAACGTATATCGTCATGTGACTGAGAGTATTGACGACATGTTTTTTGGTCCATCGATGCTAGACGTCATGATCCAACGCCTCACGCGGCAAGCAGCTGAATTTGCAGGCATAGTAGGTTCTGGAAGCCACGATGAAAACCTTGTTGCACAAGCTCTGAGTGCACCCGGTAAAAATGCTCCAGAGGCGACATTATTGAAAATTGCAAAGGACCTCAAATTACTTGAAGACGAGACAACTGCGTTTACTGCGCCGATTTGCGATTTAATTTTGGCTGTGTTTGAATTGAATAAGACCAATTGGCTGAGGAGGCAAGCCACGCTGATTATTCTTCAACAAGTTCTGGGCGGAACCATTGAGAGGTGTAGCAAATCTTGTTTCAGGAAAGAGGCTCTGGCGATGCTGACATAGTGTTCAAGGAAAATTCGAGATACTGTGAAAGGTCTTTGGGAGGAATCAAAGGTCATTGCTTATCTGGATCTCCTCAAGGAGAATATTTGGCCTGAGGGAGAACTCAAAAGTAATCAATCATCTCGGACGACAGAGGAAAAATTGCGTACGCGGGAAGAAGCAAATCGCAAGCTGTCTTCATTGGTACCAGGTCAGTTTCTTGTAGTTGGTGTCGAAAGGCAGTCTCTAATGTTATCCATATCATAGATCTTGCAGCAAATATGATCGGAAGAACAAATGCGCGAAGGGGAGCTCGCAGAATATTTGCAGTATTGCAGAATCGGCGACTTAACCAACATATAGTTTATTCCATCGTTGATGAGGTAGGTCCGCTTTTCCTGAATTTGCAACTCTGTGGATAACTCTATTAGATTTTCTCGGCGCTCTTCCCGGAATCTATGGGCTCATCTTAGTTATCATCTAGACAATCATTACCCTGTAATATCTGCTATATGACGCTGCAAAATACTTGTACTTGCAATATCTATCCACGTATTTCACCTTGAATTATACTTGATTACTATATAAACTGTCTATTCCTGCATCTTGTCATTTAGATTGAGTGTCCGGGTTGATGATTCTTCAATTATGGGCACAACAGAACCTTCTGCGTTAGTTTTGGTTCTCTTCACACGATGCCTATAGAGTTGGGTGTAAGAGGCATCTGGGTCATCATATCTGAAATATGTCAGCGAATTCAGCAAACGAGAGCAGCAGAAGAGATGTACACTCTAATGGAATGTAGCAAATATCCACCAGAACCAGACATATTCATGAGGGGATGTGTCCGACCTGGCAGAATCTGATATCGACGGAGCCAGGACTCGATAAGGCTTGGTGATAACCATTCAGGATAATCTCGTAGCCTCGTTTGCAGATCAGCCAAAATTTGTGAATGTGGACTATACACCACCAGATTGGCTGAGCCCCCCAGATATTGTGCGTATTTCTCAATGATGGAGAATGGATCATATTGGGTAGCAAGTATTAGTCTAGTATGAGATAAGCAAAGAAATTCATCCATGGAAAGCATATTTACCCATCGAATTCACCATCAAATAACTCTCTTCGTGTTGAAAACAAATGGTCGTTCACAGCCTTTCGTTTGTTTAGTCGGGATTTCTGACGTTCAGACTTCACATTTGAGTTTTCGGATTCACTTGGGGGAAGGATAGGCGTATATTCTTCGTCCGCGGTAGCCCAATTAAGAGACGAAAGGATGCTCGTGGTTTCTCGAGAGAAGTTCATGTTGATCATCACAGGATAGGGGGGAGGGGACTCCGAGTCATGAACTGTAATTATTCGTCCTTCGCCTAGCTGAGGTAAGACAAGAGATTCATGGCATACATCATACACGTACCTCCCATTCTTTCTAACATAGCGGACACTACAATTCCTGATGCATCATCAGCTACTATATACCGTCCTCCAGGTCGAACGTTGGCTAAGTTGAGAAGCTGCGATAGAGTGTCGACACGGATATCGCGTATGCGTTCCTGATCCTTTGCGAACCAGTAATCACAAACATTGCTGAGTATTGGGGGAATAGTAGTGAACGTTCTTAAGTACCTGATTCAAGCGTCAGACGAGCAAGTGGGAGGCAGTAAAATACTTTGCATACTTTACTGCTTTGCGTTTCTTATACTTTTCTTTACTGTACTCTGTTTTCAGTGAATAGTTGGAATGTTGCTCAATCTGTTTCTTGATGATGTCCTGAGCTGAGTGTTAACGCGATGATCAGCTGCGTTTTTGCTCCGTAACCTACAGTGGCATGAGCACCAGCTTCTTTGAGCGCCTGAATGTCAGTTATCTTGAGGGATTGTACAAGCTCCCCGTCATTTATGTACTCATTGGTAGCTTCTGTATCCTCTGTGAAGAGAAAAGTCAGGGATAGCTCGAAAGACATCAAAAAAGCTCCTACCTACTTCCTGCAGAGTCTGGGGGGGCAAAATCTTCAGATTTTTCCCCTGGATTTCGTAGGTATTGCCATATTTTTGCCCGATCAAGTCATTCGCAAAAAATGTGCCAAATTTCCTGATAGTAGCGGTTCTGAGCCCATGTGAGCCAGCCACAAGAAGAAGAAAATAGTGTAAGGCCGCACGCATTGAAATCAACCTTCACACTACTCATATCACCATTCGAAAGTTGGACGAGCACATGGTCACCAGATTGGATAGCCACGTCTCGAAGGTCAGGTTGGTATGTAGGGATACTCTTGAGCTGTTCAGCCTCTGGTGACATGACGGACACAAAAAAAGCACAAAAAAAGTGATGGCAAATTTGGCGGAGTGATCACCATCGCGCGTAGCAGGCTTCGGATATAATCAACTTTACGATACTGAAGTATGACCTTTCAACAGTCACACCAACTTGATGAAAGAATTCTTGACGAACTCATCAAGAAATCCCAGACAGTTGATCTCGACTCATTCACCCGAGCTGACATTTCTAGTTTTATTCAAGCATTTACCCTTTCTAGTAACTCGACTATCAGATCCAAGGCCTTTGTTCTGCTTTCTGCTCTTTTCCAGAAAGCCCATGGCACATTAGCGGGTGAAAAAGGGTCCGAGACATTGGCCAGTCTCTTTGGTTCTCAAATAACCGATGCTTTAACGGAGACCAACGATACTGCGTTGCGGACGGGAATTTGCACGCTTGATGCTCTGTTTCAGGTCGATTGGCCTGCTGCAGAGGCTATTCTATGTGAAGAAGGAGTCATCGAAAACATCATGGAGGGAGTAGATTTCGTTCATTCCACACGGCTCGAAGAGAGCGTAGCACACCTACTCGGGCAGGCCTCTGGATACAAACGCTGTAGAGAGATCATCCAAACTCAACCCATCAATTGGTTAAAGAATAAGTGTCAACAATCCTCAAATCTCTCTCTACGAGCTGCGGCTGCTGTCGCGTTGGTTAAATATTCTAGGGGCGTCGTAGCTGATGCACCGGAGGCTCCGATCCCTGAAAATACGGATGATAATGACCAAGAGGCTTATCTGGCAAATATGATGAAAAGTCTCATTGTCAATGCGGACGATCGCGAGCCACTCTCGGACGCTGTCGAAGCACTCGCTTACCTTAGTATTAAACCAGAGATCAAAGAGACACTATCATCGGATTCTAAATTTCTCCGGCAATTGTTCTCTCTCATCCCGCGCAAAAAATCAACAAGTACCTCACAGAGTATAGCTGTGGACTCAGCTATGACGTACGGTACCCTTGTCGTGATTTCAAATATTTGTGCTTACCGACCGCGCCTTTCTGAGGATCAAGCCCAGTTAGAAAAGTTGAAGAAGATGGCCCAGGCTATGAAAAAAAATAATGAAGTAGGACAGCGACAACTTTCGATTTTGGAGTCGGATGAGAGTGTTAGGGCACGGGTCCACCGGCTGATTGATGCTGGTGCCCTGGGTGTAATTGGGTCAGCATTGACAGTCAGTGATACTGTAACCATCAGACTCCTGCTGGGAAAGACTCTACTAAATATTGTAGAGGACACGGAGAACAGGGGAAAGGTTCTACAAAGTGGTGGGGCAAAAACGCTATCCATTCTCATTAAACATGCTCTTGAGTCATTGACACCACAGAATCAGATACTTGACGCGAGATACCTGGAAACTATTCAGGCTTTGGCCAAACTTAGTATCACATCATCTCCTTTGCATGTCTTTGGACCTGATCTTGGTGTCGTCTTTGATGCCATTCGGCCCTTATCAGTTCTGTTGCAACACTCCTCATCAACACTCCTGCAGAGATTTGAGGCTAGTATGGCCTTGACCAACCTCTCCTCATATCAGCCTCAGGTTGCCGAGCGCATCGCTCGGGCTGAGGGTCTTCTTGGCAGAGTCGAACTTCTCATGTTTGAAGATCATGTTTTGATGCGGCGATCTGCAGTAGAATTAATTTGCAATTTGGTCGCTGGCTCAGACGATGTCTTTGAGCGTTATTGTGGTACACTCGAGGCCCCAGGTGCTACTTCCAAGCTCCAAATTCTGATCGCACTAGTCGATGTCGATGATCTGCCAACTGTGTTGGCAGCGTCCGGTGCCCTTGCTGCTCTCACTTGCTCGCCTCATGCCTGCCTGACTTTGTCACAACTACAGCAGCAGCGTAAAAGAGTGCTGCCAGTGTTGACGCAACTGATTGACCCTTCCACCGGTGTGTCTCTAGACGAAGTCCACGACAACCATACCATATACGAGCATCCAGGTCTCGTTCATCGCGCTCTCGTCTGTGTCAAGAATTTGCTTGCGAACACAAGTGACCACGAGTTGCGAAAAGCTCTTAAGAAAGATGCTGAGTCAACTGGGTTAGTCAAAGGACTTGAGCAGCTAGTCAAAGGCGAAGGGTTGACAAAAGAGCCATCAATTCTAATACTTGCTGCAGAAACACTCAAGGTGGTGATGGAAGATAAGGAATCAAATTGAACAGATCTGAAAAACAAGAAATGAGCTGTCGAGTACCTGTAGTACAGAAGTAAATTGTAGTCGCATGTAATTAACTGCGGGAGAAGCCGAAATACTTGATCCTGACAATCAACTCATATCCTATCGGCATATTCCCTGCGTATCTAGGTCTTCCGTTTTGTCTCACAGCCATTCCTTTGCTGGAAAGCTGATAATTAAGGGTCTTGTGGTATCTAGACAATGGTAAGTTCTGCAGCGTTCACGGGGTCACCCATCTGACCGCTATATGTATGTAGGCTATCTCTAAGAAAGCAGGAAAGAAGGTAGCACCTGCAAAGCAGTCAGGAGGGAAGGCCAAGGTGGCAAAGGTCCGTCACTATCGTCATTATCTACAATTGTACCATTCATCTGCGTATGTAGGCCGACTGGAAAGAGGGCTTTAAGAAGAAGCAGGTCGGAGTGTCGGATATGACATTGCTAACAACAATCAGCAACGAAAGCATCAACGAGAATTTAGAAAAACGGTGGAAGAGCGGTGAAATTTACACATACATTGGGGCGGTCTTGATTTCCGTCAATCCGTTCCGGGGTATGCATACAACTTGATCCTGCTCACGATTATCATTGACTAGCAGAACTTAAATAGATCTCGGAATCTACACCGACGAAACTCTCCAGCGCTATCGAGGGAAGAACAGGCTGGAGGTGCCACCACATGTCTTCAGTATCGCGGAGAGCGCTTACTACAACATGAATGCATACCACGAGAATCAATGTGTCATCATATCTGGCGAATCTGGTGCAGGGAAAACTGAAGCTGCCAAGCGGATCATGCAGTATATAGCCGCTGTATCTGGAGGTCAAGATAGTAGTATCCAGGAGATCAAAGACATGGTGTTAGCAACTAATCCACTTCTCGAAAGTTTTGGATGTGCGAAGACCCTTCGTAATAACAATTCTAGTCGACATGTAAGTAAAGCCAGCGTCTTTGGCACATGAACTGAATTTGGAAATAGGGGAAATATTTGGAAATCATGTTTAACACCCAAGGAGAGCCTGTAGGAGCTCAGATTACAAATTATCTTCTAGAAAAGGGCCGTGTAGTTGGGCAAGTGGAGAATGAGCGCAATTTCCACATCTTCTACCAATTTACTAAGGGTGCTTCTGATGAGCAAAGAGGTCAGTTTGGACGCAAGCCCAAATTCTCAAATGTTGAGTATCCTCACAGATGCTTTTGGTCTGCAAGGCCCTGAGGCATATGCTTACGCTAGCATGAGCAACTGTTTGGAAGTACAGGATATCGATGATGTGAAGGATTACACACAAACGATTGTGAGTCCTAGTTTTCAGTCGCTTCGTCCGTATAATTGATTCAAACAATCATAGAACGCCATGGACGTCATAGGTCTGAGTGCGGATGAACAAAATGAAATTTTCAAGATGCTTGCTATTGTTCTGTGGCTTGGTAATGTACAGTTCGAGGAGATGGATGACGGTAATTCAAAGATTGCAGACACTGGAGTCACAGATTTCGTGGCATACCTAATGGATGTGGATGGTGCTTTGGTACAGAAGGTCCTCACACAAAGGGTCATGGAAACGACGAGAGGTGGTCGCCGGGGTTCCGTTTATAATGTTCCCCTGAATCCATCCCAGGCGTCAGCTGGACGAGACGCTTTAGCTAAGGCTATTTACAGTAATCTCTTCGAATGGATCGTTTCAAGGATCAATGTTTCGATGAAGACAAGGGGGGCCGTTGCTCATGTCATTGGAATTCTGGATATTTTTGGCTTCGAAATCTTTGAAGTAGGCGGTGACCTTGTTTTCTCAGTGATTTATTTGACTCCTATTTTGAAGGATAATTCTTTTGAACAACTGTGTATCAATTATGTTAACGAAAAATTACAGCAAATCTTCATCGAGCTTACACTCAAGACAGAGCAAGAAGAATATGTTCGTGAACAGATAAAATGGACACCCATCAAGTTCTTCAATAACAAGATTGTCTGCGAGCTCATCGAGGAGCGCCGTCCGCCTGGAATCTTTGCCGCTCTCAATGACGCTTGTGCCACCGCTCACGCCGACCCAGCTGCGGCTGACAACAGCTTTACCCAACGTGCAGCTATGTTGGCGAGTAATCCCCATTTTGAGGCACGGGGTGCTCAATTTCTGGTTCGCCATTATGCAGGGGACGTGATGTACAATGTGGCTGGTATGACCGACAAAAATAAAGATTCGCTTATTAAGGATCTTCTGGACCTGATTGGTAGTAGTGGCAGTACTTTCTTACAGACACTCTTCCCAGATCGCCCAGATCCGAATAGCAAGAAGCGCCCTCCTACTGCAGGAGATAGAATCAAGGTAGGATGGGCAGTCTGATCCATGACATGAATGCCTGACTTGGCGTGACATCAGCAATCCGCTAGAGCACTCGTAGACAATCTTATGAAAGCACAACCTTCCTATATCCGAACTATCAAACCTAACCAAAACCGTAGCGCAACGGAATATGATATCAAGGCTGTTCTTCACCAGATAAAGTACCTCGGTCTTCAAGAAAATATCCGTGTTCGCAGAGCAGGCTTTGCATATCGGAATACCTTTGAGAAGGTGGTTGAGCGATTCTATTTATTATCGCCGAAAACTTCTTATGCTGGTGAATATATCTGGTCGGGAGATTCAAAATCTGGGTGCGAACAGATTCTGAAAGATGTTGGCATCGCCAAGGAGGAATGGCAGATGGGTGTTACCAAAGCTTTTATCAAGAATCCAGAAACGGTGCTCATTTTACACATTTTATCCTTTCCCTTTCTGACCTTTGATTGCAAGCTATTTGCTCTAGAAACCATGCGAGATCGCTACTGGCACAACATGGCAGCTCGCATTCAGCGTGCTTGGCGTAACTACATGCGTTATAAGCATGAGTGTGCTCGTAGAATCCAACGTTTCTGGAAGAACAACAAAGAAGGAATTGTGTACGTAGAGATACGGAATCATGGACATCAAATCTTGGCAGGGAGAAAGGAGCGTCGTCGATTTAGTTTGCTCAGTTACAGGCGCTTCCATGGAGATTACCTCGGTGTCAATGCAAAGGATGCCCTGGGAGCAGAACTTGCATCTATTTGCGGAGGCACTGATGAGCACGTTACATATAGTGGAAAAATTCAAGTGTTGGTTTCTAAATTTGGTCGCTCTAGTAAACCTAGTCCTCGATTCCTTATTTTGGTATCCAATATTTTCTTCACCCGAATGTAGGATGCTAATTATTTAACAGACGTCCAAAGCAGTTTATATCCTCATTACTACTGCAAATGACGGCACACCTGTGCCCACTCTCGAGCGCAAAATCCCATTGGCTACGATCAAAAGTATTAATATGTCAAATTTCAAGGATGACTGGATTGTAAGTGTGAATTTTTGGATCAACTGCATTGTCTGACCGATCAATAGGTATTGAATATCAATGTACCCTCGGAGGAGGGAGACCCTGTTATTAGCTGTGAATTCAAGACCGAGCTTACGACGTATCTGATGCGACTTGCTCCGGTACCCATCAATGTCCTGATTAGCCCAACGTGAGTTTTGAAATCTATCGATACTTCGAGCCTTTTGTTGACTTCCTTTTCAGTATTGAGTATGCGAAGAAAAAGGATAAAAAGACGGAGATTAAATTTGTGAAAGACGAGACCATCACTCGAGACGATGTATACAAGAGCCACACCGTCAGAGTAGCTTCCGGAGAACCACCGAGTAGTTTATCACGGCCCCCTGCCAAGAGGAAACCTGGTATCGTACGGCCCATCAGCGAAGGTAAACTTCTTCGAGCAGGCAATCCTTCCGTAAGTACTATGCTTACACTTAAACGCTTCACATAACAATTTATTCCTTTTGTTCTCGATAGAAATCTCCTGCAACTGTATCTCGGCCTAAACCCAGTCCACAGTCCCTTCCTGGAAAATCGATATCGGTAGCTCCTCCACCACCGGTGATAAAATCAGACCCAACGCCTGTTGGTAAATCTACTGCCCTGAATGATATACGGGCTCCGCCACCGCCTCCGCGCGCTGCTGCACCCCCTCCACCCGCAGAACCCGAGAAGCCCATGTACAAGGCTAAGTATGGATTCGAGGGACAGGAGGGTGAGATATCACTGCAGAAAGATGATGTCGTTGAGTTGCTCCAAAAAGATGATAATGGCTGGTGGCTAGTGGCGAAAGACGGGGAAGAGGGCTGGGCGCCATACAATTATCTTGAGTTGGTACCACCAAAGGCAGCACCTGCAGCTATTCCACCTCCACCTCCTCGAACACGACCTATGACTACGCCCAACGTCATACCCGCTGCAGCCGCCACTGTTGATGCAACTTCCAAACCAATACCTGTGTTCCCAGGAATGGGATCAACGAACGGATCAGCGACACCTTGGAAGAAGTCTCCAGCTCCTACCCAGCCTGGATCGGGTTCTGCAGAAACTATGAAAGCGCCAATGAAGACTGGGAACAAGGTACCACCCCCTGTGGCTACGAAACCTAAGCCACCACCTGTTAGTGCAAAACCTGTAAAGCCATCAATTGGTGGGGCTAAGCCTGGTTCTGGTAAACCACCTGTTCCGGCTGCTGTCAAACCTCCGCCGGTGGCCTCGAATAAACCTGGAACTATTGTGAGGCCTGCTATGGTTGGTGGACAGCTGGATCTTGCTGCAGCTGTAAGTTTGTTTGTTTTTTCGAAGTGGTATCTCCATATTGAAGTCTGTATTTGATAGTTGGCGAAACGTGCACAACGGACGACGGACGAGTGATTAAATTTCCCCTAGGGTAAGGTATGATGTTGGGTTAATTTTGTTTTCTTTTTTCTTCGACAATCTGGACAGTGTGACAGTTGGTTCGGAATAAATACGGTATATGTTTAATGCAAGGCAAAAAAAAAAGGGAGAATCAACTCTCTACGGTTGATTAAAGGGGTATCATATTCTGCATGCAAATGAAAAAAAATAAACTAAGGAGTTTCAGTAATAAGAATGGGTGGTAGTTTTGGGCTTGACAAGAGCTTTACTGTCGAAGAAGAAGACGAAAGACCCAAGTTGGGTTGTCGAGGACCAGGACGAATCACGTTCTCACCACTCGAATCGAGTAGAGGCGTAGGGCTGCGACTCGGTGTGAGATAGCCAGAATAGGGATACGAAGCGTCTTCGTCGTCATCCAGATGACTTTCAGAATCTGAGAACCGACCGACGGTGCTACTTGCCGCACCCGAATCTCTCCACGACTCGACTTCTTCGGCTGTCAATACCTTGGCGCCACCCCTAGAGTCTATAAAGTCTTGTTTTGTCTTTTCCAGCGCTTTTTGTCCCGTTTCCAAGAGGTTTTCGATGATGAGTTTGATTCTGTGATACGTTGCACTGGTGGTGTCCTTTTCATGACCAGCACCCGTACCAGAACCTTGATCGGCGGAATGAACTTGGTCATTTTCCTCAGACGACGGGGCATCGTCCGAGTCCACGTCTTCTTCATCATCTCCGACTTCGCTTGGATCCAGGGAGGATTTCACGGCACGATATGTGAGTGGAGGAAGCATCAGACGCGTCTCGCGGAGTTTACGTCGAAGTTCGCGGATTTCTTGAGCTTGTCTGGCTTTTGTTTTTTCGAGCGATGCGTTGATAGCTAAGAGTGAACGATTTGTGATTTCCAAGTCTGCCATCTAAGTAGAAGAGTGTGTTTTGTTTTCGTTTTAGAAAAAAAAAAAAGAGGTTGGGGGGTGAGATGGACCTGACCTTTCGGTTCGACTTGGCTTCGGCCCTTTCTTCGTCCTCTTCAACTGTCGATCCGGGACTGAACGATCCATTGACAGGAGAGTCGTTGTCCTCTCTTGAACTCGCATACGCAATCAGATTGTCCAATGTCGTCCTGAGATCCGGTAAATGGTGATTACCCTTTTGAACTCCTCCTCCTCCTACAGAAATGACAGAACTCTCAGGACTTGTGCCAGAGTCGTGGGTGAAATTGGACGATCTTGAGGACACAGATAATGCCGATACCGGTGGAGATTGAGGCAAAGGTGGGATGCTTGTTGGATCGACAGAAGAAAGAGCAGCACGTCCAAAACTTCCATAGGAGGGGCCACGAGAGGGAAATCCAGAGGTTCTTGAGAACGGACGAAAGTCGTCCGTTCCTCCATTAGGCTTGGGAGAGGAAGACGCAGAGAAGCTGGAATGGAGACCGCTGCGACTGGAACGTGGAGTTGTGTATCGGTGTGGATTTGCAGCAGGCACAGCGGTTGTTATTGGATACGCTAGGGTGGAACTCGATGCTGGTGGAGAAGCTGCAGACGAAGAGACAGAGCCAGCTCTGAACCGTCTGACATAGAGCCTAGCGGTGCTGGCGGTGGTGGATGTCGAAGGGAGTTCAGGGTTGTTCTTGGCCATTGTCGTGACCTTTGAACGGATCCTGAGAGGCCGGGAGGCAGCTTCATCCACGGCAACGCTAGGCAGCTCTGAACGAGATGGCTGGGGAGCAGGGCTTTGTTGGGGCTTGCGTGGGCCAGGGCCGAGAGCATCAGAGGCAGCGAGCTTGCTCGGTCGCAATTCGGATGAAAGTGACTTTGTAGCTTTGACCCTGGGTACTGACTGCTTGGTAGGAGACGAAGGCCTGGTTACGCTGGGAGTGCGTCGAAGAGCGCTGGAATTGACTTTGGCCTTGGGTCTTGTGGAGATAAATGAAATTGTAGGGGATGGAGGGCGGGAAGAGACAGCAGGCATGAAAGCACAAGATGGAAATGGATTGACCCTGAGACTATCTACTACATGTATCTTTACTTTGATGCCAACACACTCTCGACGACTTTTTCAATTGCTGTGCGCAGCTGGCTGGACGAATCGGCGCGGAGCGCAGCGAGGACACTCTTCTCAACATATTTGCCTATCATGTCCACCTCGACGTTGACTTTTTCTCCCGATTGCTTGCTGGCAAGGGTGATGTTTTCTTGGGTGTGTTTGATGAGCATGACGCTGAAGGCGCATTCAGAGTCGGACACGGCGGTGAGGGTGAGAGAAGCGCCGTCAATGGCGACATAGCCTTTGGGGATGAGATAGGGGAATAGATCTGGCCGCTCGAGCTTGAAAACGAGGTAACAGGAGTCGCCGTCGCGGCTTTTGCTCTCAATGGATGCGGTTGCATCGACATGACCCTGAGAGCAGCAGGATGAGTGAGTTGGAAGCAAGTGTACAGACCGGCAGTGGACTTGCCTGGACGAAATGGCCACCAAAACGAGCATGGGAGCCCACTGCACGTTCGAGATTCACGCCTGTGCCGACCCTGCGTGAGCCTGTGTCCCGTCAGGCATTCGTGCTGCACGACAACAGAACAAGAGGCGCACCGAGAGAGGTCCTCTGCAGAGTCTCATTGGACAGCCAGACCTGGAACCAGCCGTCCTCCTTGGAGAGATCAAAGTGAGTGACAGTCAGACAGACACCGTCGACGGCGATGGAGTCGCCAATGTGGCAGTCGTCGAGGACAGGATTTGCGAAGCCGATGGCGAGTTGGCAGCCGCTGCTGTCGATGACCAAGGAGGAGATGATGCCTTTGTGTTCGATAAGTCCAGTGAACATAGCTAACCTGTCCACGTGACCATGCATCGCTCTCTCATGACTTGGTATGTTATTTTCCTTTTTTTCTTTCTTTTTCCTGCTCAATATTCCCTCTAGCCTTGCCTCCAAAGACACGTCTCGCTAGCCGTCTGCCTCGTCGATGACCAAGAAGGAGATGATACCTTTGTGTTCGATAAATATAGCTAACCTGTCCACGTGACCATGCATCGCTCTCTCCTCCAGTCATGGCTTGGTATGTTATTTTCCTTTTTTTCTTTCCTTTTTCTGCTCAATGTTCCCTCCAGCCTTGCCTCCAAAGACGCGTCTCTCCATCTCGCTAGCCATCTGCCTCGTCGGCGCAGCAGGCATCGTCGTCTCCGACCATCTTGAAAAAAAGTACCCGGAGGCAGAGAAGAAATAGCTTGATTGATATAGTACATATCTACCACAGTGTGTCTGTCTATCAAGTAGCATTGGGACGAGGCCTCTGTCGTTCAGTCATGTCCGCCAGTGAGGACATGGTCGGATACCGATGCCCCTCCTCATTTGCAAGTTTGAATTCCCAGTCCCGTGTCGTCCAGTCCGGCACCAGAGTCTCTTCTCCACGTCCTCGCCAGCGCCCGCAGAACAGGTCACAGACAAACTTCCACCACGAGTCGAAAAAGATGATGGACAAGATGACAGTAGCAATGAGCCCCACCGTGATAATGCCGATCCCAATCACTTTCCATTGCGTCGCCTCTTCTGCCGAGGTCGTTGGTGCCTCTGGAACACTTGAGAATGTGGGTGCCATAGTGCTTGACATTGGTGCCGAGGATGTTAGTGCCGCGGTCGATAGTGCCTCGGTGCTTGACATCGTCATAGTGCCTGATACAATCGCTGCTGCTGAAGCGGTGCTATGCTCTGAAGTCGTTGCCGTTAGACTGGTCGTAGTGCTACGGTATATATGCGCTGTTCTAGTTATTGCAGTGGCGGGGGACAGGTCTGGGGGAGTGTCAGGGCCAAGGAGTGCAACGAGGTCGCGGCTTTGGAGAGGGACGGCGGCGACGACGAGGACGAGAGGGAGGAGGATGAGCGAGCGCATGTGTAGGAGATGATGACTAAGAAGAACAGATTGTATTTATTGCCAGTCCTCCTGCAGTCACACGTTATCTCTCTCTCGTCATGTCCAGCCCCGAGCCCATGTGGTTTTGTCATCAGGTATGTCCTCACCAGCCTCCTCCACCTGTCCTCATCACTCTCGACAGTGTCGCGCAGAGATGCGTCCTGTCATGGTTCGCCAGCCTCTGCCCTCCGACGTCCATCTCACCATCCCCGGCAGGTCCCCGATCCAATATGCCCTTCTTGCCGTGGCTCTTTCGTCGAAAAGGTCTTAATCATCGGCCCATGTCATTTTCTCACTCACCTCCAGAACACAGATTGAAGATCC
>Ga0153947_1000522_pt1 | contig 18828 bp, 17 predicted proteins | sample TSNJ031MetaG_FD_104697 | JGI IMG/M metagenome (GOLD analysis project Ga0153947, IMG submission 104697) | Attine ant fungus gardens microbial communities from New Jersey, USA - TSNJ031 MetaG | ecosystem: Host-associated > Fungi > Mycelium > Unclassified | place: USA: New Jersey, Wharton State... | reverse complement strand
TTCGATCTCCAGATATCCTGTTCCCGTTGTCCCCGGTCGCTCTCCCAATAGGAAAACCCCTCGTAAAAAGCGCTTTTATATGGCTAAAAAATCTGTCGTCTAGATAAAGTTGACAGCAGTGCATTTAACATAACAAAATCAAACGCTTTTTCGAAAGTCGGAAAAGCGTTTTTTGGTGTGCCCGGCATGGGCGCAGTCTATACGGTTAAAGTCCGGAACACGACCGGCAGCGGCAAGTGTTAGTCAAAGCCAAAGGTGTCCGCCGCGAGACGGAATCTAAAAGGAAGGCGGAGGCAAAGCCCTGCTCTGACGAACAGAAATCACATTAGGCGGTACATGGGGGTAAGGTTGCCATTGAAGCCGAAGCCCAATAGCTGCACGGAGCCATGTATTGTAGATGGGGCAGAGATAAGGGTGGAAGACTGTGCTCTTACCCGGGGAGACCTCACGTCAAAAGATAGTGTGGAACACGAAAGATATGACGGAGCGCTGAATCTGAGGGACGGATATCTGAAAACAACGCCATCGACGCAATGGCAGAAAGGAGAATGGAATGCTGAAGCGAATTCTCGCCAGTGAGAACATGAACCGTGCGTATTTGCGTGTAAAACGGAATCACGGGTCGGGCGGGGTAGACGGGATGAGCGTCGATGTGACAAGCCGCAGTAACGGTTGGGGGAACGATTACAGGAAGTTAAAGCTCAGCCATTATGAAAGAGATTGTCGACAGTGGTCGGATCCCCTGCTCTCCATACAAACGCCCCATGACAAAAGACGGCTTCTTCAAAAAGTATGAGTATGTCTATGATGAATACTATGATTGTATTATCTGCCCAAATAACCAGACGCTTCATTATTCCACAACCAACAGAGATGGCTGCCGGGAATACAAGAGCGATTCTGTTATCTGCCGGGAGTGCCCGAAACGTGCCCAATGCACCGAAAGCAAAACCTGTCAGAAGATAGTCACCCGGCACATCTGGGAACCATACATGGAACTGGCGGAGGATTACCGGCACACGCCGGGATACCGTGCCATTTATGAGCGAAGAAAAGAGACAATTGAGCCGGGTGTTTGGCGACGCCAAGGAGAAACATGGGATGCGCTTTACACAGCTGCGCGGTCTGCTGAAGGTTAAGATGCAGGTGGCGCTTACTTTTGCGTGTATGAATCTCAAAAAGCTGGCTAACTGGAAGCATGGAGGACCGCATTTTTCCATGTATTCTTTTGCTTTTTTCTTCTTTTCCTCTCCATTCCAGAAAAAGGAGCTCATGCCGTCGTTTGAGCCCCTTTTCGTCTACAGTCTGAGGCTACCCACTAATGGGTAGCCTCCTACCCGATCATAACAAGATTTTGACATTTTCTCAACAGGGCTGCGTTATTGTTCGGTCACCAAGAAGGTACAGTAGCAGTTCATTCCCTGCAAACAAAGAAATGGGACTGTTGCAAAACAATCTGAACGGATCAAGTGGCAACAGCGCCGAACGTTGTGGAAAACCGTGGAAAAGTTGAAAGAAAAGCATAAAAGCAGACCATGCGAAGCAGAGGGTTTTGCCCTCTGCTTCGCATGGCTATTCAGTTCGGGGATTCTAAGCAATCCTCTTTTCAAAAAACTGAAAACCAATTTGGCCGGAAAGCATTCTTGCATGGAGCTTGCGGACATCGAAAGCGAACGCGAGAATCACTAGCTCCACATGGATTTTTGGATTGCCCCGCAGGAGGAATCAGCGAAAATTCCAGTCCTCCTTAATAATGCCGAAAGCGCCCTCCGACATGATGGAGCGGTTGACGCGCAGCAGAATGCCCTCGTCGCTGGTGATGTTTTCCAGGGAAACCTCGCGTAGACGGACGAAATCGGAGCAGACTTCCAGGCGTTTATCTCCCTTTGCTTCAAACACCAGTATCCCAAACAGGATTCGCGGCGCTGCTGCCGGATTCCTCCCTTCCCGGGAGTACGTCCGCTCCAGCTCTGTATGACAACATATTTTGTGCATGACCAAAATGGCAACCATTGATAATATAGACGTATATATTGCGACAATAGTTAAGCATCTCGACATAAAGGACTACAAGGACAATGACAAGTTCTTCTTCGGCGGATGGGCGGTAGCTTCGGTTGTTCACGGGCAACTTGGATTGACTGCTGCCGGACGTTCAGATTCGGTGGCTACAGGTACGCCACGACTACCTGTGGCAAGCGATTGCCGTTACAACGATCCGCCGGTTTCGCCAAAACCGGCCCGAAAGATATGAGCGGTAAATACCCGTCTGTAAATCAGCCTGTGGTGGGCTGACTCGCGTTGACCCGGATGGCCTATAATGAACTCCAGCACAGTCGAGATTAGGTTCCAGAGTGCTGCTTCCTTGGATAGGAGAGGTGGAATTCCTGTGACGCTGCCTTACCTGCAGCGGCTGTTCAGGTGACGATTCATTATTTCGACCGCCGCTGCTTTTTGAGATACCCGGCACTTACAGCTTTGGATGCGGAATAATTATAGAATAGTTGCACAATAAACCTTATCAAGAGTTTCCATTTACACAAAGAACACAGTAAATTTTGAGATGTTATGTTGTGATTCAAAGACTAAATATGTTATTATAGTATCGGTGATAACTATGAGCAAAAAAACAGACAAAACCAACGCGATGCGAATACTTGACAGCAAGGGCATAAAATATAACTGCTATTCCTGCGACAGCACAAAGGTTAACGCCGTCGACGTGGCAAATTGTCTCGGGCAGGATCCCGCCATGCTGTTCAAGACGCTTGTTACCGTGGGAAGATCAGGCGAGTATTATGTCTTTATGGCACCAGGCGAAAAGGAGCTTGATTTAAAGAAAGCCGCAAAGGCGGCGGGGGAAAAGTCACTGGAAATGATTCCTCAAAAGGAGCTTCTTCCCCTTACAGGCTATGTTCACGGCGGTTGTTCACCCATAGGAATGAAAAAGCCGTTCCAAACTTTCATCGACTTTTCCGCGGAGGGCTTTGACGCGATTTATTTTTCCGGCGGGCGTGTAGGCCATCAGATACAGCTGGCGCTAAGCGAATTGCAAAAGGTAATAAGTGTAACCCCCGCGGATATAGCAAAAGATATGTAAAGTTAAGTATTTGCTCCCATCATCAACGGACAAAGACGTCTGCAGGCATTGCAGTTATATAAATCCCAATCGCGTCCGGCCTTAAAGAAAGAAAGCTCCCTACAGAGTTTTTGGTTTACGCTTGTTTCTCCAATCGCTTGTTGCGGGCAGCTTTGGCGGCAATAAGTGCACTTGGGTGGGCAGGAGAAATCTTCGACTATTGGGTTGGGCTCCAGTTTCGCATCAATCAGGATTGCCCCAAGGTATACCATATTCCCGTATTCCTTGTTTATGAATATGGTACTGCGCCCCATGATTCCAAGACCGGACTGGACCGCTGCGTGCTTCAGTGAGAGGATACCCTGCCATGCTTGTTCGCTTCTTCCCAGTGCAGGTAAGGAACATCCGCGGGCACGATTACGCCATTGACGCCGTTTGTCTGGCAGTAGCGCATCACGTTCATAGACAATCTGTCAAGCTCCGCATACATCATGTATGCCGCATGTGTATATGGAATGGGGTTTTCGGCCAACATAGCTCCCGCTGGCATTTGCCGGAACATAACCACGATGCTTTTACACTTGCTGAATATATCTGTGGGGCGAAACCCTTCCGGCGCTTCCTCAAACCGATTGACACTCGATATACCGCAGCCCATGGCGCCGGCGGCATATGCGTATTCCTTTAAATCCATTGAAGTGATCGTGTCAGCTCCTCCTTTCGTTACTACTCCGATGATTAATTCACCGTTATGTCATATCGGCTGCATAAATACGCAGCATTCCCGTGCGGATATTTTCCCTAAGCTCTTGTGAGTTAGGCCCAAGGTGGCATTCCAGCAATTCAGTCGACAGTGCCTCATCACGCTTTAAAATAGCCCCTGCAAGGCTGAGATGCTCGCGTACCAAGGCATCGCGTCTCAAATCTTTTTCAATATGTATTTTTCGAACAAACCTTATTCTTTCGTAGATGTTTTGCAAAAAGGCGACTCGTTCCATATTGCCGCACAGAGTGGCAATTCTAATGTGGAATGATTCGTCAAGAAGTATCAATTCTTCCTGACTCATGTTTAAATAGGTATTCGCAATTTTTTCCCAATCAGACAAGATGGAAGAGATATCGTCATCGTTTCCGTCCTGACAGGCTTGTCGCACGGCTCCCATCTCAAGATCAAACCGCACGCCATACAACTCTTTCATTTCCGATTCGCTGAATTTTCGGCAGAAAAATCCTTTGCCATGGTCAAAAGATACAAACCCTCCGACGACCAGACGGTTCAGGGCTTCACGTACAGGAACCCGGCTCATTTCCAGATTGTTTGCGACTTCTATTTCGTTTATCTGCTCCCCTGGACGTATTGAGAAATCAATGGCCATATCTTTTATGTGGTCATAAGCACGCTTAACCGCTATAGTAGACGTTTCCTTTAACTCTTTATCAAGTTTTTTAGGTTTGCCCATATATTAAAAACTCCTCTTCCCTGATTATATGCACAAGCTGTAATTCACTTTCTCCGGCTTCCAACAATAATTTTCCTGCGCGTATTTTTCAAATTATTATTTATATTATATCAGTTATAATTTTGTTGTGCAAGCTGACATCTCATTATCTGTGCTTTTTCATAAAGAAGAAGTATGAACATTGTCGTATTTCGCCTCATAAATACAAAAAACAACGGCAAGGGACACAGTAGTCACCTTGCCGTTGTTGCAGGTGTACAAGAAAACGAGAATATTATACCGTTCTTATCATTCCAACGCGGCTATGCACTCTATTTCTATCCCCGCGTCTTTTGGCAGCCTTGCGACCTGAACAAGTGATCTCGCCGGCGCATCTCCTTTGAAAAAGCTCTCGTATACGGCGTTTATCTTTCCAAAATCATTCATGTCCCGGACAAAAACGGTCATCTTCACAGCTTTTTCCAGCGATGTACCCGAAGCCTCAAGAATGGCGGACACATTTTTTAGAGAAGTCTCTGTCTGCGCTGCGATATCTTCCGGTATTACGCCGGTCTTGGTGTCAATCGGCAGTTGGCCGGATGTAAAAATGAATCCGTGCATCTCAATCCCCTGGGAATATGGACCTATGGCAGCGGGTGCGTTTGGTGTGTTTACAATTTTTCTCATGTTGGTTCCTCCTGAAATTCAAGGTTTATAGTGGATGATGGTATTACCCATTGTTAGAATGCTCCGGACAAAAAGGCTTCGATATTCGAGACGACTTTTTGTGCCAACCGTTGTTTTGCCAATGAGGTGAGTCCTGCGGAGCGGGTTCCGCAAAAAGCGTTTGGCATGCCGGAGATTTCTTCGCCAAGACCGGCAACCGTATCGCCGAGAGCATAGTTGCCTTTGTTTTTCAGCCAATCCCGCAAGGCGGGGATTTCATGGGAAGGGCTAATTGAGACGTTCACCAGGATTTTTCCGGAGCCGAACAAATCAAATTCTCGTCGGCCCATTAGCACGACATTTTTATTAAGGCAGGTAATCAGGATATCCGTTTTAGCGAGCAGATCATCCAAAGGAAGATATGTATAGCTATTCGCGCTTTCAAGCTCCGGTTTGCGGGTGCGGCTGAAATAGTGAATATTTGCTCCAAAAAAGCGCAGGGTGCGGGCAACGATATTCCCAACGGTTCCCAAGCCAACAATGCCAATATTAAGGCCGGTCAATTCCACAGGTTCGTCTTTCCACATAACGCCGCCTCGGCCATGCAGCAACCGCACCAATTCACTGATTACATATTCCTTAACGCCCTCATCGCCATAATCACGGGCTCCGGTGACAACGATTCCCTTTTCGTTTGCGTAACGGATGTCGACATTGGCGCTTTCCGGGGAGTAGAGGCTGCAACACATCCCTATGTACCGGATTTGGGGACAGGCTTCCAGAACCTCCCGTTCGATGCGGCTTGTATAGCTGAGCATAACACTATCCGCGTTACCAATACGTTTCATTATTTCGCTGTTGTTTTTAGGGATATCCTGATAAAAATCAGATACTTCCGCGTAACCAGCCAGCCTCTGGTCCCATTCGGGCGGCAATCTGGTCGACTCGATCGCTACCATTTTCTTAAATTTATTCATATAATTACTACCTCTTAGCGTTATATTTTCGAGTATTAAATTGGCTCATAAATAGAATTCTACCACTGCTTGATGCTGTTTCGCAACACCGCGTGCGCGAGGTCTTCGTCATAGCTTCGAAGCAGTCCTGCCGCGTATAAGATGTACTCGCCGTCCACATACATCGTTGCCTTTTCCGGCAAAAGGACATCCGGCTCATCTACCCGGTTCACAAGCGCGCCTTTCAGCAATGCCGCCGGGTCTTGGCTGTTAATGATCTCTCCGCCGGTACCCACAACCGTTCTGACATCTGTTAAATTCTTTCCGGTTTGCAGGCGGTTGCAATTGCTGGATAGAATCCGCTCAATCCTGCCGCAATGTCGTCTCGCCGCGAGGCGGATGGCAAAATGGGCAATCGCTTGGTCAAGCTTAACCTCCGCTTCGGTGTCAGGCAGATAACCGGTATCGCGGACCCTGCGCGCGACTGACGCTTGAAGGTGCTCTACGCCGATGCCGGTATAGGCCGCCATTTTCATGATCCCTACCTCGTTACAGAGCGCGTCGGAGGATTCACGCATCCCCAAATCGCCCTCCACCGTGCGTTTGGCGTAGGGTTCCGCGGCGCCAATAAAGCGCACCCCCTCAAAGGGTTTATGCTCCGCATAGGAGTGGATATCCGTAGTGGCGCCGCCGACGTCAACGATCATCATATCCCCCATGCCGGGCACGTGATTGGCGCCAACGGACAACAGCTCTCCCGCACCGAGCACCGCCGCTGGGGTAGGCATCAGAATGTCGCCGATCTCTTGGCGGATTTTATCCAGCCCTTTCATATTTACAATTCTTTGCATGAAAAGGCTGCGTATGGTGTTTTCCGCTGACCGGGGATCCAGCTTGCCCACATCGGGTATGATGTTGCGGGCCAGAAAGCATTCCTTGTTCCCTTGCCGCATCAGTAGCTGCACTTTTTCGGAGATGCGGCTGTTTCCTCCGTAAATGACAGGGCAGGCGATTTGACTATAGGCGATTTTTTCAGCGTTTTCAACGAGCAAGCTTTCATTTCCGCCTTCGTATCCGCCGCACAGCAGAATCATCTCGGTTTTGTTCCGCGCAATCTCGGCAAGATCAAAATCCGTCAACGCTCCCGACGCGATATGTACTATCTTAGCGCCTGCGCCGAATGAGACATTGCGCCCGGCGGCGATACTGAGCGACTTTGTCAGCCCGCAAACCGCCATCCGCAAGCCGCCGGCCGCGCTACTGGACGCGAGCTTTTTCGCTTCCTTGGTTTCCGGCGCGCCGATTTGCTCACGGATGTTCTTCAAGCAATTGTTCAAACCAGTCACCGCATCTGTTTTTACAGTGGATGCGGCTTTTGTTGTGCAGACTATTTTCTTGTCGGCAGCGCTTATAACAGCCGCTTTGGTAAACGTACTGCCAAAATCAAGCAATATGATGTATTTCATGAGATCTCCCGCCTTATAGTCGATAACGTCAATTATAGCAGAAAAATTATATACATTATCCATAAAATCGGTTACAGCAGTTGACAAACATTATTACAAAGATTATAATTATTATAATAATACACAGAATACAAAAAGTCAATACGGGTTAAATAATTATTTAAGTTGGGAGGGGCGTTATTTCTAAACTTCTGAATGCAGAGTAGAAACATACATTACACCGTAAAAACGCGAACCAGAGGGAATCATACTTATATTGTTTAGATAGGAGGGTAAACATGGCAAATATCAAAATGAAAAAAAGGTTTGAATATAAAGATCTTCCGGATATGGCCACCATCATGTCCGAGGTGGACCGCATCGCTTCGCAGACCACAATTGGCGAAACCCTGTTCATGAAAGAGCACGGGGTAAAATCAGAGGCTGAGTACAAGCGGAAGATGGCGGGGCGCAGCCATATCATGAAGCACAGTCATATTGGCTGGAATTCCTGGGACTCCACGGCCAAGGGTACTGTACAGATCTATGAGGAGCTCAAAAAGAAAGGTAGTTATGTTGACCGTTTCGGCTATTGCCTCGATTGGGTAATGGGCGTACCGGAACGTCTGCGCCATCGGTTGCCGGTAGGTACCGGATTGACCTTCAAAAGCCCCGAGGAATGGCTGCGGGTCGGGCAAATCGTACCTGTGCAGCCGCATTTCGGCGATCACATGATCGCTTCGTTGAATTCATTGGAAAATACCAGGTACGCCCTTAAGGCAGGCATTACTACAATCGGAAACGTATCCCATTATTATACATATGAATATCCCGGCATTGAAATGGAGAAAGAGCGCGTTATTGACATGTTGAGGGCTATCGGTCTGATGGGGCGCTTCCGGGATCAGGGAACCATTATCCACTCCAACCTCGACGATGGATTCGGCTCGCAGCTCCATGACCTTGCCAATTTGGTGGGTTGGGCCATTCTTGAGCGGTATTTGGTGGAGGATTTGCTTGGCGGCGGTATGGCCCACTGCTTCGGCAATCTGTTCAGCGACCCCATTTTGCGTATGACCTTTAACCAAGCCATGTGGGACATCAATAAGTCAAAGACACCGGGCTCCATGATCTATGGAAACACCATCGATTTCGGCTTTGACTATGATCGGAATTTTGGCGCGCTTGCCTCGTTCTCCATGGCAGACTGTATGGGACAGATGAACACGCCCACCGGCCATGCGGTCACCGCGATACCGGTTACCGAGGCGGTTCGGGTACCCTCCAGTGAGGAGATCATCCAGGCGCATATGACATTGGATATGATGTTCGAGAAAGCCCGGTTCTATGGATCTTATATCGACTGGGACAAGGTAGTTGCGGACAAAAAGCTGCTGTTGGCCTGCGGAAAGATCTTTTTCGAGCGGGTGATGAATGGCCTTGACGACCTGGGCGTGGATACCACTCATGCCGGGGAAATCTTCGGTGCGCTGAAAGCCATCGGCGTGGAACAGCTGGAAGAGAATTTTGGCGTGGGTGAGGCAGATAAAATAGCAATGCGGGGAAGAAAACCTGTGCGCCCTACAAACATTGTTATGACCATCATCAAAAAGCAGGAAGATATCTGCAACAAGATCGATTCTATCGACGGGGCACTCTATGGATATCGTGTGGTCGTAGGTTCTACCGACGTTCATGAGTTCGGCAAAGAGATTGTCAAAAATGTTCTGTTAAAGGCCGGGGCCACTGTCTTCGACCTTGGCAGTAATGTTCCCACAAAAGAAATATTTGATACTCTTATAGAAACCGAGAGCAAATATGTCGTGATCAGCACCTTTAACGGAATCGCGCTGAGTTATGCAAAAGAAGTGGTAGAAGGTCTGAAAAAGCAGAATCTACGGGCAAGCTTGATTATGGGCGGCTTGCTCAACGAATGTCAGGACGGCAGTGATCTTCCTGTGGATGTCACAAAGGAACTGAAGGAGATGGGCATTAACTGTGACAACACCGCTGAAAATCTGATTCAAATCATTCAAAAAATGTATTTCTAATCTGCGTTTAAGTTAGCACTCAAACCGGCAAGCTATGCTTTACGCTTGCTGCAACGCCATAAGCGCGGGCAGAGGTATTTGACAACATCTGAGCCGCCTCCGGCAGTTACAATCTATTGCAGATTAGTATAAATACTTTTCCCTGAAACCACGGCGCCGCCTTTTGAGCGGCGTCGTTTTTTGTGAAACAGATGCGCTGTATCGGCATATTTGCTAAATCGCAAGCGAATTATTCAGCAATTATATAGAATTCATCCGCAACCGATTGACAGCTGCATTTCGTTATGATAATCTGTATACGGTAAATGATAATCTATATAATAATATATACAATAATTGATTATCATTAACGCAATAATGAAAATCGAGAGGAGAATCGCAATGGATTACAACCAAATGCAGCAAACGTTTCTGTCCGACCAAGCCAAAATACTCCTTCACCACCCTCAGGGCATGGGGAATTACTTCACATTTAAAAGCGCGATAGACATTTTGGGGCTTGACTGGGATGAGCTTCTTCCTAACGGCGTGTATAACATGATTGGCGAAGGCTATTATGACATGGGGTACATGGCCAATCTGATCGGCCCTCCGGAGTCGGCTATTAAGGCGATGAAGGATCATTCGACCTGGGAAGAACTCCGGGTATATCCTCCCGATTTGATTCCCGAGTTGAAAAAGGAAGCCGCGGAACACAAATTCGGCCGCAAGCTCGGCGATGATTTCACGGTATTGGGCGTTGAGGGCGCTCAGGGCGGTATCGGATATACATACATGACATTCCTGAATCCCGGCGACGAAATTATCACAACAGACCCCGCCTACTTCCACTTTGTTCCGGGCGCGGAGATTAACGGTGCGATAGTAAAGCCTATCAAGCTCGGCAAGCATAACGGCTATAAGCTGGACCCCAAGGAAGTTGAAGCGGCCATTACACCGAAGACAAAGATGATTGTTGTCTGCGATCCGATCAACCCGTTCGGCGTTGTCGCTACAAAGGAAGAGTTGCTGGAAATCGCGGCAATCGCCCGCAAGAAAAATGTTCTCATTTTCAACAATATCACGCATAACACCCATAGGTCTGACCCTTCCGCCCAGCATTATCCCATGGCGTCCCTGCACACCCCGGAAACGCCCATGGATCATGTTATTTCCGTCAGCGGCATATCAAAGGGTTATGGCATGCCGGCGCTTCGCGTTGGTTTCATGGCGGGTCATCCCGCGCTGCTCCGCGGCGCGTTCCTGCTCAAGATGGAAACCACAAAAATTCACATCAACTATCCCGGCCAGTATGCAGCCTATACGGCTATGCAGGATCATGCATATGTTGAAAAGAGCACGGAAACCATACGCCGCAACTACAAGCACATCGAAGAAACCGTAGCGATGACCGAAGGCGTTACGATTCCCGTAAAACCCCAGTACGGCTTCTGCATGATCATCGATGTGTCTGGCTCGGGCGTATCCGCGCAGGAAGTTGCCACGGCGCTGCTGAAATATAAAATCGGCGTCATCACAGGTGACGGCCTTGGTGACGCGGGCGATATCGAGTATATCCGGCTCAACTATTCGCATCCTGACATCAGGTGCTTCGAGCTGTTCCGCGAAGCTCTTCCCAAGGCGATCGCCGACGCGAAAACGGGCATGTACCGCCAGGGTGTAATCGACTTCTTTGAGAAAATAGGTTCCGAGCGCGGCAAAGACATTATTAAGCGCATAAAGAAATAACCTCATAGGCAAAAGTATAAATCCCCTAAGGAATATTTGTTAATAGATACTCCGTAGGGGATTTGTTATAATAAAGGAGAGTCATTCGAATGGGAAATAAGAGTAAAGCCGAGAAAAACTCGGTTTTTCATCTCCTATTGCAATGGCGCTGGCAATGATTGCCGGCTCGGTGGGAACCGGAAACATCTGGAGATTTCCCCGTGTGGCCGCCACGAATGGCGGCGGTGCGTTTATAATCGCATTCATCCTGATCATGATTTTTGCCATCATACCCCTTATGATGGGAGAGCACGTCATTGGCCGCGCTACCCGCAAAGGGCTTCCCGGCGCATTCCGCGACTTCATCGCACAAAGAAGGCGACTTGGTTCGGTTCCTTTGTATGGTGGATTGTGACGATCACCATCGCATACAATACAGTTGTTGTAGCGTGGGTCGTCTACTATTTTTTCCTTGCGCTGACCAATAGCTACGTTGGCGTCGATAAAGCGGCGCTGTTTGCCAGTGTTTCCGAAAAGAATGTGCTGATGGTTGTGATCTATGTTCTGGTACAGGCGTTTTCCGCATGAGGCGCTTATAAGGGTGTATCTTTCATTGAGAAGGCAAACAAGGTGTTTCTGCGGGTGCTGTTTTTATCCGTGATCGTGATTGCAGTCCGGACACTCACTTTGCCCGGCTCCGGTGATGGCTTGAATTTCTTGTTTGATTTTGAGTTTTCTTCTCTGCTGTCCTCCAAGATCTGGCTTGAGGCGCTTACCCAATGCGTGTGGTCGGCGGGACCCGGCTGGGGCATTTGCATCGCATACGCTGTCTACTCCAAACGTAGATCGGACGTGGCGCTATCCACAGCTATTCAGGGTTTGGGCGATATGTCTGTGGCGCTGCTTGCCGGCGTTGCGGTCATCCCCGCTCTGTTTGCCTTTATGTCCTCGGAAGAAGCGCTGGCGATATGCGCTTCCGGCAACAACAGCTTGGCATTCATCGCGCTCACCAATGTGTTCGAGCAGATGCCCGGCGGCCGCCTGATGGATACGCTGTTTTTCCTTGCTTTACTGATGGCGGCAGTTTCGTCCATCATCGCCATGTATTCCATCGTTTATCAACCTTGCGCGGATGCGGGAGTCGGCAAGAAAAAAACCTTTGTTATTATGCTAGCCGGTACAATCCTAATCGGCGTTCCGTCAGCATGGAGCAGTAACTTCTTCAATAGCCAGGATTTCGTTGTGGGCATGGGCATGGTCATAGGCGCCGTGTTCTCCAGCTACGCGCTTTACCGATTCGGCGCCGAAAAGGCCCGCACCAAATTTCTGAACAATCCTTATACCGGTTTGCCTATGGGTAAGTGGTTGAACATTTCGGTCACTTTGCTGGTACCCGTCTTGGCCGTCATGATGTTCATATGGTGGTGCGTCCTGTCCGTGGGATGGAACCCCGACTGGTGGAACCCGTTCGGCACGTATTCCCTAGGGACTTTAGTCCTGCAACTGGGTGGCGTGGGCCTGATACTCTATATCTCTAATACAAGGATCAGCAACTCCGCCGGCCCAAATTTGTTCGACGGAGAAAGCTTCCCGCCGATACAGGATAATGGATTCAGTAATTGATTTGAGGAGGGTACAAATATGACAGTTAGAGCGATCATAACGATGCTGCTTTGTGTCGTGCCTGTTTGGGGAGGCCTCATTCTTTCCATCGTCAAGCTCCAGAGAATGGATCCGCCTCCGGATGAGGATGACATCCCACCCACATCCTGTATGGAATAAGAGACTCAAGCATGAGGTGTTCGCCTGATTTCGCATAAGTGGCATTAAATAGTTTAATCGTCATAATAAAATCAAAAATTATTAAAATAATACAATCTTTAGTTATGAGAGAGGAAGGTTTGGGCATGAAAGAAAGAACGAGAAAAGAAACAACATTCGGTCAGGCTTTGCTTATCCTGATTCTGAGCATCGGCATACTTATGTACGGTATCATCGGCCTGAAATTGGACCCGCAAATTCCCCTGCTGCTGGCTTCCATCGTATGCGTAATTTATGCCGTTTATCTTGGAATTCCGTGGAAGGAAATTGAGCAGAAATCAACAACTATCATTGGCGAATCCATCCAGGCAATGATAATCATTATGCTAATTGGTATGCTGGTTGGCAGCTGGATGGCCTGTGGAACAGTACCTTATGTTATCTACTGGGGATTAAAAATTCTGTCTCCATCCTGGTTTTTGGTAGCCTCATTAATTATCTGTAGTATTATGTCAATGGCAACGGGCAGCTCCTGGACAACAATGGGAACCATCGGCGTTGCGTTGATGGGCGTCGGATACGGGTTGGGGATCCCGGTAGGCGTTACTGCGGGCGCCATCGTGTGTGGAGCGTATTTCGGTGATAAGCAATCTCCATTGTCTGATACATCCAACTTTGCCGCCGCTGTCGCCAAGGTTGACATCTACGATTGCGTAAGAAGCATGATTTACTCTACCGGTCCCGCGCTTGTAGTAAGCGGAATTATCTTTACGGTTTTAGGTTTTCAATATAGCGGTAAAGTGGTAGATACAACAGAGGTTGATATTATGATGAACGGTATCGCGGGAGCTTTTAACATGAGTCCGCTTCTTCTCCTTCCTCCCGTTGTTTTGATCGCTCTTATCATAAAGAAGGTACCTGCCATTCCCGGTATGGTAGCGGCAATTCTGATGGGCGTTGTTTTGATGGTTGCCCTACAGGGCGAAACACTTTCAGCCTCACTTGGTTACCTCCAATCCGGTTTTGTCGGCAATACGGGTATTGAGAAAATTGACGCGTTGCTTACACGTGGCGGACTGAGTTCCATGATGTTTACCATATCTCTTATGTTCGTATCCCTGTTTTTGGCCTCTCTTCTGGAGGTCACAGGCGTCACAGTCGCTCTGATCAGCAAAATGACCAAGGTTGTAAACAATCGGGTCAGTCTGATTACCGTAACTATCCTTTCGGGTATGGGGCTCAACTATTTCGCGGCGGATCCGTATCTGGCAACACTTCTCCCCGGACGTACATTTGCCCCCGCGTTTGATAAACTGAATTTGGATCGCAAAGTGTTATCACGCACAATTCAGGACGGCGGTATCGTCTTTGCACCGCTTGTACCCTGGGGATCGAATGGAATCTATGCGGCGGCGGTGCTTGGTGTTCCCGTATTAACTTTCATGCCCTATTATTTCATGTACATTACACCCATATTTTCAATTATCTGCGCCATAACAGGCTTTGGAATATGGTATACCGACGGAAGAGGAAAGAAGAAAAAAACCGGCGAATCTACCGCGAATGCGTAAGGTGGTCTAAGGAATATGGAAACAGGCATTGTTTTTAATGTGCAAAAATGTTCAATACATGACGGCCCGGGAATCCGTACCCTAGTGTTCTTCAAGGGCTGTCCCTTAAAATGCCTGTGGTGTGCAAACCCTGAATCGCAGGATACGTTGCCGGAGGTTGCCAGCAGCTATATCAAATGCATTGGCTGTGGGGCATGCTTTACAGTATGCCCCCAAGGCTGCATAACACCGGAAGGCGGCCGATACATTATTGATTACGACCTGTGCGATCACTGCGGGCAATGCGCAGATGTCTGCTATGCGGAATCCAAGCAAATGATGGGGCGTGAAATGACGTCTGATGAAGTAGTAGATATCATTCGCAAGGACATCGCGTACTACAGGAGATCGGGCGGCGGAGTGACATTTTCTGGCGGGGAACCTTTGTCAAGGCCGGGATTTCTACAGGAATGCGCGCGGAAATGCAAAGAGCTTGGTATTTCCGTAGCCGTTGAAACATGCGGGTACGGTAACTACAGCGCTTTTAAAGCGGCTTTGGATTACATTGATTTGGTCTTATACGATCTAAAGCATGCGGATGAGCAGGCGCATCTGAGGCTGACCGGGATGTCGAACCGTACGGTGTTTGAAAATCTGGAAAACATCAATCGGCATGGGGTTGATATCCATGTCCGCATTCCAGTGATCCCCGGTTGTAACGATGATATGGAAAACCTGAAAGCTCTGGCGGAAATTGTATGCGGTCTTGAGCATGTGAAAGAAGTCGAGCTTCTGGCTTACCACGCGCTCGGCGTCAATAAATACGAAATGTTGGGACGTGTTTATGAAATGGGAGGGACAAAGCCGCCATCTACCGAAACCATGTCGGCTTATGCAGATGAGCTCAACAAAATATTGATACTCGCCGGTAAAATATGCCGGTATGATAATAACCTATACACAACCAACGCAAGAGTGGAAAACCCGAAACCAATTACACATTGTTAAAGGAGGATACGCTTATGTTGATCACCGAACGAGTAGAAAACCTCAGGAAACGGATGCGCGAAACCCTGCCTCATATTTGCACCGAGCGTGCCAAGCTAACAACAGAATTCTACAAGGAATGCTCCTGCGATCCACCGCTTCTGCGCCGGGCGAAGCTCTTGGAATACCTGTTGGATAACATGAGTATTTACATTGCGGATAAAGAGCTGTTTGTCGGCAACAACGCGAAAGGATACCGGGGCGTGCCGGTCTTTCCCGAATTTGGCGCAAATTGGATCATTGATACCATCGATACGTTTTCCACCCGCGGAACCGATCCGTTGCAAATTGATGAAGCATCGAAAAAAGAGTTGGCGGAGACGCTGGAATTCTGGCGTGACAAAAGCTTCAAAGAGCTTGTTGACAAGAAGCTGGGAAAAGAAGTATTGGAAGCCGAGCAGCTAGGCGTGCTTTCTGTCGGTTCCAGGACTACTTCTACCGGACATGTGGTTCCCAATTATCCCAAGGTTCTGAGTCTTGGGCTTCGTGGAGTTATAAATCAGGCAAAGGAGAAAAAAGCTTCTGTATCCGTGGTCAACCACGATACCCAGCGCCAGATCGACTTTTGGGACGGCGTTGTCATTGAATGTGAGGCCGCTATCCGTTTTGCGCACCGCTATGCAAAGCTTGCCCGCGAAAAGGCCGCAGCGGAGTCGAATCCTGCCAGAAAACAAGAGCTGCTTCAAATCGCGTCCAATTGTGAATGGGTTCCTGAAAATTCGCCGCGTACTACTTACGAGGCGCTGCAATTCTTCTGGTTCATGCATCTTATCATGCAGATCGAAACAAATGGACACTCTATCGGCTTGGGCCGTTTCGATCAAACGATGTATCCTTACTACAAACGCGACCTTGAGAAAGGAATCATCACTTTTGAGCAATGTGTTGAAATGATTCAGTGTCTGTGGATTAAGATCACGGAAATCATCAAGGTACGCGACGACTTTGACGCCCAAGCCTTTGCAGGTTATCCTATGTGGCAGAACTGCGCCATTGGCGGTGTAACCCCCCAGGGCAAGGATGCGGTCAACGAGTTTTCTTTCTGCGTCCTTGAGGCCACTCATGGCGTACAAACCACACAGCCTTCCGTATCTTTCCGCTATCATAATAACATCAACCCCGAGTTCTTTAAAAAGGCCCTTACAATGATCCAGCAGGGGCTTGCCACTCCCGCCATGTTTAACGACAATCTGGTAATCCCCACCGTTCTGGCCAAGGGCGCGACCATTCAAGAGGCCCGTGACTGGAGCATCGAGGGATGTGTTGAAAACTATGTTACAGGGAAAACCGACGGGCGGCCGGTTGTCGGGTATATCAATACTGTAAAATTGGTGGAGTTTATTTTGAACAACGGCGTTGACCCCGTTACCGGCAAACAGGTCGGCCTTGCGACCGGAGATCCCAACAGCCTAAAAGATTTGGACGCTTTCATGGACGCATACCAAAAGCAGATGGAATACTTCACAAAAATGATGTGCGACGCCTACAATATAGTCGGTTCATGCCACGCTAATATGGTTCCGGCGTTAATATCCTCCGCTCTGGTCGACGATTGTATTGAAAGGGGTCTGTCGCTACAGGAGGGCGGTGCAAAATATAACTTCTCCGGTTCGTTTATTACCGCTATGGCAAACGCCGCTGACTCTATTGCGGCAATCAGCAAATTCATTTACGACGAGCAAAAAATTACCTTTAATGAACTGGGCGAAGCGCTTCAGGATAACTTCCAGAACTATGAGCCGCTGCGTCAAATGCTTTTAAACAAGGCTCCCAAATATGGCAACGATGATGATTATGTGGATGAAATCGCGCGGCGCATCGTGGAGATCGCGGCTGATGAAATTGACAAATATCCCGATTCAAGAAACGGCCGCTATGTATTGTCAGTCCTTTCCCAATCCTTTAATGTCCTTCAGGGCAAAAGCGTTGCCGCGACGCCGGATGGCCGTTATGCGTTCACACCACTCAGCAACAATGCCTCGCCTTGCGCCGGTCGCGATAAAAATGGTCCCACGGCGGCACTGCATTCCGTATCCAAAATCGATCAATTCCAACCGCTGATCGGTACGCTGCTGAATCAGAAGTTTGACCCCGCATTTGTTGCGGGAGATAAGGGATTGGACATTCTTGGCACAGTGGTCAAATCATATTTTGATCAATATGGCGAGCACGTACAGATCAATGTTGTCGATGAAGCCACGCTGCGTGACGCCCAGAAAAATCCGGCAAATCACAAGAACTTAATGGTGCGCGTTGCCGGGTACTCCGCATATTTTATCGAATTGGACAAAGGCGTTCAGGAAGATGTGATTGCCCGCACTACCCAAACGCGTTTATAATCCATTATCCCGCATATGTTTTTTAGGTAAATAATGAAATACCCCAAAGAGCATTTGCCAAACATGACAATCTCTTTGGGGTATTTTAATGATAAGGGTTTGAGAATAAAAGTGGAATATGAAGCAGAATGAAAAATGTTCTGGCGTCTGTCTATGGGATCCGTGTGCTAATTGCGATCGGATTTCTGATCCTTCCGAAATCGATTCCCTTTGCTTTTATCGCCACCGGTCTTCTGGGATTGACAGGAGATTCCACCGTTCCGCCAACTTCGGGAATCATTAGCAAAAAATTTGGTGCTGTTAAGATGGCAATCATCTATGGCTCTATCTTTATCGGACATCAGATCGGAGCCTTCACAAGCGCGTGGTTGGGCGGGATTCTGGTAAACACGGCCCTCAGTTATTCCGCACTTTGGATCATGGACTTGTGCCTGAGTTCGATTGCGGCGATCGCAAGCTTTAAAATCCACGATTAAGTTCCGATCGGATTTCCGCAGCTTTCACATTTTGCCCTTATCACCATCGATAAAATCGGCGTTATACGGTTTCTCAATTGCCATAATCCGGTGACGGGTCACGCCGAAGTGAACCAGTCCATATGCTAACGGATCAACCTCTTATTTAGCCGAGAACGCGGTTTGAAAGATAACTGGGCAATGGATGCCCTGCTGTCGCATAAGTACAATATGTATAAAGAGATGCTTGTAATTAATGAATTAGATTTACGGCAAAACATAACGATTACCGATATGTTGGAAGCGATGGAGCAAGCGCTTTTGATTCAGGCC
>Ga0153947_1000521_pt1 | contig 18839 bp, 18 predicted proteins | sample TSNJ031MetaG_FD_104697 | JGI IMG/M metagenome (GOLD analysis project Ga0153947, IMG submission 104697) | Attine ant fungus gardens microbial communities from New Jersey, USA - TSNJ031 MetaG | ecosystem: Host-associated > Fungi > Mycelium > Unclassified | place: USA: New Jersey, Wharton State... | reverse complement strand
TAGCAGAAATTTGGAGCTAAAATCACATAAATATAAAAAATATAGAATGCCAACACCCAGAGAGCTAAATAAAAAACTCTGGTTTGTTGGCATCTATATTTTAATCAGCCGTGAATAGTAACATTACTAATTATAATAGTATTATTTTTACTTGACATCTATTTTTCTTATTATACATTATCAATAAGCAATTACGATATTTATTCGGATAAGATTGAATCTGCTGTGAAGGTTGCAATAATTTCGGATTTACACGAGACTGAATTTGGAAAGGATAATAGTCGATTAGTTACAAAAATCCGAAATCAGGAACCGGACATAATCTTAGCGGTAGGCGATTTTATAAATAAAGAAAGTAAGAATACAGATATTCTTATATCTTTAATGGAGCAGTTGGTAGATGTCGCACCCACTTTTTTTTCATTGGGAAACCATGAAATGGATTATATTGAAAACAATTCAAACAAGTTTCAATCTGATATTGAGAATATCGGCGTCCATATCATGGATAATGATTTTTTGGATATAGAAATCAGGGGAGAGACAATTCGAATTGGTGGTATTTATAAATATGCTTTTAGTGGTGGAGGTGTCCCCGAAGATGAGTATTTAGTATCTGATGTGTATACTTGTTTAACCGAATATCAGGAAACAGATAATCTAAAAATAATGATGGCTCATCGACCTGATAGCTTTATTTTTGATAAGGCATATGAGAATTGGGATATTGATGTAGTTGTCAGCGGACATAATCATGGCGGTCAAATTATCATACCTTTTGTTGGAGGATTGTATGGAGGCGATCAGGGTTGGTTTCCGGACTATGTTTCGGGAGTGCATGAATTGGGAAATATGACAATGGTTATTACAAGAGGATTAGGCTCTGACAAACAAAAGCTTCCGCGGATTAATAATTTGCCGGAGATACTTGTGTTAACAATTAAACCTGCCAAGTATATAAACAACTTGCCTCTTGAGAAGTTATTAGATATAATGGGTAACATATAATAGAGAGGTCTAAGATGGTAGATATTCATTCACATATTTTACCCTATATAGATGATGGGGCTGAAACATTAGAAGAAGCGGTAGCCATGGCAGAGTTAGCAGCTGACTCTGGTATTAATCATATAGTGACATCCAGTCACGGAAATTACTATAGTTATTCTTTAGATGAGTATAATGAGTCTTTTAATAAATTCCAGGAAATTTTAAAAGAAAAAAAGATACCAGTAACATTATATCCCGGTATGGAGATTTTTCTGGATGAGTACGCAATCCAATTAATAAAACAGAATAGATTATTGTCATTGAATAAAACAAATTATATATTGGTAGAATTTCCGTTTGAAGAAAGCGTTAAGAATGTCTGCAACCGTATAGCGGCTTTGCAAAGCTGTCAATATCGTATTATATTAGCACATCCTGAGCGCTATATTTTTGTACAAAAAGATCCGGAACTGGCATATTATTTGGAAGAGCAGGGATGCGTACTTCAGGTGAATCAGGGAAGCCTTATGGGAGATTTTGGAGAAAAATGCAGACAGCTGGCTTCCAGAATGCTTAATGATGGAATTGTCGGTGTCATTGCAACCGATGCCCATGATACAAAATACCGATCACCATCTATTCACAGACTGCTGGATTATTTATATCGGAATTATTCTCCGGCAGAGATCCGCCTATGGCTGTCCGAGAATCCCAGCAGAATTTTGAAAGGATACCCTACGGCAGGGGTAAAGTTGGATATAGAAAAGGAGCATGAAAATGAAAAAAATTAGAATTATAGTGGGGTGTATATGTTTAATGTCACTCATAGTGGGAGGCATATATTTCTATAAAACCCAGGAAAATATAGATACAGAAGGCCCGGTCCTGCAATCTGCATCGGATGCCATAACAGTCAGCATTCAGGACACAGAGAAAGAACTGATAGAAGGAATAACTGCCATAGATGACAGAGACGGTAACGTGTCAGATAATATTCTCATAGAAAATATTGAAAAAAAGGAAGACGGGGCAGACAATGAGTTTCTGGTCACATATGTTGCATTTGATAATGCAAATAACTCGGGAAAGTTGACCCGGACATTATATTATGAAGATTACAGACAAACACATTTTGCTATTACACAGCCTTTACGTTTCCCGGAGAATCAGCAGTTGTCTTTATTTGAATATTTTCAGGCGGATGACTGCATAGATGGAGATATCAGTCCATTCATTACCCTTGAGGGGGATGAGGAGATTCTTGAAGAACCTCAAAAGGGAATCTATGACTGCAAGCTCAGTATCACAAATAGTGTTGGCGACATTACGGAACTTCCTTTCCAGGTGGAGATTTATGAGGATGGATATGAGGAGAGGACTTTCAGACCCCAGGTTGTACTGACAGAATATATTGTGTATTTGAAACAGGGTGAAAATCTGGATGCAAATGCCTATCTGGACCGCGTGGAAGACAAAGGGGTATACCTGTTGGATTTTAATTCTGTTGATGCAAATGGAGAAGATACGGAATCTTCTGAACAGACATCAAAGCGTGCAACCGCAAATCGGGTGAGTATTTCACAGATAGAGATTGATTCAAATGTAGATGTAAATACACCGGGAATTTATTCCGTAGTATATTCTTATACTTCGGAGGAAACAGGTTATAACTGTAATACAAATTTAATTGTGGTGGTAGAATAGAGAACCGGGAGGGGAAAATGAGACAAGAAAATAATCGGCAGGAGCAAGGCAATACAGCATTGGATTTTTCATATATTTATAGACGTATGCTCAGGAATGCTTTGGTGATTATCATGAGTGCCTGCATCGCCGGAGTAATTTCTTATATATTTCTTGATAATTATCTGAAAGATACGTATACAGCCAGCGTTAATCTCTCTGTCATTGCGAGGGATAATTCCAGCGGAAGATTAAATGAATCTGCTGTAGGTGCGGCTGTCACACGAAGTTTAAATGTATTGAACAGCGACACCTTAAAAGAACAGATTCTGAAGTCTGAGGATACCGGAAAGCTGTCCGGTGATTTGATTGCTGAGAGAGTGGGTGATACCAATCTCATTACGATGAAAGCTATGAGTAATTCAGCAGAAAGCTCCTTTCGTTTGCTGAAAGCAGCGCTAGATAATTATCCGTTATTATCCGCCTATTTTGAATCCGGATATCTGGTTAAGAATCTGAATAGCTTTCCTGCAGGCAGCATAACGGAAACCAGTGCTAAGCCGGGTTACTACGCAGCTATTGCAGCATTACTTGTTCTGGCAGCGGGAGCAGGACTGACAGGATTTATGTGTCTGTCTACCAACAAAATTCATAATGAGGAGCAGGCTGCGTCCTTACTTGACATGGATGTATTGGGAAGTTTACACTATATAAAAAAGAAGAAAGGGCAAAAGGGTATTTTGATTTCCGAAGAGGAGACCGATATCTCCTATTCGGAAGAGATCGATAAAGTGGTTACCCGCATTCAAGAGAAAATGGACTCGGAACAGTTCAAAATACTGATGATAAGCAGCATTCAGGAAAATGAAGGGAAAACCACAGTCGCTGCCAATATAGCTTTAAACCTGGAAAAACGTGGAAAGAAAGTAATGCTGATCGATGCGGATTTGAGAAGACCGGCACTTGCTAAGATCTTCGATAAAGAAGTGGATGAGAGCATGGATTTTACCAACTATCTGAAAGGGAAATGTGATTTTCAACAGGTAGTGGACCAGGTAGAGAAACCAAATGGGGTCAGTTATGTATGGCAGAAAAAACTGATAGCGGAACCGGATAAATTGCTGGAAGAAAAAATCTTAAAAGAAGCCTTACAGGCAGCGGCGGCATATATGGACTATGTGATTTTGGATACACCGCCGATTGGGATTGTCAGGGATGCTGAAATTGTTGCCGGATTCTCGGATGCAGTCCTTATGGTCATCAAGCAGGATCATATAAGAGCGGCGGTGGTAAACGATGTAGTAGACATACTGGATGATACGGGTGCGGTTGTACTTGGGGGCGTCTTAAATATGGCGAAAGGGCAGGCTGTTTCTAATAACCGAAAAAACCGGTATAGTAAATATTATTATGGATATGGAAAAGAATATAAAAGATCCTGATTTACACAGATATTGGGAGAATTTACAATAGGAGTGAAAAGATGCAGACAGATATGCGGGTCAATGGGGAACAATATAACAATAAAATGGTATATGATTGGGCGGAAATCGCCGGTGACTATTTAAGATGTCTGAAAAGATATTGGCTTCAATTTTTGCTGTTACTGGTTTTGCTGGCGGCTTTAACCGTTGTCTATTTTAACTGGAACTATGAACCCAGCTATACTGCTAAGATAACATATGCCGTAAACAAGACCGGAGATACCGGTGTAGATGCCGGCATTGCAAAACGCTTAAGCGGGGCGGTAAGAACTATAACTTCTACTACTGAATTTAAGGATGAGCTGTTGATGGATATTGAAAAAGACAGCATTAACAAAAACTATTGGATCAGTTCCACTAATACGGAGAGCGCCACTTTATTTACGATTTCAGTGACTTCGAATAACTATAATAATGCAAATATTGTTTTAGATTCCCTGGAGAAGATATATCCAGGCTGGGCATCAAAGTCTAATGGAACGGTTGAATTGCAAGTGGTTGACAAATCAAAAGCCCCAATATCGCCGGAGAATCCATATTCTCTGGTTAAATCCATTATAAATGGAATTGCACTGGGCGGCATATTCTGTTTACTTCTTGCAACGTTATATGTAAATACGATTAAAACGATCAGAAAAGAAAGTGACATGAAAAAAATCACGGAAAAGAACTGTATTACTTCAATCCCGGAAGTAAAAATAAAGAAGCGCACAAAAAGTGTCAAGGAACAATTGCTGATCAGCAATAAACGGATTGACTGGGGTTTTAAGCAGTCTCTGCTGGCGGCACAGTTACGTATCGAAAAGCAGATGAATCAGGCTGATAGAAAAGTGTTATTGGTCAGCAGTACACTGCCACAGGAAGGAAAGACCACGGCTGCCGTGAATCTGGCACTGGCATTTATGAAGCATAATAAAAAGGTGCTTATCATGGATGGGGACATTAGAAATCCTTCTGTGGGGAAATTATTAGGTTTTGAGGAAGAGATAAAAGGGCTGACAGATTATTTTAAGAAGGATGCAAAGCTGGAAGAAATTGTAGCAATGAAAGATGGTTTAGCTGTGATGAATGCAGGGACGCAGAAGGGTGAGGTGTCAGGAATTATATCTGACAGTAGAATGCAGGAGTTGATGTCATCTTTGAGGGAACATTATGACTATATTGTTATCGATACGCCTCCGGCACATTTGTTTACGGATGCAGCACTTTTATCAAGATATGCAGATGCTGTTTTGCATATTGTGCGGTATGATTGGTCTACTACGAAAGAAATTAAAGATGGAATGTCTGCTTTCATACAGAACAGGAAACTTTTGGGATATATAATTAATAGAAATCCGGGTGGTTTTTCTTCTTATGGAAAATATGGTTACTCAAAATATGGACATTATGGAAAATATAAAAGATACATTGACCTGGATGAATCTTCATTGAATACAGAAGATTCCTTGTAAGGGAGGCAGGCGAGTATGAAAAAAAAGATAGCAGTCACATTGGTACTAGCAGCAGCGTCAGCAGCAGCGGTTGTGTTGGCTTACCGGACTTATGGAGTTGTCAACAGCAAATTAAAACTTCAGTATAAGACACAGAATACGATGGAAATAGCGAAAGGGGTCGTACCAGAGGATGAAACCGGGGTAACAGAATCAGAAGTTGAGGTACTTGAGGTATTAAAGACTCCGGTTACAGAAGAACAGGAAGAGGTGAATCCGGAAGCACCGGTGCTGACTCTGGTCAGTGAAAGGGTTGAGACTATAGTGGGTTCTTCTTTCGAGGCGACCTTCCAAGTGGCTGATATTACGGATGATAAGGATGACAGATCAAGTTTATTCCGTGATATACGAGTGTTTGGGGAGTATGACATAAATACGCCAGGTGAATATACCTTGAAGTATATTGCCATGGATAGCGATGGAAACCAATCCATCCCCAAAGAACTGAAATTGGTGGTGAAAGCTCAGTAAGTGGGCAGATGCATGCAAAATATTAGTAAAATAGGTAAAGAATTTGAGGTAATAGCCGGGGAACGGGAGTCAGTTCCACTCTATGTGTATCTTATAATAGCAGTTTTAAGTGTATTGTCACTTTGCTGTTATAGCCTTGTGATTCCCAGATGTAGATTAAACGATAAACAAAAGTGAGATATAAAAGATGTTGTATTTATGTTTTGTTTTTAGTATATATTGGAATTATACTGAAATACCATAACTCATCGATGAAAACGGAAATATGGAGACATCAAAACTCAGTTGCTGCCATGGGCAGATGAGCTCCTAGCTAAGTATCAAAAACCACGCCGCTGAAAAGCGGCGTTTTTAACCAGGCAAGCGGATGGTCTGACGCTTACAAATATGGTACATTCCATGGGATTGAGATTTTAGAAAAACTGGGAGTAGTACCCATCTCCCTAGATGACATCACTCTCACCCCCAGAACTTTAAAATAAAAATATAAAACAAAATCAACACCAGTCCCAATTTTACATAAAGCATACAAACCAGTGTGGAATTTACCTTTTCATTCGACCCTTATGAATTCTGAATTTGTAAGGGTGTGCCTAAGAGGATTTGGGCTGTAAGAATTTAAAAAAATATTTGATTAAGCTCAAACCGAAAAAACTATTGTGTTTCCTGAGCAATTGTAGTAGAATAAAGTCTGAAAAAGTAATTATAACTTATTTATTGATGGAAAATAGAATAATAATACATTAATTTAATGTTAATCCTAATAAGAAGGGGGATTCTAGAGACACCCGATTGCAGACAGCATTATTAATAATTACTTGTAAATATAGTGAATATGGAATGGAATGACTTATATGTGGGAGACAAATAGCATATAAATTGCTCATCATATCATGAGGAGTACTATGTATATTTTAGAAACTGGAGATAAACAAAAATTTTTACTATCTTCTATTTTTACATGCACATCCAGATAAGAAGATTTATGGACAGTATTAGGAAAGAAACACTTGTGGGTAGACGGATTATAAAAAAGCGTAAAAAAATACCTGTTGTGTTTGTTAAATAGTTGTAGTATGATAAGATTTAAGGAGCCATTTCGGAGTATCGTATTCTATATTAAACGAACTAATAAGATAGGTTCCTTGAATTTTGGTCTTTTTTCGGCGGCGGTTCTATTGACGGTGAATTATTCAGGCAGATTATATGGGTATAAGCCTAAGTGAGTAATTATCTTTGACATTTATGAGTATAATGTTTATAATGTACAGCAGGAACCAGAAGTTAAATGAGGTTTTTAAAGAATATAGACCTGATATAGTATATCATGCAGTAGCCCATAAACATGTTCCTTTAACGGGGGACAGTCCTGTTGATGCAATTAAGAACATTAGGTCAGGTTTGGCAATGTATTGAGGAGTAATGGAAGTGTGATACCATTGTTTAAAAGACAGATAAAACATGGCGAACCTGTCACATTTACTCATCCGGATGTTATTCGTTATTTATGGCGATTCCCGAAGCGGTGTCGCTAGTACTGCAGGCAGGTTCTTTGCCAAAGGTGGAGAAATATTTGTGCTGGATATGGGTGAACTGGTGAGGATTGCTGATTTAGCAGGGAATCTTATAAGTTTGTCAGGTTATAAGCCAAATGAATATATTGAGATTAAGTTTACGGGGCTTAGACCAGGGGAGAGGTTATTTGAGGAAATGCTGCTTTATAAGGAAGGCATTCAGGAGACAGAGAATAAGTTGATTTATATTGAGAAATCGCATGTAATGGATGCAGGGGTTTTTAACAGGCAACTGAAAGATCTTGAGGTACATAGATAATAATAATTCGGGTATGGTTTATTATATGGTGAAGAAGAGTGTTCCTGGTTATGTGATAAATCATAAGGAAGAGGATAGTGATGTTGAGAGGTAGGTAGGGTTTAATAATTTGTTAATGGATGATAAGATTTTATTATCGTTGGCATGTAAAAAATGTTGGTGAGGAGTTGGCAAATTGTATTTATATATAAAACGCATAATAGATTTTTTCATGGCTTTCGTAGGATTAATAGTGTTATTTCCCATATTCGCCATAATTTGTTTGTCGATTAAGCTGGATTCAAAGGGACCGGTGCTATTCAAACAGAAACGTGTCGGCATCGGGAAAAAATATTTTTATATGATGAAGTTTAGAACTATGAAAGTAGATGCCCCTAAGGATTGTCCAACACATTTATTGACGGCGCCGGAACAGTACATAACGAGAGTCGGGAAAATTCTAAGAAAAACCAGTTTGGATGAGCTGCCGCAAATAATACATATATTAATTGGGGAAATGAGCATTGTAGGTCCGCGACCTGCACTTTGGAATCAGGATGATTTGGTGGCTGAGCGAGATAAATATGGCGCCAATAATGTGAAACCAGGGCTGACCGGGTGGGCACAGATTAATGGCAGGGACGAATTGCCTATTGAGGTTAAGGCAAAACTGGATGGGGATTACGTAGATCATATGAGTTTATTATTGGACATGAAATGTTTTATAAAAACTATTATAAGTGTCTTACAGCATGATGGAATTGTAGAAGGAGGCACTGGAAAGTTGAATAAAGAGGATGGAAATTGATAAAATAAAGGGCGATATAAATAACTACGACAAGGACGCTGGGTGGTTTTGAAAGTAGGTTAATATGAAACCAGATAGTAAGACTAATTAAAATCGAATTAAAATAGGAGTATTAGTAAGATGAATACATTGGTGACTGTCATTATTCCAACATATAAAAGAACTGTAGAATATCTATCTCGAGCAGTGGAGTCAGTTTTAGTCCAGACATATGATAATATTGAAGTCATCTTGGTTGATGATAGTCCTTCAACATATCAACATCGCAATGAAATAAAGGCATACATAGATTCGCTGCAATCAAAGAATGTGCGCTATTTTCAAAATGAAGTTAATATGGGTGGATCTTTATCTCGTAACATAGGCATAGAGGAGGCACAAGGACAGTATATCACTTTCTTAGATGATGACGATGAGTACATGCCACAGAAAATAGAAAAGCAAATAGCATATATGCAGGAGTATGATTATGATTTGACATTTTCAAATATGATAATGTACAACTCAGATGGGTATGTTGTAGATTTCCGAGATTATTCTGATGTTCCGATTACTGATAATACGAAACTTTTAAAGTATCATCTCATGCGGCACTTGACAGGAACACCAACATTCATGTTTAAGGCTGAAAAATTAAGAGGAATAGGTGGTTTTGAAGATGCAAAAATGGGACAAGAGTTCTATTTAATGCTCAAATCTATTGAAAATGGTTTGTTAATTGGTTATTTACCTGAATGCGATGTTAAAGTCTACAAACATACTGATGGCGGTATCTCGCAGGGTCATAATAAAATAAGTGGAGAAAAAAATCTATACGAATTCAAAAAGAAATACTTTGAAAGATTTACTATAAGAGAAAAGATGTTTATTAGATTTCGACATTGGGCAGTGATGGTTGTTGCATACAAGCGAAACTATATGTACTTAAAAATGATTGGAGCTGCTATTATTGCTTTTTTCACTTCACCGATTGATTTTTTTAGTCAAGTTTATAAGAATTTAGTCAAAGTTATAAATCACAGAAAAGAATCATAATAATTGTAACTTATTTATGATAGGAGATATTTATGCCACTTTACGAAAAAATTGTTAACAAAGAAGAATCTATTGCTTTAGTTGGATTGGGTTATGTTGGAATGCCACTTGCAGTAGCATTTGCGAAATGTACTCAAGTTATAGGATTTGATCTTAATAAAAGAAAAATTGCAACTTATAAAAACGGAATTGATCCCACAAATGAGGTTGGAGATGATGTAATAAAAACTACTTCTGTGGAATTCACATCGGATGAAGCAAGACTGAAAGAAGCAAAGTTTCATATTGTAGCTGTACCGACACCTATAAATAGCGATAAAACACCAGATTTATCTCCAGTTATTGGAGCAAGTGAAATAGTGGGACGAAATTTAACAAAAGGTTCTATTGTTGTCTATGAATCAACGGTTTATCCAGGTGTAACCGAGGATGTTTGCATTTCTATTTTAGAGAAGGAGTCTGGACTTAAATGTGGTGATGATTTTAAAGTAGGCTATTCACCAGAGCGCATTAACCCTGGTGATAAAGTACATACACTTGAAAACATAAAAAAAATAGTTTCTGGTATAGATTCCGAGTCGCTAGAAGAAATTGCCAAAGTTTATGAGCTCATTATTGAGGCTGGGGTACATAGAGCATCTTCTATTAAGGTGGCAGAAGCTGCTAAAGTAGTGGAGAACAGTCAACGTGACATCAATATTGCATTTATGAATGAATTAGCTATGGTTTTTGAACGCATGAGTATCGATACATGTGAAGTAATAAAAGCAATGGATACGAAGTGGAATGCACTTGGATTCAGACCAGGACTTGTTGGCGGACATTGTATTAGTGTTGACCCGTACTATTTTATATATCAAGCAGAAAATCTAGGTTATCACAGCCAGATAATTGCGGCAGGAAGAAAAATCAACGATGGAATGGGGAACTTTGTGGCTGATGCAATTATTAAGGAACTGATTTTGGCAGATAAGGTTGTAAAACAGGCTAAAGTTGCTATTTTAGGAATTACATTTAAAGAGAACTGTCCAGATATTAGAAATAGTAAAGTAAAAGATATTATTTATAGATTAGAGGAGTATGGAATTACCCCTTTGGTTGTAGATCCTTGGGCAAGTGTAGATGAAGTAAAAGTAGAATATGGTATTGAATTAGTAGAACTGAATACAATCAAAGATGTTGACTGTGTAATATTTGCGGTAGCCCACGATGATTTCAAACGCATGAAGATGGATGATATTAATAAACTATTTAAGAATTATGAGAATAGCAAAAAAGTATTAATTGATATAAAAGGATTATTTAATATTGAGGATGTTGAAAAAAGAGGATACAGTTATTGGAGGTTATAGATAAATATTTGTTATAATAGTAAATATATCTATATCATAGCATAACAACAAAAAGCCAAGTAATGGGGAGTATGAAGAATTGAAGAGTTATAAATATATTTTTATTGTTTTAGTATATAAAAATACCGATGACATATGTTCTTTATTGGAAAGCATAAAGAAAAATGTAAATAATTATAAGATTATTATTGTTAATGGTTATTACGATGACGCAACTAAGAATGATTTTATGGAAATAGCTAATAAATATAATTGTGATTTTTTAAATATTCCCAATAAAGGATATGGCTATGGTAATAATAAAGGTATTAATTATATTCAAAGAAAATATGAATATGAATTTATTATTGTATCAAATCCAGATATTGAGATTGAAAAATTTAACGATGTAAATTTTTATAAACACTCCAAAAATGTAATAGGACCTATGATAAAGACCCAAAGCGGGAAGAAGCAAAATCCATATTGGTCAAATAAATTTGATTTTACAGAGTATTTAATATATTTAGGATATAAGAAAGATATAAAACTCTTCAGATATATTGGGATTGTAATAAATAAAATTATAAGAGAATTGAGTTTATTGTCATTCGGAATATCACGAAAACAAGATAAAATAGTATTCGCATTACATGGTAGTTTTATAATATTTTCAAAATACATTGTAGAAAAGTTTATGCCTTTGTATGATGAAAAAATGTTTCTGTTTGGTGAAGAAGCCTATTTAGCGCATAGATTTTGTCAGGCAAAGATTAGTTCATATATAACAAAAGACATACAAGTTTTACATAAGGAAGACGGTTCTATATCGATAAGCAATATAAATACTAATAAAGAAGCTAGCAAGTCAGTTATTTATTATTATGAAAAACTTAAAGGAAAAGACTTTAAAGATGGAAATTAAAGAAAATTTTAGTATTAAGCGAATAAAAAATATTGGCTACTTATATATTGTACAATTATTAAATCAAATATTTCCTATTTTCACGATGCCATTACTTATTAGAAATCTAGGGATGTCTGATTATGGTATTTTACAGTTTGCTTTGGCATACTCTAGCTATGTATATTTGGTATCGGACTATGGATTTGCTTTGAGTGCGCCTAAAGAAATAGCTTTGAATAAAAAAGATATTAAACTAATAAGTAATACATATTATAATGTTCAGTTATTAAGGTTACTTTTATTGTCATTATGCTATCTTCTGGTATTTATTTTCTTTGCAGTAACGAAAGTATTTGCTATATATGAAAATATATGTCTAATGATGTTTTTCTATACATTAGGAAGTATCTTATTTCCAGTATGGTTATTCCAGGGCATGGAAGATCTTGGATATTCTTCCATACTAACTATGGCTTGCAAAACTTTGCAATTAATTCTCTTTTTTATTTATTTTAAAACAGGTAATAGTGTTAAGACAGTTGTACTTATATATGGTATGTCAAATTTAGCGCAAGCTTTAGTTGCACATTTAATAGTAATTAAAAGATATAACATTATCTTTTCGGCTCCGAAATTGGTGGATTTGCGTTATTTATTGAAAACAGGATGGTATATGTTCATTTCTCAGAGCGCTACTTCCTTATTTAGTTCTTTAAACGTTATAATCTTAGGCGCAATATCAACGCCTTTTTATGTTGGTATTTTTTCCACTGGAGAAAAATTAATCAGAGCTGCAGTTAATTTTGTTGGACCATTAAGTCGGGCGATATATCCAGCGTCCTGTCAATATTTTGCACAATCAGAAGAAGATGGAATTACATTTATAAAAAAAGTTGCTAAATATGCGATTCCATTATTTTCATTTGGCTGTTTGATTCTTCTTATTTTTTCGAATTTTATATCCAGTATATTTACCACTGAAAATACAAATGCTGTATCAATAATAATTAAGATTTTATCTCCTGTTCCACTTCTTGTTTTGATCAATAATTTTGCTGGAACACAGATTATGTTGAATTTAGGTCTAGAAAAAAAATTCAGTTTAATTGTTGTAATAACTGGAGTAATTAATATACTGTTTGCTTTTATACTTATTCCTATTTTTAATGCAAATGGCATGGCGATTGCATCATTAATATCGGAATTTTTTATAATGTTCGCAACTGTTATCTATGTTTTTAAGTGGAGGCGTTTAAAATGAAAATTTCAGTTGTCTTATGTACTTATAATTCAGGAAAATTTATTCAAGAGCAATTAGAATCTATATTAAATCAATCTTATAAAATAGATGAAATAATAATTCAAGATGATTGTTCAAATGATGAAACATTAAGTATAATATCTGATATAAATAAAAAATACAATAAAAATATTATTATTGAAGTTAATACTATAAATAAAGGCTATATTAAAAATTTTGATTACGCATTACAAAGATGCCAAGGAGATATTATTTTCTTTTCTGATCATGATGATTTTTGGCATGTAAATAAGGTATTTGAAATAATGCAGTATTTTAAAAAGAATAAAGATGCATTGATGGTCTTTTCTGATGGGTTATTAATGAATGAATTTTCTGAAATCAGTGAAGAAACTTTATGGAATAAGTTTTCATTTAATGAAATAGAACGATTAAAGTTTGATAAAGCTCCTTTTCTTTACTTACAAAGAAATGATGTTGTAACAGGTGCAACAGTTGCTATACGAAGATCCTTAATAAAACATATTTTACCATTTCCATCAAATTATATTCACGATACTTGGATGGCTTTAATCGCTTCATCTGTTGACGGTTTATTTTACATTAATAAAAAATTAATTAATTATAGAATACATATGGGACAACAAATTGGCTTAAATGAAAATAAACCGAATTTCTTGGGAAATAATTACGAGAAAGTTTTGGATAAAATCGATATCTTATTAGATAGGTTGGATGATACTAATAGCTATAAGTGGATATTATATGAAAAAAGAAAATTCTATTCTGATAGAGATAATTATTCCCCAAATTTTATTTTAAAGTTTTATCAAATTTTAAAGAACCGTAAATTATATAAATTATATGCTCATGGATATTTTAGTATAATAAAAGATTACATATGGAGAGGTAGATAAATGCTATTTTTATTATGGATTATTATTTTATTGGAGGTTCTAATATTCCTCAGAATAGAAACTAAAATTCTAAAATCAGATAGTATTAAAACTCCTTTGTTTTTTTTAGGGTCTCCTTTTTTGATTGTAACATTTTTAGCATTATTATTTAATGAATATCTTGGATTTATTAGTGTTAATTACTTTGTTTTTGTGATTTGGTTTATGGCGATATTCTTATTTTGGTCATTTGGCTTTTTAGTTAACTATTATTTGAAATATAAAATAAAATATGCTACTAGATTAAATAAAAAATTGATCACTAGTAAGGATAAAGAGGAACATATGAAGTTAATATCTGTTCTTTTATTGATATGTGCAATACCAATTTTAATTAGAGTATATTCTTTTTCAAATTCAACGATACATGTTTATGCATCTGATGTTTTTGCAAATGCTTTAGGTCAAGGAATATATGGATGGCTTCGAATAGGCGTTTTAGTCACTGTAACATATTTACTATGTATATTTAACTATAAAAAGATTCTATCAATCGAAGTATTTGCAATTTCTATTGGTTTATGTACCCTATTTATTAATCAAATAAAAGGAATCGCATTAATTCCATTACTTGCAATGATAATATATAGATATATGTGTGGTCAATTTAAATTTTCTTTTAAATTGGTGTTAATATCTATATTATCCTTATACTCTGTTTTTTATATTGCATATGCTATGCCCTATATTTTAGCAAAAAATTTTACTTATATACTTTCGAATAGTTATTTTATGTTAGTAAATCAGAAAATAGTTGGATATTTATTTTCTGGTATATTAGGATTTTCAGGTGCTTTAGATACTAATCTTTCTTTAGACCTGCCAGCATATACTGCTATTGCGCCTATATATAATATATTAAGACGTCTTTGGGGAGGGCAAAGAGCACAACTTGTGAGTCCTTCCTATATAGATATATCTGAAAATCAGACTTCGAATGTTTATACTATTTTTGGAACTATATGGGAAATTTCGGGATGGTTAGGAGTTGTCTTCTTATCATCAATTATTGGTTTAATCGGTTATTATCTATTTTTTAGGTACAAACAAAATAATAATAATAAGTGGATTGGAATTTCATATAGTACATTTGTATCCTATTTGGCTTTCGGTGTATTTGATTATTTTTTTTATCATACATACGTAGTAATTATGATTACTATTATGGTGGTTCTAGGTTTTTATTTATCCAAAAAAATAAGAATTAAATTTTAGATTCAAATTGCATACATTGATAATAAGGCGAAAGAAGTAAACACCTTGCATGAATTACCTTATTTTATAGCGTATCTACAAAAATTATACCAAGACGCTGGAAGTGGCATATCCTTTCTCTGTCATTATTTGTGCTATCAGCGTTTGCTGAGGAATGGAGATTTTTATGAAGATTATAGCTTTTTATTTACCACAATTTCACGAGATAGAAGAGAATAATAATTGGTGGGGAAAAGGTTTTACAGAATGGACTAATGTTAAAAAGTCAAAAAAGGTTTGGAAAGAACAGTATCAGCCTAAGGAACCTCTAGACGATAATTATTATGACCTGCATAATGTTGAAACACTAAAGTGGCAATGCAGTCTTGCAATTAAATATGGCCTTCATGGCTTTTGTTTTTATCACTATTGGTTTGCAGGAAAGTTATTATTGCAAGCTCCAATGGAAATGCTTTTAGAAAATCCTGATATTAATATTAACTATTGTGTCTCATGGGCAAATGAGCCATGGGCACGTACCTGGGATGGGAAAGATAAAGAAATATTAATTAATCAAGAATATGGTGATCAGGAGGACTGGATAGAACATTTTAATTACCTACTTCCATTTTTTATGGACAATAGATATATAAAAATCAATAATATGCCTGTTGTTGTAATATACAAATCATCTTCCATTGAAAAGTGTAAAGAAATGATGGACTGTTGGAATAAGCTTGCTATTGCGCAGGGCTTTAAGTCAATTTATTTTGTAAAAACATTGAGAGAGAAAAAAGAGGATACTCGTCAATTACCTTTTTGTTCTTGTGTTGAGTTTGAACCAGCGAGAACGTTGCATAATCAAGGAAATTGGCTATTAACCTATGAGAGAATTAGAAGGAGAGTTATTAATGTGATAAATAAGATTTTTTCTACAGATTATCCCCTAAATAGGATAAAACAGTTTAGAGAAATAGCCAATAAGTCAATTAAATTTAAGGCAGGCTCTGGAACATTTGGGGGTGTATTTGTTGGATGGGACAATACTCCAAGGAGAGGTAATGCGGCTACTTATATTACAGAGGCATCGAAACAAGAATTTGAATCATATCTATTAGAAAAAATAGAAATAACAAAGAATTACTATAACACTGAATATTTGTTTGTAAATGCTTGGAATGAATGGTGTGAAGGAACATATTTAGAACCAGACAAAAAAAATAAATACAAATATTTGGAAATCATACAAAAATGTTTGTCTAATTATAAAAATGGAAAAGATAAAGTGGGGCTGTGAAAGTTTTTCTGTAAATACAACATTAACATTGAATGGTTTTCTATGAGCATTTTTTGGTTTTGTGGCAAAATTGAAAAAACTCATAAAACTAATAGTTTTTTCAAGGAGGTCCACAATGGATAAAAGTACTCATGAGATCCGTCTCACATAATGGAAGCAAATTATCGAGCAAAGTCAGCACCGCCATGTAGGGCAAATGGCAAAATAATGGCTGGCAGATAATCAAATCAGCGAAAACTCAATTACTGGCTACGAAAACATCGAAGAAGCACCTATGAACAGACAGGGTGCGGTGCATTTCTCCCTTCTGCTCAAAAAGGCAGCCCGGTTTCTTTTGCAGAGATATTATTTAGCAGCCAATCGACGGAAGCTTATCCGGCTTCTTTCCAACCAACTGCAGTCATAAAAACTGCCAGGGCTGATTATTCCGGGACTCTATGAGCCAACTATCCGGACCACGGCCTTGGAATAATCATGAAACAAAAGCATCATTAGAAATGAAAATATACCAAAAAAGAGTATAAATTATTATCATTTCAACAAACTTTGGAAAGAACCTATTGAGTGCTCACCTTCTATATACCTGACTACGGTTGATAATTGAGATACAGTTAGTGATTTGAAACGAATCGATGCTATACCTTTTGTATATAACGGTCTCCTAAGACCATCTGCACGCTCGAACAGAACCACCTTGCCGGTCAGATCGTACCATCTAAACGGTTGGCTGTACCATCCGGAGAAATATCTCTATAATGATATGTGGCACACAATTGTGTGACTACCATTTACAGGGGGTCGATATGTTGATTGTCTTTACTCATATCGAATAGGTCTGTATTAATATGCTGTCATAAGCATGATCGAAGTTTTTTATAAAGGCTCCCGGATTTGCAGCCATAAGCGTCTTTATGGACGGCGTGGGCAGTATTCCACGCTTATAGATCATATGCCGGCAAATCATCAGCTTTACAGCGAATGGGACTCTGCACGCTTTCTGAAATGGGCTTCTGACATTGGAAACTCCACGAAAGAGGTAGTAAAGAAACTATTCCAGTCTTACCGGGTAGAGGAACAGGCGTATAAGGGCTGCCTGTCCCTGTTAAAACTGGCAGATAAATACTCGCCGGAACGTCTGGAAAACGCATGCAGCATCGCACTTACCCGGATTCCCAGTCCCCGATATAAGAATATTAGACTGATACTGGAATCTGGTCAAGATAAAAAGGAGAGCAACGCTTCTCAAGGCTGTCCTTCATCCTCTGCTTCCAGCCAATACGCCTGCGTAAGGGGTGCTGCTTATTATGGAGGTGGAAGCCATGAAGAATGAGACTATAAGGAAATTGAAAGCCATGCGTCTGCCTGCATTTGCAGAAGCTTATCAAAAACAGATCGAGAGCGAGATGGAATATCAGTCCTTGTCCTTTGATGAAAGGCTGGCACTTTTGGCAGATGCGGAACACGATTCCAGACATAACAATAACATCCGGCGGCTGATTAAAAGTGCTAAATTCGCAAGCACCTCAGCTTTCCTGGGAAATATTGAGTATCTTCCAGACCGACATCTGAACAGGGCTCTTTTAGAAAGCCTGGCAGATAATGAATATATCAGGCAGGGATTGAATGTCATCCTTGTAGGAGCGACTGGCTGCGGCAAAATTTACATTGCCAATGCACTTGGTGTCAATGCATGTCAGTCCGGTTATAAAACAAGATATATTCGTCTCCCTGAACTATTAATGCTGTTGATTGAACGACATTGACACACCTACTTTATACTTTGGATATTATTTAGTATATTAAGAAAAAAAAATTATTTTAATGCCCTCAAAAGAGATAAAACAAAGGAATAGACCAACAAAGTCCATTCCTTGAAATCGAATATAAATAAATTAGGTTTTATGTTTTTTAATAGATTTTACAATGTCTAATATTAATGATATTTCTGTCGTGTTCATATTGTAAAGTAGGTGCAGTAATTCTTGAAAATCAGTTGAAGTAACTTGAGTTTCTTGAACTTTGATATAATCATTGAATATATCGTTTGGACTTATTTTCAATATGTTACATATTTCTATGAGATTTGGAATAGTGGTTAGACGTGAGCCATCTTCTAT
>Ga0153947_1000516_pt1 | contig 18898 bp, 17 predicted proteins | sample TSNJ031MetaG_FD_104697 | JGI IMG/M metagenome (GOLD analysis project Ga0153947, IMG submission 104697) | Attine ant fungus gardens microbial communities from New Jersey, USA - TSNJ031 MetaG | ecosystem: Host-associated > Fungi > Mycelium > Unclassified | place: USA: New Jersey, Wharton State... | reverse complement strand
GCGTTTGCCAAGGAACACTGGATTCTTAAGGACTAGCAGTCCTTAAGCGGGGGTTTTAGGGGCCGGTGCCCCTATTTAAATATCGTAGATACCTATAAACGTCTACAAGATTACCAAAGACAGCTACCCATAGTGCAGGGGGGTCACGGGGGCCCTCCCCCCGTGGGAATTTTGGTTACTTTTGTTCCTCCAAAAGTAACTGCCCGTCGCGGCATGAGCGACATGCCATTCCGCTGCACAGCGGCAACGCCAGAGCACAGCGGCAATGCCAGAACGAACACAATAGTCAGAAAAATATTTGTATTTGCTTGACAAATCCATAATTCTTGCTGTATACTGAAAAACGTTGAATTTCTTGGAAAGGAGCACGAGTGCATGAGCTTTTTGCCCGCTGACCCATGCATATCTCTCTGGGACGCCTATGAAGCTTCCCGGGAGTCTTTCGTAGTCATTATTAACGGTAGACGAAGAAACGTGCCTTTCCTGAGCTTGGACGCTCCCATTTAACGGGGGAGCGCAAACCGTGGAAAACGCGTCCTTCGTCTGCTTGTGCTACGCACACGGCGAAGGACGTTTCTTTTTTGCTTACAAGGAGAGAGGCCAATGACCATAAAAGACATCGAGGCAGCCGCGTCCCGCCTGCAAGGGGTAATCCATCCCACAGCCGTCAGCTCATCCCGTACCTTTTCAGAAATGGCCGGCGCAAGCATTTACCTGAAATGTGAGAACCTTCAAAAGACGGGCTCCTTTAAGGTGCGGGGCGCTTACAACAAAATCGCCAAGCTCCGGGATCAGGGGGGCGTCACCGCGGTGGTGGCCTCCAGCGCGGGGAACCACGCCCAGGGCGTGGCCTATTCCGCCACCCAGCTGGGGATGGAATCCACCATTGTCATGCCCCGCAGCACCCCCATCGCCAAGGTGGCCGCCACTGAGGGCTATGGCGCAAAGGTGCTTCTCTACGGCAGCTGCTACGATGACGCCTACCACAAGGCGATGGAGATCCAAAAGGAAGCCGGAGCCGTGTTTGTCCACCCCTTTGACGACGAGGACGTTATTGCCGGACAGGGGACAATTGCCCTGGAGATTTTCCACGACCTGCCCACGGTGGACACGGTGCTGATTCCCGCGGGCGGCGGCGGGCTGTTGGCGGGGATGGCCTTTTATATCAAGCAAATCAACCCCCGGGTGCGGGTGGTGGGGGTGCAGGCCCAGGGCGCGGATCCCATTGCCCAATCCTTTCACGGGGAGACCTACCTGTCCACCGTCCACGCGGCCACCATTGCCGACGGCATTGCGGTGAAAACGCCGGGAATAACAACGGTGGAGATGATCCGCGAATATGTGGACGATATGGTCACCGTATCCGACAACGAAATTGCCGAGGCGATATTGCTGCTGCTGGAGCGCACGAAAATGGTGGTGGAGCCGGCGGGCGCGGCAGCCCTGGCGGCGGCCATCAACAAGAAGGCCGGGTTGGACGGGCAAAAAACCCTTTGCGTCCTGTCCGGGGGGAATGTGGACGTGAGCTTTATCCACAAGATTGTGGAAAAGGGGCTGGTGGCCCGGGGGCGGCAGATGAAGATGCGCACGGTGATGCCGGATGTTCCGGGCAGCCTCCAGCGCTTCTCCGCCGTGGTTGCGGGGTGCGGCGCGAATATTATTCAGGTGCAGTATGACCGGCTGAGCACCGGATTGAGCCTGGATGAGGTGATCCTTCACACTGTCAGCGAGGTCAGCGGGCCCGCCCATGCCGGGCAGCTGGTAAAGGAGCTGGAGGAGGCCGGTTACCGGGTAAGCCTGGAATCCTGACGAACCGCCCCAAGGGCAAGTAAAAAAGATGAGGAGAATAGGATTATGCAGCTGAAAGGCGCGCAAATACTGGTGCGTTCCCTGATTGACCAGGGTGTCGAAATTGTATTCGGTTACCCGGGCGGCACGGTGCTGAACATCTATGACGCCTTGTATGAGTACCGGGATGAAATCCCCCACATTGTTACCTCCCACGAGCAGGGGGCAACCCACGCCGCGGACGGCTATGCCCGATCCACAGGCAGGACGGGGGTGGTGGTGGCAACCTCGGGCCCCGGAGCCACCAATCTGGTGACAGGCCTTGCCACCGCGTTTCACGACTCGGTTCCGTTGGTGGCCGTAACCGCCAACGTTGCAATGGATCTCATCGGCCGGGACAGCTTTCAGGAGGTGGATATCGTCGGGGTGACAAACCCGGTGGTCAAGCACAATTACCTGGTGAAGGACGCCGCCGAGCTTGCCGGAGTGGTTCGGGAGGCATTTGTCATTGCCAATTCCGGGCGGAAGGGCCCCGTGCTCATCGACATCCCCAAGAATGTCACAGCGGAGCTGGCGGAATACACCCCCCTTCCCCGTTTCACGCCCCGGCCCGCTGTTCCGCCCCGGGAGGATGAGCTCCAGGCTGCCGCCGCCGCCATCGCGGCCAGCAAGCGGCCCTTGATCTACGCGGGGGGCGGCGTCAATTACACCGACGCCACCGAAAGCCTCCGGGCATTTGCGGAGAAGATACACGCCCCGGTGTGCAACAGCATGCTGGGCCTGGGCACCATGCCCGCCGGGTCGCCTCTGTTTCTGGGGATGATCGGGATGCACGGCACCGCCACCGCCAACACGGCCGCCCTCAACTGCGACCTGCTTATTACGGTGGGGGCGCGGTTTTCCGACCGGGTGGCCGGGAACCGCCAGCAGTTCGCGGCGGACGCCGCCATCATTCACATCGACATTGACCCCTCGGAGATATGCAAAAATGTAGAGGCGGATCTGCCGGTAATTGGGGAGGCCAGGGAGTGCCTGGAAAAACTCACCGCCATGGTTCCCCCGGGAAAACGGCCTGATTGGGTGCGCGAGCTGCTCCACCACAAGGCGCACAACGCCCTGCCCATCGCCTCCAGCCAGGCGGAGGGAGGCGTCAATCCCAGGGAAATCATCCAAAAGCTCCGGCAGGTGGTGGGGGAGGACGCCCTGATTGTCACCGATGTGGGTCAGCACCAGATGTATACCGCCCAGTATTATCCCTTTACAAGGCCCCGCTCCTTCATCACCTCCGCGGGCCTTGGAACCATGGGCTTTGGCATGGGGGCGGCGGTGGGCGTGAAGTACGGCAGCCCGGACCGCAATGTGGCCTTGATTACCGGGGACGGCTGCTTCCATATGAATATGGCCGAGCTGGCGGTGGCGGTGTCCAATGATCTGCCCGTTGTGGTGCTGGTGTTTAACAACGGGGTGCTGGGTATGGTGCACCAGTGGCAGCGGTTGTTTTACGGGAGCCGCTACGCCTATACGGAAATCAACCGCAAAACCGACTACAAGCTGCTGGCGGAAGCCTTTGGAGCCCTGGGCTTCCGCATAGCGACGCCGGAGGATATTTTGCCGGTTCTCACCCAGGCGGTTGCCAGTGGGCGGCCATGTGTGGTAGACTGTATCATAGACCAAAGCCAACGGGTGTTTCCCATAATCCCCCCCGGGGGAAGCGGAACGGATATGATCTTTTCCGATGAATCCGATCAATAGCTGCGAGGTGAAAGCAATGAATCAAGGTATCTTGTCCCTTTTGGTCGTCAACCACTTCGGCGTGCTCACCAAGGTGACGGGATTGTTCAGCCGCCGGGGTTACAACATCAAATCCGTGTCGTCGGGAGAAAGCCAGATCCCCGGGCTGACCCGCATAACCATCATAACCGAAGGGGACGCGGCCAGGCTGCGCCAGATATGCAGCCAGGTTATCAAGCTGGAGGATGTCAAGGCGGCGGAGATTCTGCCGGAGGGCAGCCTGGTGGAGCGGGAGCTGGTTTTGGTGAAGGTATCCCCCGCCGGGGCCGGCGGCGAGCTCCGCCGGATCGTGGGCGACTTTTCCGCTAAAACGGAGGAGATGCCCGGCGGCGGCATGATTATAGAGGCCAGCGGCCCTACCCGGCGGATGGACGAGTTGATCGCCCTGCTTAAGCCGCTGGGCGTCCGCGAGCTAAGCCGTACCGGTATTACCGCTCTGGGGTTGGATGAACGCATTCTCCAGGACTGAATGCCAATATATAAAATATTTTAAAATAACGGAGGAACAATCATGGTAACAATGTATTACGAGCAGGACTGCAATCTGGATCTACTTAAGGGAAAAACCGTATCCATTATCGGATACGGCAGCCAGGGGCATGCCCACGCCCTCAACCTGAAGGAAAGCGGAGTGGATGTGGTTGTGGGCCTGCGGGAAGGCTCCGCCAACGCGGAGAACGCCAAAAAGGCCGGACTCAAGGTCATGAATGTGGCGGAGGCCGCCAAGGCCGGAGATCTGGTTATGATGCTGGTTCCCGATGAGCTGGCGGCGGGCATCTACAAGGAGTCCATTGAGCCCGGCCTTTCCGAGGGCAACATGCTCCTTTTCGCCCACGGCTTTAATATTCACTACACCCAGATCGTCCCCCCCGCGTTCATTGACGTGGGCATGGTTGCCCCCAAGGGCCCCGGCCACACCGTGCGCACCCAGTACCAGGAGGGCAGGGGCGTTCCCTCCCTCATCGCCGTGCATCAGGACAAGAGCGGCAAGGCCCGGGATCTGGCAATGGCATATGCCGCCGGTATCGGCGCGGGCCGCGCGGGTATTCTGGAGACTACCTTTAAAGAGGAAACAGAAACCGACCTCTTCGGGGAGCAAGCGGTGCTCTGCGGCGGCGTAACCGAGCTGATGAAGGCCGGCTTCGACACGCTGGTGGAGGCCGGGTATTCCCCCGAGATGGCTTACTTCGAGTGTGTCCACGAGGTGAAGCTGATTGTTGATCTGGTGAACTCGGGCGGCTTCGGCATGATGCGCTATTCCATCAGCGATACCGCCGAGTATGGCGACTACCGCACCGGCAGGCGCATCATCACCGAGGAAACCCGCAAGGAAATGAAAAAGGTGCTTCGTGAGGTTCAGGACGGCACCTTTGCCTCCGAGTGGATCAGCGAAAACAAGGCGGGGGGCAGGGCCCACTTCCTGGCGAGCCGCCGGATGGAGGCCGCCCATCCCGTAGAGGTGGTAGGCGCCAGGCTGAGAAAGATGATGAGCTGGCTCAAAAAATAGCGCCGCCCCGGCAATAGAGGGAGAAAGAGGGAAAAAACCATGCCTACATCAATGAAAGAGCGAAGCGCCCAGGTGACGGCGGGCGTGGAGCGCGCCCCCCACCGCAGCCTTCTGTACGCCTGCGGCTTTACCCCCGAGGAGCTGGAGCGGCCTCTTGTGGGTATTGTCAGCGCCCACAGCGAGATTGTGCCGGGGCATGTGCACCTGGACAAGATTGCCGAGGCCGTGCGGGCCGGGATATTGGCGGCGGGGGGAACTCCGGTGCTGGTGCCCGCCATTGGCGTCTGCGACGGCATCGCAATGGGACACAGGGGGATGCATTATTCCCTGCCCAGCAGGGAGCTGATCGCCGATTCGGTGGAGACCATGGCTATGGCTCACTGCTTTGACGCTATGGTGCTGGTGCCCAACTGCGACAAGATTGTCCCGGGGATGGTCATGGCTGCCGCCCGGCTGAACATCCCGGCGGTGGTGGTCAGCGGCGGCCCGATGCTGGCCGGGATTGATAAAAGGAAGAATGATGAAATAAGCCTTTCCCAAATGTTTGAGGCGGTGGGCGCTCACAAGGCGGATATGCTTACCGACGGGCAGCTTGCCGAGCTGGAGCAGGGGGCCTGCCCCGGCTGCGGCTCCTGCGCCGGTATGTACACCGCCAACAGCATGAACTGCCTCTGTGAGGCCATCGGCGTCGCCCTGCCCGGCAACGGCACCATCCCCGCCGTCTACTCCAGCCGCGTCCATCTGGCCAAGCGGGCCGGAGCTGCGGTGATGGAGCTTCTCCGCAAAAACCTGAAGCCCCGGGATATCCTCACCCGGGAGGCTTTTGCCAATGCCCTGGCGGTGGATATGGCGCTGGGGTGCAGCACCAACAGCGTGCTCCACCTTTTGGCCATTGCCCATGAGGCGGGCGTCGAGCTGAACCTGGAGCTTATCAACGAGGTCAGCGGCCGCACCCCCAACCTCTGCCATCTGGCCCCCGCAGGGCCTCACCATATTCAGGATTTGTACGCGGTGGGCGGTATTCCTGCCGTTATGGCAGAGCTGACCAAGGGGGGGGACCTTAATACCGCCCTGCCCACCGCCACAGGCAAAACCGTCGCCGAAAATTTAGCCGGCGTAACAGGCGCGGACGGTGCCGTCATCAAGACGCTGGAGGCTCCCTACAGCCAAACCGGCGGCATTGCCGTCCTGTGGGGGAACATCGCCCGGGACGGCTGTGTGGTCAAGCGCTCCGCCGTAGCCCCCGAAATGCTGGTGCACTCCGGCCCCGCGCGGGTTTTTGACAGCGAGGAGGATACCATTGCCGCCATCTATGCCGGTGAAATCCGCCCCGGCGACGTTGTGGTCATCCGCTATGAGGGGCCGAGGGGCGGCCCGGGTATGCGCGAAATGCTCAGCCCCACCTCCGCCCTTGCGGGGATGGGATTGGATAAGCAGGTTGCACTCATCACCGACGGACGGTTTTCCGGCGCTTCCCGGGGCGCGTCCATCGGCCATGTTTCCCCCGAGGCCGCCGCAGGCGGCGAAATCGCGCTGATTGAGGAAGGCGACATCATCCGCGTGGATATCCCCGGCGGCTCTGTGGATGTCCAGCTTACCCCCGAGCAGCTGACGGAACGCCGGGCCGCGTGGTCTCCCCGCCCGGCCAAGATCACAACCGGATGGGTTGCCCGTTACGCCCGGATGGTTACCTCCGCCAACCGCGGCGCTGTGCTGGAGTAAATGCTATTGCTTAAGAAGGCCCAGCCCTCCCGAAAGGGAGGGCTGGGCCTTCTTTGGACTGTGAACAAAAAGAGGTTTCTTTTGTCAGTTTAGGATCAAACCCTTCTTAAAGGGCTCGCGGGGTTTGGGGCAGTGCCCCAAGGCTTTGCCTGAAAATCGACAGTATCTCCGGATAAAATAAATAGGTTACCGCAAAAACTATTGCTAAAAAACCTGCGATGAGAATCCCGGCTCCAACTATTTTTGTGTTTTTAATAACAAAATCATTTGTAGTTATCCTGTGCTTTATTGAAAAAAACTTTGAAGTCCTAACTAATTTGAAGGTTCCCCCAAAACTTGAGGGCTTATAGTATGCTAACGAGCCGATTGCTAAAAATGCTAACGCAGAAAGAAATATGCTGAAAAAAATTCGTAATTCCATCAACTCTTATTCCTTTAAGGCATGTTATGTACGCCATTTTTTACATTGCTCAATCCGCTTGCCGTCGTCGCCCTGTTCTTTGTCATAGGCAAATTGATTGAGCAAATCACAGGGAAAGTCATTGCATTCGCCGCAATGCTCCAGCTTCTTTTCCTCACAGCAGGATTTTACGGGACATGCCTCCCCCCAAAAGGGCTTGTCAATCTTAACGCAGCCCCCGCAATTCACCTTTTCCCGATACTCGCATTCGCCGCATAAAATACCGCATCTCGACTCAGCCATTTTACTTCCCCCTTCAAAAAATACAGGGGCGGATAGCGTGCTTTCCGCCCCGTTTTAAAAGGTCTAGAAACAGACCTTTTTGGCGATATAGCTGCTTAGCTCCGTGATGGCAATGCGCTCCTGCACCATGGTGTCCCTGTCCCGGACGGTGACGCAGCCGTCCTCCTGGGACTCAAAGTCGTAGGTGATGCACAGGGGGGTGCCGATTTCGTCCTGGCGGCGGTACCGCTTGCCGATGGAGCCGGTGTCGTCAAAGTCCAGCATAAAATCCCCGGACAGCTGGGCATACACCTGGCTGGCCGCCTCGCTTAATTTTTTAGACAGGGGCAGCACACAGGCTTTATATGGGGCCAGGGCGGGATGAAGGCGGAGCACCACCCGGGTGTCTCCCTCGCTGATTTCCTCCTCGTCGTAGGCGTCGCAGAGGAAGGCGAGGGCCACCCGGTCACAGCCCAGGGAGGGCTCAATAACATAGGGGATAAACTTCTCCCCGGTTTCCTGGTCGAAGTATTCCATGCTTTTGGTGGATTGCTCCATGTGGGATTTGAGATCGAAGTCGGTGCGGTCTGCGATTCCCCACAGCTCGCCCCACCCGAAGGGAAAGAGGAATTCAAAGTCGGTGGTGGCGTTGGAGTAGTGGGAAAGCTCCTCGGGGGAATGATCCCGGAGGCGCAGGTTACTTTCCCGCAGGTTTAGGGAAAGGAGCCAGTTTTTGCAGAATTCCTTCCAATAGCCAAACCATTCCAGATCGGTGCCCGGCTTGCAGAAAAACTCCAGCTCCATCTGCTCAAACTCCCGGATGCGGAAGATAAAGTTGCCGGGGGTGATTTCGTTGCGGAAGGATTTTCCGATTTGAGCAACGCCGAAGGGGAGCTTTTTCCGGGTGGTGCGCTGGACGTTGTTGAAGTTGACAAAGATGCCCTGGGCGGTTTCGGGACGGAGGTAGATCTCGCTTTTTGCGTCCTCGGTTACCCCCTGATAGGTTTTGTACATCAGGTTAAATTTGCGGATATCGGTGAAGTCGCTTCCGCCGCAATCGGGGCATTTGATATTGTTTTCCCGGATGTATTCCAGCATCTGGGCATCGCTCCAGCCCGCGGGCTCCTTGCCGCTTTGCTCCTCGATGAGCTTGTCGGCCCGGTGGCGGGTTTTGCAGCCCTTGCAGTCCATCAAGGGGTCGGAAAAGCCGCCCACATGTCCCGATGCCACCCATACTTGGGGGTTCATGAGGATGGCGCTGTCCAGGCCCACGTTAAAGGGGGACTGCTGGACGAATTTCTTCCACCAGGCGCGTTTAATGTTGTTTTTAAATTCCACGCCCAAAGGGCCGTAATCCCAGGAATTTGCCAGGCCGCCATATATCTCGGAGCCGGGATAAACATATCCGCGGCCCTTACACAGGCTTGTAATTTTTTCCATTGTTTTCTGTGTGTTTTCCAGCATCATTGTGCCTCCGTCTGTAATTTTATTCTCGGAACTACCTAATAGTAGATTTTATCGTGGAATGCCGCCAAAGTCAAGGGATTGTATCCTCCATCGGCAAATAAACGCCGGCCTGCCCGGATATGCGTCAGGGACACATTCACGCCCTTAAGCGTATTGTGCTATGAGGGAGTATCCCAAATATACATAACGCGGAGGCAACTATGCACTTATTTGAGACAATGCCGCCCTTGTCGGCGGCTCTGGTTTGTACGTTGTTTACCTGGGGCATGACGGCTTTGGGCGCGGCCGTTGTATTCCTGTTTAAGACCTGTAAAGCGGCGGTTATGCACATGATGATCGGCTGCGGTTCCGGTATTATGATAGCGGCATGCTTTTGGTCGCTGCTCACCCCGGCCCTGGAAATGAGCGGGGCGGCGGGGCAGACGGCCTGGCTGGTACCGGCTGTCGGCCTGGCCCTTGGCTGCGGGTTTATCCTTCTGGCCGACCGACTGCTGGATCGGGTTTGCAGATGCGGCCCGGGCTGCGGCGACCAGATGTGCAAGCGGAGCGTGCTGCTGGTGGTGGCGGTAACCCTCCACAATATCCCCGAGGGCATGGTTGTCGGCGTGGCCTTCGGCAGCGCCGCGCTGGGCGTGACAGGCACCAGCGTGTGGGGGGCGGTAATCCTGGCCATCGGCATCGGCCTGCAAAACTTTCCCGAGGGGGCGGCGATCTCCCTGCCGCTGCGCAGTGATGGAATGAGCCGCTCCAGAAGCTTCTTCTACGGCCAGATGTCCGGCGTTGTGGAGCCTGTTGCCGCGCTTTTGGGGGTGTCGGCGGTATCCTATATGCAGTCCGCCATACCCTTCCTCATGTCCTTCTCGGCCGGGGCCATGATTGCGGTGGTGGTGGGCGAGCTGATCCCCGAATCCGCCAATCAGAGTAAATACAGCTCCATTGTGGGATTTGTTCTGGGATTTATTGTCATGATGATTCTGGATGTGTCCCTGGGATAGAAGCGGGCATAAAACACAGGCGCGGAAATCTTTCGAGATTCCCGCGCCTGTATCAGGTTATATGTTATTTCTTCGGGGGCTTCTTGCCCTTCTTTTTGCCTCCCAGGGCCAGCATCACCGCGATAACCACCGCGGACACAATCAATACGGCGACAAAGATCCCCATCATCTGGCCCCGCTGGTCGCCGGTGCCGGGGGAGAGGGCCAGGGCCTGCATGGTCAAGCCGCACACGGCGGCCACTGCCGGGGATATTCTGGAGTATATATGGAATAATTGCTTTTTCATGGTGTTTTGGACCTCCTGTATTCTGCATCCGTCTTTATGCCAATCCGCGTTCATGCGGTATTATATCATTTTAGCCTGTGGGTATGACTTTGTCAACGCCCGGACGAAAAGGGGAGCGCCGGGGCGCTGGATTTTGCGCATATCCCCCACCGGATTATGCCGTCCCCGTTTCCGCTATTATCCTGTTACATTGCTATTTTATCCGGGATATGGTAAAATGCCATCACACGAATGTAAAGAAAATGTAAACTATTTTTAATAGATGGGAACGGTAAAATGGACAAGGAAAAAACGGTTCTGCTGGGCATGAGCGGAGGGGTGGACAGCACCGTGGCGGCGCTGCTGCTCCAGCGGCAGGGCTACCGGGTGACCGGGGCGACCCTGCGGCTTCACAGGGAGGGGAGCGCTGCCGCCGCCAGGGGGGAGCGGGAGATTGGAGATGCCCGGGCCTGCGCCGGAAGGCTGGGAATCCCCCATCTTGTGCTGGATTGGCGCGACGAGTTTGAGCGGGAGGTGCTGGAGAACTTCGCCTCCGAGTATGACCGGGGCGCCACCCCCAACCCCTGTGTGGTCTGCAACCGCAGGATTAAATTCCCGTCCCTGCTGGCGGCGGCGGACGAACAGGGAATCGACCGCATTGCCACGGGCCACTATGCGGATGTAATATACGACGGTACCCGGGGCCGCTTCCGGCTTCGGCAGGCGGAAAGTCAGGCCAAGGATCAGAGCTATGTGCTGTACAGCTTGCCCCAAAGCTGCCTGAGCCGCCTGGTGCTGCCTCTGGCGGGATATACCAAGGAGGAAATCCGGGCTCTGGCCGGGGAGGCGGGGCTGCCCGTCTCCCACAAGGCGGACAGCCAGGATATCTGCTTTATACCCGGCGGCGGTTATCCTGAATTTCTGGAGCGGTACCGGGGCAGACCGTCGCCTGCCGGTAACTTTACGGACGAGTCGGGAAGGGTGCTGGGACGGCATAAGGGCTTGTGGCACTATACCATTGGCCAGCGCAAGGGGCTGGGCATCAGCCTGGGTACCCCCGCTTTTGTGAAGGCCATCGACGCGGCCACGGGGGATATCGTCCTCTCGGACAATGACAGCCTGTTTTCGCGGGAGCTTTTGGCGGGCGATCTCCGGTGGATCGACTGGGAGAGGCTGGAGGCCCCCGTGAAGCTGACCGCCAAAATCCGTTACGCCCACCGGCCCCAGCCCGCTGTGGTCTATCCCCTGGGGGAGGCCCGGGCCCGGGTGGTGTTTACCCAACCCCAGAGGGCCATCACCCCGGGACAGGCGGTGGTGTTCTATGACGGCGGGTATGTGGCTGGAGGCGGAATAATAGAGGGCCGGGCATAAACCGGCAAAAGCGGACGGTTAACCGTCCGCATACATAATTTGTGAGCGCCGGAAGCTCCAAGGAGAAGCGTATGAGCGACATTATGGGGAAGCTTTCCCCCATTCTTGCATTGATATTCTTTGGTTTTTTATTGCGGCGCAAGCAGTATTTTGAGCCCGTCGCCTTTAGCCGCATCCAGGATATGGTTGTGAATATCGCCATCCCCTGCATGCTGTTTACGTCCTTTGTAAATATGCGGTTCAGCAATCAGTACCTGCTCCTCAGCTTAAGCTATACGGTTTATCTTATCCTGCTATTGGGAGCGGGATTTCTTATTTACCACTTGTTCCGCCTTCGCTACCGGTTTTTCCCGTTTTTGCTCTCCTGCTTTGGGTTCGGTACCCTGGGGCTGCCTCTCTATACCATTCTGTTCGGCGCGGAGAATACCCAGTATATGTCGGTTCTGGGCGTGGGGCATGAGCTGTTTGTGGCGGTGCTGTTCCTGCCGCTGATTCGGGCGTACTTCAGTGGGGAGAGGTACAGCGTCAGGCGGGGGCTGCGCGCCCTGCTCAGCCCCACGCTGGTGATGGTGGCCTTGGCGCTTCTGATCCGGGGCTTTGGGCTGAACCGGCTGCTCACCGATAACTTTTTGGGCGTGGGGGTGGCCGGGGCCATAGACAAGCTGGGGGGGCTGACCCTGGTGCTCTCCCTGGTTATGGTGGGGTACCGGATGCGCTTTTCCAACCTGGATAATGTGAGAACCTCCTTTGCCTATGCGGGGATTCGCATACTGGCGACCCTGGGGCTGGGCACCCTGTACAGGATTTTGGTGATAAACCACTTCACCCGGGGGGAGATTCTTTTCGATCACGCGTTCAATATCCTGATGATTCAGCACGGCTCGCTGGCGCTGACGGCGCTGGTGGGGCAATACTGTTCCCTGGAAGAACAGGAGGTCGTCAACAATGTATTCGTTATCAATGTCATGGCCAGCTTTGTGATTTTAGTTGCTTATCTCGCTATCTGGACATGACCTATAAAACACCGCCCTACAAAAAAGCCGCGCCGCGCCGGGCGGCAGCCCGCCGACGGCGCACCCCGCACCACCTCGCCAACAGCGTTTGCCAAGGAACACTGGATTCTTAAGGACTGGAAGTCCTTAAGCGGGGGTTTTAGGGGCCGGTGCCCCTATTTAAATATCGTAGATACCTCTAAACGGCTAAAAGATTACCAAAGACAGCTACCCAGAGTGCAGGGGGGTCACGGGGGCCCTCCCCCGTGGGAATTTTGGTTACTTTTGTTCCTCCAAAAGTAACTGCCCGTCGCGGCATGAGCGACATGCCTCCCCGTGGCACAGCGGCAGGCAAAAGCGCGCAGCGGTAACGCATAAACCGCTGCACAGCGGCAGGCAATACGCACAGTATCAAGCAAAAACATCGGCGGCGGCAGCAAAACGCAATGGCATCGCCTGACTAAACACGCCGGTCAGGCGATGCCATTTAAAATGCGGTTACGCAAAAAGGGAACACCCGGTTACAGCAGGGTCATCTGCTCGCCCTTGTCCTCCTCCCGTGGGAAGGAACCGGCGGCGGGAATCACCTTGGTGCGGAAGCGGTGGGGGTTGGCAATAGCGTCCTCGGTAAAGGGGGCGGCGCTGCGGAGGGTCAGGTTTTTGCGCAGGGTCATCACCTGAACCCCCTGGGTGTTTTTGGTAGCCTTGCTGTTGAGGGCTCCGGTGTGGAGAATCAGCGTGCGCTCATTCTGGGCGCGGAGGATGTATTCACCGTCCTCGGAGATTTGGTACACAGCCACCAGGGGGGATTTGTCCGAGTAGGCGGCCAGCAGCTTTTTTCGCTTGGTTTTGGTCTGGTAGCTGGCAAGCTCCACCTTGGCGGCCTTTCCGTTTTCAAAGAAGAAAAGCATATAGCCCGTGTAATCCTTGGTTACAGCCATGTACAGGGCGTTTTCTCCCTCGTCCATCCCCAGCTTGGCGGGGATGAAATCCCCCAGCAGGCTGGCCTTGGTGTCGGAAAAGTCCGCCGCGTCCGCCTTGTATACCTGCTGCCGGTCGGTAAAGAACAGAAGTTGGGCGGAGTTGACGGAAAGAATCTCCTGCGCAATCTCATCCCCCTCCTTCCGCTTGTGCTCGCCGCTCATCCGCAGGGATTGGGGGGTGATCTTTTTAAAATAACCCTCCCGGGTGAAGAACAGGTGGGCAGGGTAATCCGGCACCTCCTCCTCAAAAACCTCCTCGTCCACCTCGCCGGGATAATAGAGGAGGGTTTGGCGGGGCTGCCCGTATTTTTTGGCAACCTCCCGAAGCTCGGATATGATAATGGCCTTGATCTTGCCCGGATCGGCCAAAATGCCCTCCATCCGGCTGATGTCAGCCTTGAGGCCCTCTATTTCAGTCGTTCGTTTGAGGATATATTCCCGGTTCAGGTGGCGCAGGCGGATTTCCGCCACATAATCCGCCTGAATTTCATCTATGCCGAAGCCGATCATCAGGTTGGGAACAACCTCCCGCTCCTCCTCAGTCTCCCGCACAATGCGGACAGCCTTGTCGATATCCAGAAGGATTTTCGCAAGCCCCTGGAGGAGGTGGAGCTTTTCCCGCTTCTTTTTAAGCTCGAAGTACACCCGCCGCTTGACGCATTCCTGGCGGAAGGCCGACCATTCTCCCAGCAGCTCGGTTACGCCCATCACCCGGGGAGCCCCGGCGATAAGCACATTGAAGTTGCAGGAGAAGGTATCCTCCAGGGGGGTCATTTTAAAGAGCTTCTGCATCAGCCGGTCAGGATCCGTGCCCCGGCGCAGGTCGATGGTAATCTTAAGGCCGGACAGATCGGTTTCATCCCGGATATCCGCGATTTCCCTGATTTTATTCTGCTTCACCAGATCAATGATCTTGTCCATAATGGCCTCCACCGTGGTGGTGGGGGGGATTTGGGCGACGTCGATACAGTTATTCGCCTTGTCGTAGGCATACCGGGCGCGCACCCGGATGCCGCCCCGGCCTGTCTCATAAATGCGGCGCAGCTCCTCCTCCTTGTAGAGGACATAACCGCCGCCGGCAAAGTCGGGGCCCTTGAGGGTATCCAACAGGTTGTGCGCCGGGTTTTTCAGCAGGGCAATGGTGGTCTCGCACACCTCGGCAAGATTAAAGGAGCAGATGGAGCTGGCCATGCCAACGGCGATGCCCATATTGGAATTCACCAGTATGGACGGAAAGCTCACCGGCAGCAGGGTGGGCTCCTTTTCCTTGTTGTCGTAGTTGGGAACAAAATCCACCGTGTCCAGATCGATGTCCCCGAAAAGCTGGGTGCCGATAGGGGCGAGCTTGGCCTCGGTATACCGGGAGGCGGCATAGGCCATATCCCGGGAATATGCCTTTCCGAAATTGCCCTTGGAGTCCACATAAGCGTGGAGGAGCGCCGCATATCCCCGGGAAAGGCGAACCATGGTTTCGTAAATGGTGGCGTCGCCGTGGGGATTCAGCTTCATGGTCTGCCCGACGATATTGGCGGATTTGGTGCGCGCCCCCGTCAGCAGGCCCATCTTGTACATGGTGTACAGCAGCTTCCGGTGGGCGGGCTTGAAGCCGTCGATTTCAGGGATGGCGCGGGATACAATGACGCTCATGGCATAGGGCATATAGTTCTTTTCCAGCGTTTCGGTGATGGGCTGATCCAGCACCACGCCGGCGTTTTCAATATAAGCGTTGGAATTGTCCGACGGATTCCTGGCCTCTGGCCTTTTCTTTTTAGGCGGCACTTGTAAGGATCACCTCTATGTTTTTTGTGTTAGCTAATGCGGGAATTATTTTTCACGCAAAATCATGCGCTTATTTGTCTTTAAATTTCATGTATAGGTGCAGGATAACCCAAAGAGCCGAAAAAAACAAGGCGGCAAAAACCACAGTTTTAAAATCCGGCGCTGCGTCGGATACATAATAAATGGCGGTAGGGCCGTCAGCCCCGCCGATAATACCGATTGCCCCGGCTTCCTGTGTCGAAAAGAGGCGGCCAATCAGCCTTTTATAAAATAAAACAAAAGCGTAGGATAGGATGGCAAGGATTCCCGCTGTTTTTTTAATCCGTTTCATTATTCCCCATATTCATCCGTTTCGTTTTCGTCATCCTCCGAAAAGAGCATTGTCTGGTTGCGTCCGTTGCCTTTTGCCTTATACAGCGCCAAATCGGATTCATTCACCAGCCTCAGGCTGGACTTGTCATCGTTGCAGTCCGTATGGCTTACGCCACAGGAAACAGTGGCGGCAACGGTCTCACCCTGAAAAACAAAGGGGATTTTCTCAACATTTTTCCGGATGCGTTCCGCAATCATGCAGGCTTGAAACGAGGTGGTATTTGGGGAGATTACACAGAATTCTTCCCCTCCGAACCGGCATACATAATCCGTTGACTTTACGGACTTAACCATAGCGTTGGCAACGGAGGATAACACCATATCGCCCGATGTGTGTCCATAACGGTCATTAATCTTTTTAAAATAGTCGCAATCTATCATAAGAAGCGCAATGCCTTTATAATGGCGGGTCTTATCCTTATTGCTAAGAAGCTTCTCCAGGGTCTCATTGAGAAATTGCTTGTTATAAAGCTGGGTTAAAGGATCCCTTTGGGCGTTATGCTTAATCAGATCCTGCTTGCGCTTTAGCCTGAGGGCGGAATGAACGCGGGCGATAACCTCTATTGGCTCCGAGGTTTTACGGATAAAATCCAGCGCCCCATGATCCAACGCCTTTTTTACATCCAGCGCGGACGTCAGGCTGGTAATCGTGACGATGGGCACATCCTTCGTGCTGTCAGTGCTTTGCAGGATATTCAATATTTCATAGCCGTCTATTTCGGGCATAATAATATCCAGCAAGACAATATCAATGTTGTGCTTTACAACTAAATCAACAACATTTTTACCGTCGGTACTTATGAACACAGTATGATTTTCCTGCTCCAGAACACTTTTAAAAAATTGTGCGCAAGTGATACTATCGTCTACAATCAAAATTTTTGCTTCCAAAACAGCACCTCCCCACTGCTGAATATCTTATATGATGTCATTGCTGTATCCGTGAACCGGCCGCGTCAGGAAATATCGGCCATTTCCATGTAATCCTGGCCGAATTCCGCGATAAAGTCCTTCCGGCCCTGCAAATTGTCGCCCAGCAGGACGTCAAACATCTGAGAGGTGGCCGCCGCTTCACTGGGGGATACCTTGATGAGCCGCCGGGTGAGGGGATTCATGGTGGTAAGCCACATCATATCCGGTTCGTTCTCGCCCAGCCCCTTGGAGCGCTGGAGCACGTATTTTTGCCCCTCCAGCAGGGCGAGAATCTTTGCTTTTTCCGCGTCGGAATAAGCGAAATAAGTTTTGTCCTTAGCGGTGATCTCGTAAAGGGGGGACTCGGCGATGTACACAAAGCCCTCCTCAATCAAGGTGGGGGTCAGGCGGTAAAGCATGGTTAGGATGAGGGTGCGGATCTGGAAGCCGTCCACATCCGCATCGGTGCAGATGACGACCTTGTTCCAGCGCAGCCCGGAAAGGTCAAAGGTGGAAAGATCCTTGTTGGCCTTGGACTTTACCTCCACGCCGCAGCCAAGAACCTTGATGATATCGGTAATGATATCATTCTTAAAAATTTTATCGTATTCGGCCTTCAGGCAGTTGAGGATTTTGCCCCGCACGGGGATGATGGCCTGAAATTCACTGTCCCGGCCGAGCTTGCAGGCGCCCAGGGCGGAATCTCCCTCCACGATATAGATTTCCCGCCGGGAAAGATCCTTGGAGCGGCAGTCCACAAACTTCTGCACCCGGTTGGCGATGTCCACATTCCCGGCCAGCTTCTTTTTCAGGTTGAGGCGGGTTTTCTCCGCGTTCTCCCGGCTTCGCTTGTTGATAAGCACCTGCTCGGAGATCCTGGCGGCGTCGTCGGGGTTTTCCAAAAAGTAAACCTCCAGGGAGTGCTTGAGAAATTCCGTCATGGCCTCATATACAAATTTGTTGGTAATGGCCTTTTTCGTCTGGTTTTCATAGGACGTCTGGGTGGAAAAGGAGGAGGAAACCAGCACGAGGCAATCCTCGATATCCTGAAATGTGATCTTGCTCTCGTTTTTCAGGTATTTGAGATTCTGCTTCAGGTAGCTGTCCAGCTGGCTGACAAAGGCCACCTTCACCGCCCGCTCCGGGGAGCCGCCATGCTCCAGGAAGCTGGAGTTGTGGTAATATTCACAGATTTTAAACCGGTTGGAGAAGCAGACGGCGGCGCTGAGTTTTACCTTGTACTCCGGCTTGTCCGCCCGATCCCGGCCCTGGCGGTCCGCCTGCCAGAATTGGATGGGGGTGAGGGTGTTTTCCCCGGCCAGCTCCTCCACATATCCCACAATGCCGTCGGCATAATAGAAATTTTCAGTCTCAAAGCCGCCCGGGGTTTCCCGGCGGAATTCAATGTTAAGGCCCTTGTTTACCACCGCCTGACGGCGGAGGATATCCCGGAAATATTCGGCGGGGGTGGCTATGTCGGTAAACACATGGATATCCGGCAGCCATTTGATCTTTGAGCCTGTTTTTTTGCCGGTGTAGGGCTCCTTTATCATTTCCCCGGCGATCTCGCCCTTTTCAAAGTGGAGGCCGTACTGAAAACCGTCCCGGAAGATTTCCACATCCATATAGGCGGAGGCATACTGGGTGGCGCAGAGCCCCAGGCCGTTAAGGCCCAGGGAGAAGCCGTATTCATCCCCGTATTTTCCCCCGGCGTACAGCTCGCAGAACACCAGCTCCCAGTTGAAGCGCTGTTCGTTTTGGTTGTAATCCACCGGGATTCCCCGGCCAAAATCCTGAACCTCCACCGCGTGATCCAGAAAGCTGGTAACAATGATTTTATCGCCGTGACCCAACCGGAATTCGTCCACCGAGTTGGAGAGAATCTCAAAGATGGCGTGCTGGCAGCCCTCCAGCCCATCCGATCCGAAGATAACGCCGGGGCGCTTGCGTACCCGATCCGCGCCCTTCAGCGAGGAAATTGATTCGTTGGTATACCCTTTTTCTGCCTTTTTCGCAGTCATTACAGTCCTGACCCCTCCTAGTATGCATAACTTCCTGACTATCATAATATCGGCAAACCCGTGTCTTGTCAAGAAAGCGATCCACACGTCAATCTAATTTACATCGAAACCACCCCGCCGTCTACGGATGGCGGAGTGGTTTTTGCCGCTGTTGCTCTGGCGCTGCCGCTGTGCCATGGGTTGGCATGTCGCTCATGCCGCGACGGGCAGTTACTTTTGGAGGAACAAAAGTAACCAAAATTCCCACGGGG
>Ga0153947_1000515_pt1 | contig 18921 bp, 16 predicted proteins | sample TSNJ031MetaG_FD_104697 | JGI IMG/M metagenome (GOLD analysis project Ga0153947, IMG submission 104697) | Attine ant fungus gardens microbial communities from New Jersey, USA - TSNJ031 MetaG | ecosystem: Host-associated > Fungi > Mycelium > Unclassified | place: USA: New Jersey, Wharton State... | reverse complement strand
CGTTCGCTTTGCAGGAAGTCTGGACGGAGTTCTGGCGGTTCTATCCGGTATGTCTACTTTAGAGCAGGTACAGGATAATATTAAAGTTATGCAGAATACGAAACCTCTGAACGAGACGGAACGAGAAGTTCTGAAAAAGGTCGTGCAAATTTGTAAGGAAAACGGTCCGCTGCAAACATCCGACTTTTCAAAGTATGACGGGTTGACGTTACACGGAGCACCCGTCTCCGGTATTCTGGACGCCTGGAATACCTGCCAGTTCCAGCCGGACCCCGGATTCTCCACGGAAAACAATTATCTGAAGAATATCGTCGCGGAGGAGCGGCATTTGGATCTTTTTGGTGAGTTGCCAGATGAAAAGGTAGTCCTCGCAGATGGAACAGATGAAACAGATTTGGTGCTAAAGGCTGAAAAATGGCTGATTGAAAACAGCTTCTGACCAATTTTAATAAGTTTAAAGTTTTTCAAGACAAATCTAAAATAAGGAGTATCAATCACATGGGTAGAAAATTGGTAGCATATTTTTCTGCAAGCGGCGTGACAGCTTCTCTTGCAAAGACATTGGCAGAAGCAACGGGTGCTGATCTTTACGAAATCAAGCCGAAAGTGCCATACACCGATGCTGATTTGAACTGGAACGACAAACAATCCCGCAGTTCCATAGAAATGAACGACCCAACATCCTACCCTGAGATCGCTGATAAGGGGGCCAATATCGCAGAATATGATATTATCTTTGTGGGGTTCCCAATTTGGTGGTATGTAGCGCCGACCATAATCAATGCTTTCCTTAAAAGCTATGATTTTTCCGGCAAGATTATTGTGCCGTTCGCAACATCCGGGGGCAGTGGATTGGGCAAAACTGTCGAAAAGCTGCAACCTTCCGCTTCCGGCACAGCAATATGGAAAGATGGCGAGTTGCTCAGTGGCGGCGAATCCGCCGAGCAGCAGATGATTGCTTGGATAAAGAAATTGAATCTTGAATAATAGTGGGAGAAATAAAATGAAGAAGCGCAAATTGGGAAATTTGGAAGTGTCTGAAATCGGTATGGGCTGTATGGGATTATCCCACGCAGCCGGAAAGCCTACAGACATGGAAACGGCAGTTCGCTTAATCAGGGAAGCGGTGGATATTGGCTACACATTCTTTGACACCGCAAAAAATTACGGTTACGTTATGCCGAGTATTATGACTTCCAAGCTATGATGTGAGGTACGGAAAGCTTTATTTGATTTCTTGCTCTAAAGACCAAAATACATGCGTATCAAAAAATTCAGGCAAAGCAATTTCTAATCCATCACATAATTTTTTAATGGTAACAATACCGGGATTTTGGTCATCGTTGAGTATGCTCTTGATTGTGGACTGCGGCACACCAGCGCGATAGCTAAGAGCATAGTTGGTCTTATACTGCACCAACGAAAGATATTACGTATATAGGCTGAACCGTCCTCTAGCATGGTAGTGTGAGTTTTGTAATAAGCGACGGCAAATACACGTAGTTTCCCATGTAATTTTTTAACGGTTCGGGTCGGGCTACGCCTCCCTCCATCGTTGAAAAATAAAAATAAATTTTGAATCTAAAAACCTGTATTCATAATTCAAAACGACCGTCTTGGCGGTGTATTTTCCGTCGCCAATCCGGCATTTTTCATTTTGTTAATACAGGTTCTAAGAAAACACAAGCAATTCAAAGCAAATCACTCAAAAAAAGAGTCAGGAGGTGACACACGAGCGCGAAATGCTGGAGGAAATTTATCACAACAATATCAGCTCTAACATTATAATATCAAAAAAATCCTAATATTTGGAATTACTATTGCAACCCTAGCTCACAGTCGTTTGAATTTCGACCCAATGATCACCTCGATGCCTGTATCGCTGCTTTTTTGAAAGCTTTCCATAACCTCCAAGACATGCAAAAGTTGCGTGTCTTGGGCCGGGAAATCCTGCCCCCCGGTCAGTATTGCATTCGCCATGCCGACAACACCAATTCCACGGCTGTCATCCGCGAAAGGATATGCCATAGGTATCTCCTGCCATATTTTTGTTTTTTGCCGGTAAAGCATGACCGGTCCACCAAATGTATTGGGATCAGGGAGTCGCAGTGTGGCATCAGAGCCATATATTTCAAGGTGGAATGATTCATCGTAATGGACGTCGAAGCTAGTGAATATTGTGCCAATCACACCACTGTCAAACTGCATGATTCCGGTGATATATGTTGGCACATCAACATTGATCGCCGTCCCATATTTTGGCTTGCTTGTGATCGTCCTTTGTTTAAAGGAGGCGCGTGCCATGGCAGATGTCTTTCGTATACCGCCCAGCAAGTTGATAAGGACGGTGAGGTAATAGGCACCCATGTCGAACATTGGGCCACCGCCTGCTTTATAGTAAAATTCAGGATCGGGATGCCAGTGTTCATGTCCTCTGTTGATCATTGCTGCGGTGGCTCCCACCGGCATACCAATCACGCCGTCATCAATCAGCTTTTTGCAGGTTTGTATACCTGCGCCTAAAAAAGTATCTGGTGCACCGCCCAGCAAAAGCTTATGTGATGCGGCCAATGTGGCAAGCTCCTGCCCCTCTGCAAGAGAGGGTGCCAGTGGCTTTTCAGTATAAACATGCTTTCCGGCCTCCAATGCCGCCGAGATTACTCCGTAATGCTCATTTGGCCTTGTAAGGTTGATAATCAATGCAATTTCATCATCAGCAAACATTTCTTCTTTTGACGCATATACTTTTGGAATTGAATACTTCGTTGCAACCTCCGACGCCCTGTCAATAAAAAAATCGCAAACAGCCACTATCTCTATGTTTTTGAAAAATTTAGACAGATTCTCCAGATAAATTCCGCTGATCTTGCCGATACCAATAATGCCTGTTTTGACGGCCGCCATTGCATTCTCCTCCTTTTTTAATGAGGCCGGAATATCCCGCATTTGCTCAGGGGTATTCCGGCCTTTTAAAATATGGCTATTTTAACACGTCATACTTTTTGGTAAAATCCGTTCTGCTGTTTGTAATGATAAATGAACCGTCTCGGTTGGCCGACAAATGGATATAGTTCAGAACGTGGTTGCCCGGCACAAGGTTTGCGATGTAGTCGGGAAGGGGATTGAGCTGCATCTGGGCGCCCTCAACAACATACTCGGTCATCCAGTAGTCCTCCAGTCTGGGTGAGGCCAGCACATTTTTCAGGCCCTCGTCCGTGCCAACCCGATGCCCGTAGTATGGCAGGCTGATCACCGCAACGCGTGGGCTCAGCGCATACATTTCCGGCCTTGAGCAGGCCGCAACGCCGGTGTAATAAAGTCCCAGGCTCTTTGGGAAGCTGCAGGTGTGATGGGTAGCTATCACAACATCTGTGTTGCCGATGATATTCACCGGGTAGGTCAGGGGGATCATTTTGTTCCACGACAGGTCGCCCATGTTGATCAGGCGGAAATTATCAAACCGCATAGAGATACCCACACTGCGGGCGTCCTCGCAGTCGTCAATATGCCGGAAAGTTTCGGCGTATTCCTCGGGCACCACCTCACCCGCGTGCGGTTCACCGTACATTGGCTCGGAAATGGTTTCACCGTTCGAGCTGATGACAAAAGCCTTCAATCCCTTTATCGGCAGGTAAGTGCCGGGAACAGCGACGATGTGATTGGTTTTGCTCCTTATTTTTTCATATTCCTCCCACATCCTGTCGTTTTCCTCGGCATAGCCCGGCTCCTTGATCCAAACACCGCGTCGCTTCATCCACCACTCGTCACCTTTATCGTAAACTGAACATGGTCCGTGGTCAATAATATTTTCGATGGGCATATAATCAAACAATTCCGGAACCGCCGCGTAATGATCGTCCTCATAGTGGGTAATAATCAGGTAGTCGATTTTCTTGATCTCCTTTTCATCAATAAAAGCCTTTAGGCTTTTAAATCCCGACTTTCTTCCGGTATCCCAGAGGATCACTTCACCGGCCGTGGTGAAAATAAAGGTGCCATTTCCCTGCCCAACATCGACAAAATAAAATTCGGTTGTATTTACAGCACCGACCTTACTCTCGTGCTCGCGCATACTATTCTCCTCCTTTTAATAAAAATCTTAAGCATCATTATTTGCATTTTTCAATGTGGAATTAGTATCAGGCATCGTAGTGCTCTATAAGCTCGGTAAAGATGCCGAGTTGCCCGCTCGTATCTAAATAAACATATTTTCCACCGATAAAATCGCCTTCCTGCACACAGTCAATACCTTGCCGCGCAAGCTCGGCAGCAATTTTATCGGCGCCTTTTACACTGCAGGCCAGATGATGCATGCCAGGTCCATTCCTGTCAAGGCATTCCCGCCAGAAGCTCGGCTCGTGGTCAGGCTCCAACAACTCAATTTCAAAATTATCACCGACTTTGAAAAAAGCCATTTTGCATCTTCCAGGGCTTGGGGTTCCCCTGTAATGCATATGGGAATGCTCAAACGGTTTTGTCGTCCGGATCTCCGGTACCGGAAGACCCAAAAAAGCAGCGTATACCTTTGCCATTTCTTCGATGCTGTTAACCAAAATGCCAACCTGCGTTACATGAGCGGTGCCAATTACATTAGATATACTGTCTATTGAAAACAACCCCTTTCATTTTGCCGTAGCTTTTGAATCATAGTGCTGTGAAAGTAAACCATAGGAAGTCACACAAGCTATTGTTTTTGTTTTCGCTTTCAAACGAAATACGCAAGCTGTGTACCCCGGCGATTTCACAGGTCTGCGTCGTCAGATCAACCCATTGACTGCTATGCCTCCCTGAAAAAGAAATTTTGCAAATGATTTTGCCGCTATCAATGGATACTACCATGGTGCCGGAAATATGGGGGGCGGCCCTTATGCGCAGTATCCGCCCTGTAAGGGTTTTCCCAAAATCAATATACCGGTATTCCGCCCGGCAGCCGTTGGTATTATTCACTACGGTATGTGTGCCATCAGCCTCGCGGGTAATGTAGTTTCCGCCTTCAACTTCACAGGCCGCGGCCGCCAGTATTTGTTCTTCCGCATTTATTGGGCCGATGAAGCCCTGCGTTGTCATTTCCACTGTTTTAATGAAACCATCCTTGGTCAAAATAAATTTTCTCGGCGCAGGCCCTGCGTGAAAAAAAGCCGCGATTGCTCGAGCGGTGATATAACACATACCACTGGCCGTCAATCTCGATGATCGATCCGTGTATATTCCATGATTCAGGATCGCATTTTTGATTATCTATAATCACGCCCCTGTATTGAAAGGGCCCCAGTGGGGAACATGACGTGGCGTAGGCCAAATGATTGGCCTTGCCATCAATAACTGCACAATAGATATAGTAATATACGCCACGTCTTTTGCGCATCGAGCTTCCCTCAAAGAAGAAGTGCCGCCTGGCGTCGATGATGCCGTCGACATAGCTTTCCGCATCCAGCTCATAAGGGGTTTTCAGCCTTGCCGCCTCGGCCTTTTCCTGACCCCAGTAATAATAAACATGCCCGTCGTCGTCCTTGAACACTGCCGGGTCAATCTCTTCAAGCGGCCGGCCATCCTTCACCCCGGGCGGGTAGCTGAGCCGGCGGGGTTTTGTGAGCTTGCCACACCTTCGCTCTTATCCGCCATGCAAAAATACAGATAATATGTTCCATTTATTTCACACACATCAGGGGCGAACAGTCTGGCCGAGCTCCACGGCACGGCACGGCCTGATCCGCTTGAGCTGAAGGCGGCGCCGTGGTCGGTCCAGTGCGCCAGATCGTCTGTTCTTGCAGAGAAAACACGGTATTGGTGGCCGCAATAATGCTTTTCTCCCGGTGTATCCATTGAGCCGTAAATATATACCCTGTCTCCAAAAATATGCGGCTCGGCGTCAGGTATGCAATATTCAAGTGGCAAAAAAGGGTTCATTGGATGACCTGCCTTCCAATTGTTATAATAAAGTTCCAAGCTCACCTGTACTTCGACTAAATCGAAAAAGCTCCCGCAAAGGTTCCCCGATCAAGGGGCGGCACCAACGAGTAAAGGCGTCGGTCACATCGAATCCTGATTGAGCAATGAATTCGCGGGGCATGGTTCGATCGCAAAGCATAACATCTTCAATGGGAATATGAATGGTTTTAATGGCATATTTATCGCCGGGCATTCTTTCAAAACCAACCATCAAATCGCTTTTACCTGAAAGCACTGCGCGAACCGCCTCACGGCCTGCAAGCTCAGCCTCCTGCCGGTCTACCGCTGATTGGAAAGCTATCGAGGCCCTCCCGCAAATTCCGGGTTTCTCACTGCGCGCCTTTATTCCAAGCTTCCGTATCACCAAATTGGCAAGATGAGCACTGACATCGCCATAGTAGACCGCGCGTCCCACCTTGAAAATTGGCTCGACTATAGGCTGTCCGGCTTTATTTTTCAGTCCTTCGCCGGCAACCACCACGATACCGCCGTTTTTTTTCTGCAGGTATTTTATTTGTTCCAAAAACACATCTTCATCAAAAGGGCATTCCGGCAAACATATCAAATGAGGCCCGTCACCATTTTCTTGACGCGCAAGCGCGGAAGCGGCGGCAATCCAGCCGGCATCGCGTCCCATCGCTTCCACGATGCTCACATGTATGGGCAATGCCCGTACATCTGCGGCCACCTCGGCAACAGTGGCTGCCATATATCGCGCAGAGCTGCCAAAGCCGGGAGCGTGGTCGGTAACAGCGATGTCGTTGTCAATTGTCTTGGGGATTCCTACCGCATGGATGCCTTTTCCCTTGCACGTCTTGCTCAGCTTTCCACAGGCATCCATCGAACCATTTCCGCCGTTGTACAACACATAGTGGATGTTGTGCCTTTGCAGTATTTTGCTCATGGCAGCATAGTCTTCCGGCTCTAAATGGTCACGTGATGTTCCAATAGCCGAAGCCGGGGTGTGCAGCAACAGGCGCAACCGTTCTTCCGGTATGTTTTCAAGTGCAATAAAATTTTCTTTTAAAACCCCGCCTGAGCCGCCAACAGCGCCATAAACATGCCCGATTTCTGCATTGCGCTTTGCCTCTGTGACTGCGCCATATAAAGACGCATTGATTACAGCAGTTGGTGCGCCGCCGTGAATCAGCAACAGATTTTCTTTCATCAACCCACCTCGGAATCGTTAATGTTTATGCTGATACAAATTCCAGTGTTACACTGTTTACCCGCAACAGGGGTGTCCCGCAAACGCCTCGCTGTTAGTTCCTGAATAAGGCTCGCCGTCCATGCACAGGTGTACGGCGGCGGTTGTGAAGGCCCGGGGAAGAGCCAGAATATTGGGGGAGTCTCCTACAAATTTTTTCTTTGCATCGGCGAGAGCTTCTTCAATGGTGGCACGGGTCTTCAGCCCAAGCCCACGCGCAATACCGGGCTGCATGGCACCGGCAATGTAAATGGCGCTGGTGTTCATTTCGGCCAAATGCCCGCAGCTCATCATGGAAAAACCGTGGAAGGGATGGAACGCGTTCGAATAGCGATATTGCCGTATATATTCCTCGTTGGTGGCAAAATATTCGCCATATCGGTTTAAGTCAGGCAAAGTATTCCTATAATCCTTGCCAAACATGTCAAACAACTCACGGGTATAGGGCCATAATTCATCATGATAATAACCATTGCAGACAGAAGCGCAAATGATTACACATCTGTCGCTCATCACACGTTTATGGCGTATTACCTGCGCACTCAAGGCTTGCATTAGCATTATGGGGTTGGTTCCCATTCCATCACCATAATGGAAAAACTGTGGCATTCCAAAAACCATCACATCATATTTCTTTCTGGCAAAGTGCACATAGCTGCGTTTGTCTGCTGCCTTCCAGCTGAGAGGTTCCATTTCAGCAGCATAGCCGGAGAAAATCTCTATTTGCCGCGACTTGGTATCCAGTACGGCATCGCAGCAAAAAAACTTTTTGCCCATTTGTTCTTCCATATACATGCCAATTTCATCAAATTTGGTGCGCATAAGATTTGAACCGCTTACAGGAACAAAGTCAGGCCGGTGCATTACCTTGGGCACATGATGGCTGGCTATGCTGCGCCAATGGGTAATGCCTGTAGCGCAGTGCTTATATCCACCGGAATAGCCGCCATAGGGGTTGCCCTGCGTATGGCCGATCAACACTGCCACGTCGGCATCATATACATATTTGTTCATGATAACAGGGTCGCCGCGGTGCGTACTTCCAAGGTCTTTCAGGTTTTCATAATCCTCGCTGTCGTGGTTTATAATTTGCCCTGAAGCCCAAAATTTACTGAACAGGACATCTCCCAAAATCCCAAGGAACTCCTGTTCTGTATTCTTTCGGTGCAGGCCATTGGAACAAATCAGCAGGATGTCTTCTTTGTCAACACCTGCGGCATACAGCTCCTCCAATACCAGGGGGATCGCTATTTTTCTGTGTGCTGTTGTCTGTTCTCCGCCCTTTACCCGATCGGGAAAGACAATGACACATTTGGCCCCTCTGAAAGCAAGCTGTGAGAGCGATGACATGCCAATCGGGTTTCGGATGCTGTTCCGCGTCGCTTCAACCAGTTTTTCCTCCGGTATACAAGGCGGATCGGAAACCGTTTCACCAGGTATAAAAACATCGGTATCGTCCGGCAAATTTGCTTTTATAAAGCCATGTCCATATTCAAAATCAATCTGCATTCAGTTTCATCCTCCTAGCTGGCGGACTCACACTCTGTGTTACCCAAAGCGCCTATATCCGTTTGTTTATTAGAAAATATGAAAAATTATACATTGCAATTGTGTTTTTATGCACTTTCTTTACTGATGAAATGTAATGCTATTCCAGATATAAACGCACTATTTCAAGGTATTCCTCCAGATAAAAGCCTATTTCTCCTGAAAAACGGGTAAGCGCAATCAGGCCGCCGTCAATTTCTTCAATAGAAGCTAGCATGGTGGCGTTGTCAACTTTAAGCCCACCGCCATAAACAACCGGCAGTCCGCCCGTGCATTCTTTTACAAAGTGGGCTATTTTTTGGATGTATTCTTTGCCGGGCGGGGTTTTGCTCGGCCCAATTGCCCAAACCGGTTCGTATGCAATCACGATATCCATACCGCTAAGCCCCGCAAGGCCAGCTTCCAGTTGCGCGTTCAAAACCTTTTGCCAGACAGGTTGTTCTTCAGCAGTTTCACCAATGCAATAAAGCACCTTAAGCCCCTGCGCGCAAGCCGCCGCCATTTCCTTGTTCAGGATACGATTTATAGCTTCCGGGCTTACAGCCCCGGCTTCAGCAAGAATACCGGCTTTGTCGCGCCTTTCTTCGCAGTGGCCTATCAACACAGCCTCGCAGCCCAAAGCTTTGGCGGCAGCAGCGGGGCGGTTGGTGGTGAATGCGCCAAAATTACCACCCGGTGCTGCATCTTCCCTATAAACACCCTGACAGCCTATGGCAACGGGGCTATTTACTGCTTTGACCGCACAAGCTGAAAGCAAATATGCCTCCGGGAAAAACATGGTGAAATCTGCCTCGTCAGAAGTATATTTTTGTAAACGCTCCTGCGTATTTTCAACAATATCTTGCGCCCATTTTGTGACTGTGCCGGTTCTGTTAACACCGCCAAGCTCAGCCGGTATATCAAACCGTTTAAAGTTTACATATATATGTTTCACACCGAACTTCCTTTCAGGGCGCAATTATTTCTATACCTAGCAGCTTTGCGGTAAGCTTTAAATCGTCTGCAACATCCTGCCAAACAATGCTGTAGTGATGGGGAACGCCCTCTTCAATAATGCGTCGGAAAACTTCTCTGACCGGTGTTTTTGCCCGTACATTCACCATGGCGCCCTTGGTGGAACGGCTGCTCTTCACAGCTTCGCCTGAAAGAATGAACAGCTTATACACACCGCTAATATTGCAGACGCGAGCGATGGTAACCGGGCCGGGCTTCAAAACACCGTAAAACGCTGTTCCCTGCCCTACCAGTGGATGGTTGTTGATACCGATGCCATCCTCTTTATCCATCAGCGAAGGCGCAGGGTTTCCGCAGTGCCAATAGGTAAGGATGTTTTCCTCCTCATTCATGTCGATCATATCGGTAACAAATACCGGAAGGCCGGTAAGATAGTTTTCCATCATCATGGCAAGCCCTGCGTCAACATCCCCTTCACAGGCAATGTGAACGCCTTCATCCGCTAGCCTTCCCAGCACCGCACAGGGTGTGGTATGCAATTCACCCATTTCAGGCCAGCATTTAATGGCAGACATATCATAGCCTAACTCATCAGACAGTTCTTTCAGGGCAATGTACAGCCTTGAATGATTTTCAAGATGCTTGTCCGGTAGCTTGGAAGAGTCATATTTTTCGCTAATAGAACGCATATCCGCTTCCACCAAAGAAAAATCAAGCGACTGCATACGGTCAAAGACCATTTTCAAATCGGCTTCTTCCATACGAATACCAAAAGTTCTGCGGATAAGGCCCTCGTCAAAAGCACTATTGTAAAACGAGGTGGGGCGGTATCCAAACAGGCCAAACAAGGTTCCTTTCATATTCTTTATCAAGGTATAAGCCCGCACCAGCGCACTCAGCTCGCTGCAAACGCGCACATCCTCATAGCCGCCGTAAAGCACATGGCAATGTTTTCCAAGGCGATGCAGTGAAGCGGCATTCATAGTAAGGGCAACCAGTGCATTGGAATAAAGACGGTCATCGCGGTCAAAAGGCGGCTCATACGGCGCCCATAGCACAATCGGCACATCTACTTCATCGACCAGTGCGCAAGCAATATCATCGCCGCTGAAGGCGCCGTACAGCAGAATAACAAGATCCACACGCTGTGAGCAAAACAAATCAATGACATTTTGAAGCTGCGCCGACGTACTCACAGGCTCCGATGCAACCACAAAGTCGGCCTCTACATTATCACGTAGCCAGTTGCTGTATGCAAGATGCCTTTTTTCCGGCAGCTCCTTGGGCCAACGCCCTGAAACTGTGGTAACAAATCCAATCGTGCTTTTCTTTTTCATATGTTCCCCCGTTATGCCCGCCCAGCCGAGCCAGACAGCGCTATGATTTTTTTGACGTCCTGTACCAGCTTATCATTGGCAAACTGAGACAGCTTCCATGAATGCCCCTGAATGTCAAGAGTCTTCAGGCCATCTTCTAAATGCTCAATATATTTATAACGGATTTCGGTACCAAAATTATTTTTAGCCACGCCAAGACTGATGGCTTCGCGGATAACCTCGTTTTCCATGCCGGTGCAGCCGTGCAGCACCAGAGGAATGTCCGAAAATTCCCGAACGGCGCGCAATACGTCAAGATGAATATCCGGCCTGCCGTTATAGAATCCATGCGCGTTTCCAATTCCAATTGCAAGTGTGTCGGGCCTGCACAGGCGCAAAAATTCCCGCACCTGCTCTGGGTCTGCGATATTCATATTTTCCATAATATTTCCGACTCCGTCAAGCCGTTGCAATTCTCCTATTTCCGCTTCCACCGGTACACCATAGCTTCGCGCCGCCTTCATAACCTCGCCCGTTTGCCAGGCATTTTGTTCAATGGGCAGGGCTGAGCCGTCAAACATGAGGGAAGTAAAGCCCAGCTCCAGTGCACGCATACAGGTTTCAACACTGTCGCCGTGGTCAAGATGGATAAACACAGGAACACTTACTTTTTTTGCACACCAGCGAGAAACTTCAACGAACCAGTCGTCGCCGGAATACAGGCCGGTGCTTACGTAATGCGCCAGCATAACAGGAGATTTTGTTTCTTCAGCCGCCCTGCAAATCGCCCATATGATATCATAGTTTCCGCCCTGTGTATTAATGGCCGGAATTGCGTACCTGCCTTTCTGCGCACGGCGGAGCAATTCTATATCAAATGTTATCATCTTGAAATACCCTCTTTACCACTTGTTAAGGTTGCCTTAGCCTTTAACAGCACCGGAAACCAAACCCTTAATCATATATTTCTGGAAGAAAAAGAACAGAATAATAATTGGCAGCATTCCGACGATCGAAATCGTGTTGATGAGCGACCAGTCATAGGAAAGCTCGCCCAGATATCGCAGGGCAACGCCGGCTGAAAGGGTGCGCAAGGCATCGCTTTGAATGAGGGTAATGGCATGAAGGTAGTCATCCCAGGTTAACAGAAAGGCATAAATAATCACGGCAAGCATGCCCGGTTTTACCAGCGGAGCTACAATCTTCCACAAAATTTGAAGCCGGCCGGCGCCATCAATATAAGCGGCTTCCTCAATGGCGCGGGGCACACTGTCGAAAAAGCTAGACATCAGCATGGCGGTAAACGGCAGCATTCCGGCCATCAGTGCCAGAATAAGGCCGATATGAGTGTTGATAAGATGGATTTTCCCCATAATGCCATACAGCGAAATCATGCGGCTTATCACTGGGAACATTTGTGAGGCCAGTAGGGCTGCCACAATCCACCGGTTCCATTTAAAATGGAAGCGTGACATGGCATACCCGCTGCATATGGCCAGCAGGGTTGTTGCCACCGAGGCCGCACCCGCCACAATAAAATTATTTTTATAATAAATAAAAAAATCGCTATTCTTTACAAACAAATTAAAATAGCTGGACAGCGATGGCGCTTGGGGCATAAAGGTAGGCGGAAAGCGGTATGCTTCCATATTTGATTTAAAGGAAGTAATGAGCACCCAATAAATGGGAAACAGTAAAAACAGAAAAATGAGTGCCAGAACGATATATTTTAAAATGCTGTTGAGCAGTATATTTTTTTTCATGTTTCGCCCCCTCAATCCATGACTTCGGTGCGCATCAGGTGGTTGTAAACAAAAACCACCACCATCATCAACAGCATCCACACAGTGGTAACGGCCGCACCCGAGCCAAGGTTGTTCGACACAAACGCTTCGCGGTAGCTTAAAACAGCCAGCGTGGTGGTAGAGTTGTTGGGGCCGCCGCCGGTCATGGTCCATACCAGGGGGAACTGCTTGAAGTTTTCAATAATTGCCATCGACATAGCTACCTTGATTACACTTTTCATATAGGGTAAAACAATACGAAAAAACCTCGCAACACCGTTTGCGCCGTCTACTGTGGCAGCTTCCAGCATATCGTCCGGCAGATTCTGCAAGCCCGCCAAAAGCAGCAGGGTGGTAAGCGGAATTTGCTTCCACAACGCCGCGATGGCAATTCCAAACAGCGCAAGGCTGGGATGGTTTAATATAGCAAATTCGCTGATATGTCCCATACTGAAAAAAGAAACAAGGTATTTCAAAAGGCCATATTGCGGCTGGTAAATCCACATCCAAATCAGGGCGGATATAATGGTGGGTACCACCCAGGGCATCATCATAATACTGCGAAAAAAACGCGCAAATTTCATATTAGAGTTTAAAATAAGCGCCAGTGCCATACCGAATACAAATTGCATTGCAACAACGATAATCACAAACTCGAATGTAATAAAAATACTGGGAACCAGCTTGCTGTTCTGGAACAGTCGAATATAATTAGCAAAATCATTCCATTTTCCTGGCACACCCGAAATGATATTCTTCACTTTGTAATCAAGAAAACTTTTGATGACGGAATCCACTACCGGGATCAGTATAAAAATAATCGTCATCAAAATGGTGGGAAGTAACAGTGCAAGCGAAAAAAGCCTGTCTCCAGTTTTCTTTTTCATAAGAAATTTACGGTCAGGCGAAGGTGCAACGGGGCTGCTCATTCTTATCATATACCCTTTACCTCAAAAAATAAATTTACGAAAAAAAGCGGGATAAAAAATTAATATTTATCCCGCTTTTTAGCTATTCGGGAAAAGCTTTTTATTCTAATAATGCCGAGGCAGCTTTATTAAACGCGGCGATTGCGGAGTCTACATCCTCACCGCTGATGGTAATAGCCTGTGCCAGTGTGCAAAGTTCAAGGTTTATATCAGCCATAGCGGGGGTCAGCGGGGGTGGCAGTGCAAGAGTAATGGCATTGGCAGCGCCTTTTAGGATACTGCTGTTGGTAATCTCCGTCATGCCGGCCATCGATTTTTTCGCTGGATAGGAGGGGCTGAGGTTGACCATATAGTCAACTAAAATTTCCGGGGTTATAACATACTCTACGAACAGGCGAACTGCTTCGCGCTGTGATTCACCATTGTCTGCCATGAGGAAGCACTGGGACTGCAGGACGCTGGCGCCATTGCCCGAACCGCCGGCCAGAGGCGCCGCCGAGGCTGTGAAATCTTTGGCATCGGGATTAATGGCCTGAACGCCGTTAAAGCCCGCGGACTGATCATAATACATACCCAACTGGCCTAGTGCGAACAGGTTGCGAAGGTCTTTCAGCTTTGCGTTTTGAGGGTTATACCCTTTCTGCTCTAGTGTTTTCAGCATTTCAAAAGCCTGTTTGAAGCCTTCCATGTCGCTGGCAAGCTTGCCGTCGTCGCTGAGCACACGGCCGCCAAAATTGTATACCATAGCGGTAAGCGCGGAGCCGGAAACCGGAACAGAGGCTGTTGCTTGACCAAAGGGATAGATTTTGTTGCCGTCGTCAGTTTTCAGCGGGGCAATCTTTGCGGCCATCTCCAACATCTCGTCATAGGTCTTGGGAGGCTTTTCAGGGTCAAGCCCAGCTTTTGTAAATACGTCTTTATTATAGTACAAAACGTAGAGCGAAACAAACAGCGGAACGCCATACATTTTTCCATTGATGCTGTGGGCATCAATAATATTGGGATAGAAATCATCAAGGAATTCTTTGGTCATAATAGTATCCACCGGAACGGTAAGCCCGGCGTCCTCCATCGTGGGAACCCAGTTGATTTCACCAAGTACAAGGTCAACCTTGTCGCCGCCGCCGGCCATGTTAATCACCTGCTGCAGAACTTCGCCATAGGGGGCGGTGACCCATTCGATGGTAATATGTGGATATTTGACTTCAAACCCGGTTTTCACATTTTCCCAGAACTCCGTATAACCACTTTCAAGCAACGCATAATTTGCAAATTTAATGGTTACGGGCTCGGGCGACGTATCGGCTGGAACGCTTCCAGAACTGGAAGAGGTGACCTGTGCAGATGAAGATGGAGCTGGAGATGATGATGACGAAGCAGATCCGCCACATGCGGCGAGATTGAGCAGCATAAGGGTCGCCAGAAATCCTGCCAAGAATCTTTTCATTTTTTCCTCCTTAAATTGTTTGTATTAATATTAATATCACAGCCGGCCGGTGTAGCAATTTGCTGTTTTATCGAAAGGTAAAGAGTATGCTTCCTTACCGGCTTCGTTGTCACTCTAAAATGTGGGTGATAATGGAGTAGAACAAGATGACCACACGTGTGTACATTGGTGAAAATAAAACCATCCAAACTAGTATTTGCCCTGTATAAGATTTTATACTATGTACTTTCGCGTACAATCAGCCTTGTGGAAAAGTACATGGGTTGGGGTATCGTCTTGGTTTCGACCATTTGATGAATCATATCAATAGCGGCATGTCCTATTTCGCGACGTTGCATTTCCACCGTGGAAAGAGTTGGCATTGTGTATTGACTTAAACGTGAATTGTCAAACCCGATCACTGAAATATCCTTAGGGACGCAATACCCCAAATGCTGTACAGCTTGCATGCCAATGCATGCCAACCGGTCATTGCGGCCAAAAATCGCATCGGCTTTAAATCCACCCTGAATGCGTTCACGAATTTTCCGGGCAACTTCTTCTTCATTGTGGCATCCGGTAATGATGTTTTGTTCTGAAAAAGAAAGGCTCGATTCCTGCATTTGCTCTGTAAAGCCACGAAGCCGCAAATCTTGCAGGGTACTGAAGTTGCCGTGTTCACTAAAGCGGTCAAGGTATAAAATATTTCTGTGTCCGCGGGATATCAGGTGGCGCACACATTCCCTCGCACCAAGGTACAAGCCGGTATCAATACGGCCGGTGTTTTCCATTTCGGAATAATCGCGGTTCACAAGCAGCACCACCGGAATTTGCGCTGCAAGAAACTTTTTTACAAAAGCTTCTGTGATGCTGATAGAACTGATAACAATGCCATCATATTGGCGGCTGATAATCTCTGAAACAAATTCTGCTGTGTTGCGGTTCCTGCACAGGGAAATAATGTAGCCACGCTTGTAGGCGTGTTGTTCCATTTCACTTACAAGAAAACTGAAATGCTCATTGGATATTTCGTCTGCAATGAAAACAATATGGTTGCTATTTTTGCCTTTTAATACACGCGCAATGGAATTTGGGCGGTAGTTCAACTCGCGTATGGCAGCTTCTACACGTTCACGCTTTAGCTTATCTACATAACGGTTATTGTTTATCACATAGGAAACAACCGTTACGCTAACGCCGGCAAGACGGGCTACGTCAGCTCTGGTTGGACATTTATAAGATTCTGCCATTAGGTCACCACACAAACTCAAAATATAAACACGAGTGTATTGTATTTATATTATATCGTCTACAAACTAAATGTCAATCAAAAGCTATTTGATTTCTGAAAGTTCTATTTATAATACAAAAAACCAAATCATATTTTGGTGATGTTTTATACCAACTACAGGTTGCGCGCAATATTAAGGATACACAATGGTTCGCATCGGCAGCACAGAAAAATCACAAATACGCGCAATACTCCCTCGGCGGTCTTTATTATCGTGGGCAGGGCGTCGCGCAGGATTACGAGAAAGCGTTTGATTTATATGAAAAATCCTCCACACAAGGAAACGCATACGCATCATACGAGCTCGCAAAGATGCTGCGCGACGGAATAGGCACAGAACCGGACGCGGAACAGGCGCGGGCATATTTCGAGGCATCGGCGAGGCTCGGCAATCCTCACGCGCAGTACGCTCTGGCAAAAATGATCATCGAGGCCGGAGGCGAACCCGAACAAATCGCGGAGGCCGTGTCGTGGCTTTCAAAATTGGCGGACAGCGGCAATCAGTTCGCGCAGTATATCCGCGGGAAGCTGTACCGCGCGACCGGGAGCTCCGCGAAAAGCGGCAAGCGCAAGGTCATGCGCGGGATGAGCAAATACAGCGTTATTGACGGAGGTGAGGCTTACGCCTCTTATTATTTATCGCTGCGCCAAATGCAGACGCGAATATGATTCCAGCGATGACGCTGAAAAATGTGAAGCCGAGCACCTAACGGTCGTGGAGGCTCATGTAAAAGTGTATGGCGTCCACCCATACCCGAACTAGAGGTGACATTCAATAACGGTGAGAAACGTGTCTATCTCGCGGAAAAGCAACATTGACGCTTGGCATGGAGGTGATCACTATACCATACATTCATTTTACCGACGAGCAGAAGCAGCGGGCAAATTCCGTTGATCTTGTGGACTTCCTGCGCTCCCAGGGCGAGGAAGTCACCCGCTCCGGCCACGACTTCCGCTGGGCTCGGCACGACAGCGTAACCGTCCGCGGCAACGTTGGTATCATCACAGCACGAATCAAGGCGGACTGGCGATTGATTTCGTCCGCAAGTTTTACAACATGGATTTCCCCGACGCAGTGACGATGCTTATAAACGGCGAACATGGTGCAGGTTTTACACAAGCGGAGAAGAAACCGCCGTCACCAAAGCCGTCCAAGTTGCCGGAGGCCCACTCCGATATGCGCCGTGTGTTCGCCTATCTAATCAAAGAGAGGTGCATAGACCGCGAGGTGATCCGGCACTTCGCGAAAGAGGGTACGTTGTTTGAAGACTCGAAGCACCAATAGATATGATCTCATTTCTGACGATGTACCCCGACCGCTGGCAGAGGCACAGCCATGTGGCGCTGTGCGGCGGCTCTGGTTGTGATATTACTTTTGCTTACACCAATAGCTTTAGCATTCATGCAGGGTATGGACAATACTATCTGTTGGTCGGCTGTACTATTAGCGCCTACTTGAAAGTGTAAGGGGCCTTTTGTGGGCTCCTTTTTAGGGGACGGGGTTGAGACAGACAGATTACCTGTATACCAAAACATGTCTTGCGATACAACAGGATTTCCATAAAAATCGGTAGTATTATTTGGATAATATAACCCCGCCTTCGGAACATAAAAAAAATAAAATTGGTAGATACTAAGGTTATTTAAAATATTGCTTCTTAAAGAAGGATGAGAAAATTGAAAAAAGAAAAATGGAATTTTAATAACAGCTATGTTAATCTACCAAAAATTTTCTATACTAAACAATACCCAACTACTGTGCGCGCCCCCGAGCTAACCATTTTTAATAATTCATTAGCGGCTTCTTTAGGAGTACCTCTACAATTAGAGGTCTTTGCCGGAAATGAAATACCAAAAGGGGCCGAGCCTTTGGCGCAGGCATATGCCGGACATCAGTTTGGGCATTTTACCATGTTAGGGGATGGACGTGCCCTCCTTTTAGGAGAACAAATAACAGGTTCTGGAGAACGTTTTGACATTCAGTTAAAAGGTTCTGGACCAACTCCATACTCCCGAGGTGGTGACGGACGAGCCGCTTTGGGTCCTATGCTGCGGGAATATCTCATTAGTGAGGCCATGTATGCCTTAGGGATTCCGACAACAAGGATTTTAGCAGTCGTAACAACAGGGGAAACTGTGAAGCGTGAGAAAAATCTTCCTGGAGCAATCTTAACGCGTGTTGCAGCAAGTCATATTCGAGTAGGAACATTTGAATATGCTTCACGTTTTAGCTCATCAGAGGATGTTCGCAGCTTAGCCAATTACACTATAACACGCCACTTCCCAGACATTGCAACATCCGAAAACAAATATCTGCTAATGCTAAGAGAAGTAATAAAACGGCAGGCATCTCTGATTTCAAAATGGCAATTGGTTGGATTTATTCACGGTGTAATGAATACAGATAACATGGCCATCAGTGGTGAAACCATTGACTATGGTCCATGCGCATTTATGGACGATTATCACCCATATACTGTATTTAGTTCCATTGATATACACGGCCGCTACGCCTAT
>Ga0153947_1000514_pt1 | contig 18956 bp, 20 predicted proteins | sample TSNJ031MetaG_FD_104697 | JGI IMG/M metagenome (GOLD analysis project Ga0153947, IMG submission 104697) | Attine ant fungus gardens microbial communities from New Jersey, USA - TSNJ031 MetaG | ecosystem: Host-associated > Fungi > Mycelium > Unclassified | place: USA: New Jersey, Wharton State... | reverse complement strand
GATCATATTTATCCCACGGATAGATATCTAAGGTGTCAGTTGCATTAATATATTGGAAGCGTTCGGTTTCAATTGGCTCATGAGCGGTTGTTTCATTTTTATAGCCCGGCAGGATCCGGGGAATCAGCAATGAACCGGCAAGCAGTGCGAGAATCAGTATGGTTGAAAGGATAATATTAAGAATGTTTCGTTTCATTGCCGCCCCTCCTTTCTTTCTGCAGGATGATGGAAACGGTAGTACCACCCTCCGGGGGTGAAGAGATCTCCATAATACCATTATGTCTGACAGCGATTTCTTTACATAAGGCCAGCCCGATTCCTAAATTAATACCGCCTTTCTGCTTTGAACGAGATGGATTATTGGTATAGAACAGATCGGTTGCGTTCTCAATCTCCGTCGGTGTCATGCCGATACCCTGATCGGTAATACTGAAGAAAGCAGATTGGTCATCATTCCAACATTTGAGGGTGATGGTCTGTTTAAATTTGGAAGCCTTGACAGCATTCTCAATGACATTATAGAAAAGCGATTTGAACAGTTCGGGATCAGCATAAAAGGTGGTCCCTTTTTGAATCCGGCAGGTGATTTCAAGTTGCTTCCCGAACAACAGCGGCTGGGTGGCAATGCATACTTCGGAGATGAATGTTTTGGCATCCAGCATGCAGAATTCCAAAGGCAGATTGCCGGCGCTGGAAAGTTCCAGCAGTTTACCAGAGAGATTTCGCAGCCGTTTGGTCTCTTCTACGATAATATTGGCGTATTCTTCCCGCTCCTTTGATTTTACACTCCGTTTGATGCGGAGAATATCGGCAAACCCCATGATTGATGTCAGCGGCGTCTTCATTTCGTGAGCCAGATTGTCGATAAAGCGTTTGCGGCCGTCGGCCACACGCTGGATTTCCTGGACGTTTTGCTCGATGGATCTGGCCATGATATTAATATTACCTGCAAGCTCCCGGAATTCTTGGCCGCCGGTTTCTTTGGCCCGCAGCGAATAATCACCTTTGGTGATCTGGCGAATAGAATGATTTATTTCGGACAGCGGTTTCAGTGCTAAAAATATGAACAGCAGCATGATGGTCGCAATAATACCTGCGGAAGCCAGACTTACTATCTGAACGAACCTGAGTTGCTCATCGTGCTGCGAATATATCTGGGTGACATCCGAGGCGGTAAAGATTACGTAATCATTGCTCTCCAGTGTCAGATGAGAACCGCACAGGATATAAGATTTACCCTCATGGTCAATGATGATCGAAAAAGGCTGAGTCCCTGCAAAAACCTGTTCGCGAAAGGCTGAATGGCTGCTTATGAGGATCCATTCAGAACCGGATAGCGGCTGTTCTCCGTAGTAGAAGAAAAGGGCGGTCTCATTTGCCTGGTGCTTGCCGCTGATTTCGTTAAGAACACTGCTGATTTCGTTGCTGTTCAGAAGCAGTTTGGACTGCCGCAGTCTCTCATAGAGAACCCGTCCCGAAACCATGGTCGACATGGACTGATGATGGGTCAGGGCCTGATCGGTTTCACGCTGGATAGTGGCAGAAAAATTATTAACTAAAACGGTATAGGCCACAATGTCTACGGCTAATACCATAAATGTTAATGAAAATAAAAACACTTTAATCCATAGTTTCATACATGAAGACTCCTGTTCATCGGGTGATGAAAATCTTTTGGGATCGGTTCAGCCGGTAGCCTAATTTGGGGATAGATACTAGCTTTCCTTTTAGGTTCATCTTGCGGCGGACCTGCTGGACATGGGTATCAACCGTCCGGCTTTCCCCCTGATAGGTATAGCCCCAGATTTTAGACAGCAGCCGTTCGCGGGTCAGAACAATATCGGTATTTTGCATAAAAAATACCAACACATCAAACTCTTTGGGCGTAAGGGTAATGATCTTCCCATTTTTCTTAACGATATGTTTTTCAATATTTACTGTGATATCCTCATAATTGAGGGTTTTCGGTCCTTTATTTGTCCGGCGCAGCACCACTTCGATGCGGGCTAGTAATTCTACCGCTTCGAAAGGTTTTACAATATAGTCATCGGCACCGAGGCGAAGTCCCTTTACCTTGTCTGAAACATCCTGCAGGGCGCTTAAAAATATGGTCGGAATGTTGCGGCCCTGAATCTGCTGGAGAACTGAGAAACCGTCCAACCCCGGGAGCATAATGTCCAGCAGGATCAGATCATAATTATGATTCATGATCATCTCTACGGCATCGGTGCCGTTATAACAAAAGCTTGTCTTATAGCCAACGATAGACAATGCAGTATCAATCATTCTGGCAATATTTTTATCATCTTCAACGACTAATATATGAATCATATGTAATCCTCCCAGCCATATTTTAACATGGTAAAAATTTTATGTATATTTAAATTTTTCAAAATTTGCAAAAAATTTGCATTTCACTGTGGATATTATGCCCAGAGTAAGGCTATACTGATTATAAATTGAAAGATAATGTATTATAACCTTAAAGAAAGATGTCCCCCGCTTCTAAGCAAAGCCAAAGCGAGGGTAACAACTTTGTCTCAGGAGGTGTGCAAGCATTTTTCGAGTATTCGCTTTGACTTAGGAGGAAAATTATGTGTGGATATGCAGGGTTTGCTGATCAAATGCCGCTATCAGACAAATCAAAGGTACTAAAGAATATGACCGATGCTATTAAGCACCGGGGACCGGATGATATGGATTTTTATGCTGATGAAAGGGTTGCGCTGGGGTTTCGGCGGCTCAGTATCATCGATCCCAACGGTGGGCGGCAGCCGATAACCAATGAAGATGAATCACTGATCTTGTTATTTAATGGGGAGATTTATAACTATAAAGCCCTGCGGGAAGAACTTACCGGGAAGGGACATCATTTCCGGACTGCTTCCGACGCGGAGGTGGTCCTGCATGGATACGAAGAGTACGCGGAGCGGCTCTTCGAAAAATTGCGGGGAATGTTTTCCTTCATCATATGGAACAAAAAGAAGGAGGAATTTTTTGGCGCCCGTGACTTTTTTGGGATAAAACCGCTTTATTATGCAGTTATGGACCGGACATTCTTGTTTGGATCGGAGATCAAAAGCCTGATTCAGCATCCGGGATTTGTAAAGGAGCTGAATCATGATGCCCTTGAGCATTATTTGTCTTTTCAGTATTCACCGGGATCAGAGACCTTCTTTAAAAATGTGTACAAGCTGGAACCGGCCCATTATTTCCGTTACCGCCGGGGCAGAATGGAGAAAAAGCGTTATTGGCTGCCTACATTTCAGGAAAACAGCGGTAAATCTATAAAAGACTGGGTGGCGGAAACTGAAAAAGCATTTGATGATTCAATCAATGCTCATAAAGTAAGTGATGTCGAAATTGGTTCCCTGCTGTCGAGTGGTATTGATTCCAGTTATGTGGTCTGTTCTGCCAAGGTGGACAAGACCTATACGGTGGGCTTTGATTGTGGTGAAAAATATAATGAAATCAGCTATGCGAAGGAGTTGGCTGATATCATAGGGGTTCAAAATAAAAGTAAGGTCATCGGGGCGGATGAGTTCTGGGATATATTTCCCCGAATCCAGTATTATATGGATGAGCCTTTGGCTGATCCGGCGGCAGTGGCACTGTATTTTGCTTGTAATCTGGCTGCCCGGAATGTGAAAGTGGTACTCTCCGGTGAAGGCGCTGATGAAATCTTCGGTGGTTATAATATCTACAAAGAGCCGCTGGAATATACCAAATATAATCATATTCCATTTCCCATCCGCAGAGCTATTGGAAAACTGGCTGCGTTATTACCGTCCAGACGCGGGCTGAACTTTTTGGTACGGCGGGGAAAGACGCTTGAGGAGCGTTTCATCGGTAATGCCTATATATTTTCATACAAGGAGCGGAAGAAACTGCTCAAACAGCAGACTAATACAATCGCACCGGATGAATATGTAAAGCCTTATTACAGGATGGTGGATGATAAAGATGTCGTAACTAAAATGCAGTTTTTGGACCTGAACATGTGGATGGTCGGTGACATCCTCCTGAAGGCAGACAAAATGAGTATGGCTAATTCGCTGGAACTGCGGGTACCCTTTTTGGATCGCAATATCATGAAAATGGCAGGTACTATTCCAACCGACTATCGGGTTAATAAAGAGGCAACTAAATATGTGCTGCGAAAAGCAGCAGGCCGGCGGCTGCCGCGGAAGTGGTCGGAGAAAAAGAAACTCGGTTTCCCTGTTCCGATTAGAGTCTGGCTTCAGGAAGATAAATATTATCAGAAGGTGCGGAACATATTTTTATCAGAAACAGCAGATAGCTTTTTTGATACCAGAAGACTGGTATCCCTGCTAAATCAGCATAAAAAGGGGAAAGCGGACAATAGCAGAAAGATATGGACAATATATACTTTTCTGGTATGGTATCAGGAATATTTTGCTGAGGCTTGTTAGCGGCCAGTTAAGGTAAAATTAAACATTAATACTGTACCTTTTGACATGGCACTGCATATTATAAATTGAACTAACAGTACTGTTAATTCAATAAATTAAAGGGAGATAATAGTCATGTATAGAAATAATTGTCAGTTAAAACAAAACCAACGTCACGTCCACGAATTTACTGGCAGTGTTCGTCTGGCTGAGTTAATTGAAGATCCGATTGGTGATTAAATAGTAGTGCTTTATATATATGTTAGCAAGTGAAATTCCGCTTAGTTTCAGGAGTTTCACTTGTTTTTTATTTGTATTAAGCAGCCGGGTTCCTGGAGGAAAGGAATCGGGTGCTTGTTATAGCTTCCTTTTCATACTGTGTTAAATGGTATCTGAAATACCGCAAGTAGCATATGTAATCACATTTTGTCAAGCCGCTCCTTTATATTTTCGACAGTTCTCTTATCTATGAAGTGTTCAATTTTTTCAACTAAAGTTAATTCATTGTCTGAGTGATTAATCAAACAAAAGAACCGGTGTAGTAAATTGTGCCGATATAAAAGATATTCCCCGGTCTCCCGGCCTTTATCGGTCAATGTAATATGCCCGTATTTTTTATAATGTATTAAATGATTTTCTTTAAGAATATTAGCCATTTTTGTTACAGAAGAAGGTTTAACATGCAGCAGTTCGGATAATTGTTTTATTCTAACAATTTGATTTTCACATGAAAGTCTGTAAATCATCTCCAAATAATCTTCCATTGCAGTAGTGAGCGTATCACTGCTTTTTATGGATGAATATCCTTTTAGTGTATAAAATTCGTTGGAATCACGCAAAAAAATCACCTCTGATCAGTACTATCATATCACTTGACAAAGTAACACAATAATATTAATTTGCATAAGTTAGAGAAAGAAAAGAAAATTTCCTTAAACTAACTTTATTTTCAGGCAGGTGAAATTATGCAGATTATGAATGATTTATCAAAACTTGAGCAAGGTAAGCATGCCTTTGTACTTGATATTTGTTCAAGTGACAGTATGCGCCGCAGACTTCAGGACCTTGGATTAACGAAAGGAACCGAGGTGTTATGCGTCCAAAAGAGTCCGCTTGGAGATCCTGTTGCATATCTCATACGGGGTGCGGTTATCGCTCTTCGCCATGAAGATTCATCATGTGTACAAATTCAGTGTAGTGAGGTGTAAGCAATGGGATTGAATAAAAATTCTACAGGATTAAAGGCTGTAGATTTGGGTCTTGTCATAAAGAAAGCGCATGATTCGGATAGAGTGGTCGCATTAGGAGGTAACCCCAATGTTGGAAAATCTACCGTATTTAATGAATTGACCGGTCTTAGGCAGCATACGGGAAACTGGCCGGGTAAAACAGTCACCAACGCGCAGGGGAATTGTACTTATAAAGATATCGGGTATGTCTTTGTTGACCTGCCCGGTTGTTATTCATTGATGGCGCACTCGACCGAGGAAGAGGTTGCGCGTGATTTTATTTGTTTTGGAGGTGCAGATGCCGTTGTTATTGTATGTGATGCGACCTGCCTGGAACGAGGTATGAACCTTGTTCTTCAAACGATGGAAATCACTCAAAATGTAATCGTTTGTGTAAATTTATTGGATGAGGCTAAAAAGAAAAAAATAAAAATCGATTTACAAACTATTTCTAAGAAACTGGGTGTTCCGGTAATCGGAACTGCGGCAAGGAGCAAAAAAGGACTGGACGATTTAATGGATGCCGTAGCACAGACAATTCAGGGTTCAAACAGGCCGCCTGTTCAAATACAATATCCTGATTACATAGAAACAGCTATATCTAATATGGAACCGCATATAAAAGAAATCTGCGGAGGTAATATGGACAGCAGGTGGCTTTCATTGATGCTTCTGCACGGGGATCAGGATATACCCGGCAGCAGCTTATTAACTAACGAAAGCATTAAACAAACTCTCGATGGAGCAAAAAAAGAATTTACAAGCCGGGGAATGACTGAAAGACACATCAAGGATGATATTGTTACATCGATCATATATACAGCAGAAGAAATATGTAAAGATACGGTTATTTTTGAAAATAAAGATTATAAAGACAAAGATTCAAAAATTGATCGTATTTTAACCGGGAAATGGACTGCATTCCCGATTATGATCCTGGCACTGATGGGGGTATTTTGGCTTACGATCACAGGGGCAAATTACCCATCACAAGTAATTAGCGATTTCCTTTTCTGGATAGAAGATCAATTACTCAATTTTTTTAAGTGGATTAACGCCCCGCGGTTTCTTTACGAAATGCTAGTATTAGGTGTATACAGGGTCTTGGCCTGGGTTGTATCTGTTATGCTGCCGCCAATGGCAATTTTCTTCCCTTTATTTACACTGCTTGAGGATGTGGGATTTCTTCCCCGAATAGCCTTTAATTTAGATAAATGCTTCAAAAAGTGCTGCGCATGCGGCAAACAGGCGCTTACGATGTGCATGGGCTTCGGGTGTAATGCCGCTGGTGTTATTGGCTGCCGGATCATTGATTCGCCAAGAGAGCGACTTATCGCGATCATAACCAACAATTTTGTACCATGTAACGGCCGTTATCCAGCTTTAATCGCGATTATATCAATGTTTTTTGCAGGTTCGGCCGTCGGAGGCGGAGCGTCTGTCCTGTCTGCCGCACTTCTTACAGTCGTAATAGTGCTGGGAGTGTTTATGACATTTGTGATATCTAAATTTTTATCAAAGACGGTATTGAAAGGAGAGCCTTCTTCATTTACCCTGGAACTTCCCCCGTACCGAAAGCCTCAAATTGGAAAAGTGATTATACGTTCGGTGTTTGACAGAACACTTTTCGTACTTGGCAGAGCAGTGTTAGTTGCAGCACCGGCAGGACTTGTCATATGGATCATGGCAAATGTATATATCGGAGATATGACACTTCTTGCACATTGTTCAGGCTTTTTAGACCCATTTGCAAGGTTTATCGGGTTGGACGGCGTTATCCTTCTTGCCTTTATTCTTGGCTTTCCGGCAAATGAAATTGTTATCCCTATTATCATTATGGCATATATGGCAAAGGGAAGCATATTGGAACTTGATAATCTATCGGTTTTAAAACAATTATTGGAAGACAACGGGTGGACGTGGATTACGGCAATAAGCGTAATGTTGTTCTCCCTTATGCATTGGCCTTGTTCAACAACCATTCTAACTATAAAGAAGGAAACGCAAAGTCTTAAGTGGACAATTATTTCAGTGCTGGTACCAACTGTAACGGGAATTGGAGTCTGTTTTGTATTTACAGCCGCAGCCAGACTGATTAGCGGTACATAGTACGGCAATGCATAACCGTCCGGCTTTATAACCGGACGGCTGGTGGTAATGTTTGAAAAAATATTAGTGGCCTTCCTGAGCTTCTGCAATAGCTTTAGTTTGTTGAACGGTCCCCCATGGGTGATTGGGTGGTGCGTAAATAGTATATAGCTTTAGCGGTTTGTTCCCCGTATTGGTTAAATTATGCCATGTACCGGCAGGCACGAATATAGCAAAATCATTAAATGCGGGCTGCCGAAATTGTAAATTATCCATACTGCTTCCCATTTGAACCAGGCCCTGACCTTCTTCAATGCGCAAAAACTGGTCAACATTCGGGTGAACCTCAAGTCCTATGTCTCCACCTACAGGAATACTCATCAGCGTAAGCTGCAAATGACTCCCTGTCCATAAAGCAGTACGGTAAGTATCATTATAAATTGTGGCTTTACTTATATCCACGACGAACGGATTTGGCCCATAATCCATCATTTTTGCGGAAGGATTTGAATGACGCAGCATATTTGCATTTGTATAATATCCATCATAATTATACATTTTATCGCATCTCCTTTCTTGTTTTTACTATTATATGATATAAGGAATAGCGTTATGCCGGAACACTAGATTCACCGGTTCAGACAAATATTTGTCGCTTTTAGGCAACCCAGAATTTCTTGTTTTGGATGAGCTCAGGCTATTTGCCCCGCTGCTAACCCTCACATTAATATTTCTCAAACAATTTATAAGCAATTCGCAAACATTCTGTCGATAAAATGAGCACAAAGAAGAAAGGAGATTTTTATCGTGAATGAAAATACACAAAACGGGCGCAGCTTTGTCGGATATGAATACAAAAGCGTTACGGTAAAGCGAGACATGGCTGATCTTTACACCGACTGTTTCCCTAGCTTCGGCTGGGCGCTGGAAGGCAAAGTGCCTTCGCTTGATTGGGTCACATCCGTCACATTAAAATTCAAGCGTGACTGGAAAATCATCAACAAGATGGAATTAACCCGGCTCCAGCGGGAGTTTGAGAGCCACACCAATGAAATCCACAAACTGGAAATATCTAAAATCCTCGGTGCGAGTACGGCAGCTTATGTCATTGGCATTTTGGGAACAGCATTTATGGCGGGTGCGACGTTTGCTTTTCTCGCGGACATGATAGCTCTGTGTATTATCCTTGCCGTTCCAGCTTTTATCGGCTGGATTATCCCATATTTCTGCTACCGGCGCATCATTGCAAAAAAGACAGAAAGGGTTACTCCGCTGATTGAGCAGCAGTATGACGCCATCTATGAAACCTGCGAAAAGGCTACCGCGCTGTTGTATCAATAAAGCCGAAAGGATTATACTATAGTATATTTTTGTCCCCAATAAAGCATGTGGGACAGTTCATTTATCAAAAAGCGCAAAAAGCTGTTCGGTTATAAACGGATGGCTTTTTCTATTTCAAGGAGGTGTTTTAGGCTTAACAAATACTTGACAATACAGCTAAATACGTTGTATTGTAATTATGATGACTAAAAAATAAAAAACAGTCATAATGAAAAGGGGTATTAAAATGTCGCCCAGAGCACTGACTGCCGAAGAGCGGGAAATACAAAAAAAACAATTTTTAGAAGTCAGCAAAATGCTGGTCATTGAACGTGGTATCCGCAATGTCAGCGTCGATGATATCACAAAAGCATGCAAAGTAGCAAAAGGTACCTTTTATAACTACTACGATAATAAGGAATCTCTGTTTTTAGAAATGGTCTGGCAGATTTACAGCCAGGTTTTAGCAGATGCTGAAGCTTTACTTAAAAAGACTTCGCCGGAAGACATCCGGCAGGTAACCGGTAATTTTCTGAAAAATTTTCTATATAATCCTCAGCAGGTCTTTTTCCTTTCTAACCATGACGGATTAGAACACCTGCTGGCTAATACCAGCGGTGAACAGATGGATAATTTTCATGACCGGGAAGTAGAGTCGTTTGCGCGGATTCTTCAAATGCTGGGCCGGGATACCAAACGGGTGAAACCAACTGTGGTACATAATTATACCCATGCGATGTATTTTATGTCCATTAGTAACACGATTATCACAGAATCGATAATGGAAACTATCGATGTGATGGTAGAGGGGCTGCTGAACTATTTATTCGATGAGGAGGAGAAGGATGCATAATTGCCGGAAAGAGGACTTTGGTCCTCAATTATCGCAACGAAAGTTAGTTAAAACAAACTTGTGAGGGAGAGAAGAAACATGTATATAGAAATTGCAGATATGAGAAAGAGTTATGGCGAGGGAAACAGCTATATGGAGGTTCTCAGAGGCGTCAGCACCGGAGTGGAAAAAGGACAGATGTGTGTGATCCTGGGTCCCAGCGGTTCTGGGAAATCTACCTTTCTGAATATTCTCGGCGGCCTGGAAGTGATGGATTCCGGTTCGGTTACAGTTGATGGATTGGATATCGGCGGTATGAATCAGAACCAGCTTTCCGACTACCGGCGGGATAAGCTGGGATTTGTATTCCAGTTTTACAACCTGGTCCCCAACCTCACTGTACGGGAGAATATAGAAGTGTGCGAATTTCTGACTGAGGAGCCGATGAATCTGAATGAATTGCTGGCCATCCTTGGTCTTACGGAACATCAGAACAAATTCCCGGCTCAGCTTTCCGGCGGTCAGCAGCAGAGATGTGCCTTAGCCAGAGCGTTGATTAAAAACCCGGCAATGCTCCTCTGCGACGAGCCGACGGGAGCGCTGGATTCAAAATCATCAAGGGATATTCTGATACTTCTGGAAGCGATCAACCAGAGGTATGATACGACGATGATGATAGTGACCCACAATACTGCAATCAAGGATATGGTACATAAAGTGATAAAGATTAAAGATGGAATGATAACCAAAGATTATATTAACGAGATTCGGATACCGGCGGATAAACTGGAGGATTTATAACATGCAGGATGTATTAGGAAAACGCATCTTCCGGGACCTGCGCAGCAATTTCACCCGTTATATAGCGTTATTCTTGCTAATTGTACTGGGTATGTATCTAATTGTAGGCATGGTAGGGGCCGCGGAGAATGTGATTCGCAGTGTTACGGGTGGTGAAAAGCGAAATAAGGTGGAAGACGGAAGCTTCAGTGTCTTTGTACCTCTGACCGCGGATGTTGTGAAAAATATGGAGAATAAGGGGATTACCCTGGAGCGGATGTTTTATCTTGATTATCTGATGGCTGATGATTCTACCATTCGCATCTATCAGAACCGGTATAATATTAATAAGATTGATCTGACCGCAGGAAAACTGGCTGCGGGACCTCAGGAGGTCGTGGTTGAAAAGCTATACGCCGAGGCAAAAGGCCTGACGGTCGGAGATTCTATTGAGATCGGCGGCACGGGACTTACGATTACCGGTATCGGATCGACGCCGGACTATGATCTGATGCTGGAAAAGGACACTGATTCATCTGCAGACGGAAGACATTTTGGTACGGTCTTTGTTGAAGCGGAGCAATATCAGCAGATGAAGGAAGAGGGCCGGGCGGTAAAGAGCGAAGAATATATATACAGTTATCTTTTGAACGGACGTATGACCGATGATGAGGTAAAAGAATATCTGTGTGATCTTGAGTTTGATGAATCGGAAGTAGAGGATGTCCTATTCCAGGAAATGCTGGAGGATGCTCTGAGCGTAAAAAATGATATGCAGGAGGGCATCAGCGCTCTTAAAGACGGTGCTCAGGAGATGCGGGATGGTCTCGTGGAGCTGACCGATTATAATCAGGATATGAATGACGGCATCACAGCAATTATGGAGTCCTATCTGGAGAGCGCCGGAGAACGGCTGAAAAGTATGGGGAATGACACTGCGCTGACCGAATCCAATTACGAGCAGGTCATCCGCGGAATGATGGCTGGTGACGGTCTGCTCAGAGATCAGCTGGAATCAACCTTAACAGGACTTAACGGCGTAGCGGAGTATAAGAATGCCATTACCGCTTATACGCAGGGAGTGGATGAGGCTCTGGCCGGGACCAACAGTCTGCAGGAGGGAACCGCCGCCCTGAACGATGGTCTGGGTGAGCTGGTGCAGAACAACGACAGTCTGGAAAATGGCAGTGCTCAGATATTTTCAGCTCAGTTAGCCCAGGTTTCAGGGATGCTTTCACCCTATGGCGTTACCGTGACCGAAGAAAATTATCAAGCGACGCTGAACGGTATGATTGCTCAGCTTCGGAATGCCGGAGATATAGAACTGGCCGGCCGGCTGGAATCGGCTTTAGCGGCGCTTATTAGTCTGCAGAAATTTAAAGAGGGAGTCGGTGTTTATGTTGATTGTGTGGCAGCAGTTCAGCAGGGGGCCGGCAGTCTGGGGGAAGGCACCGCAGCTCTCAAAGATGGTATGGGAACACTGGCCGGTTATAATGAATCGCTCGTAAGTGGTTCCGGCCGGTTATTGTCGATGCTGTTGGCTCAGGTAGAGGAGCAGCTGGGAGAAAGCGGCATTGATGTGAGTCTCACGGAAGCCAATTATCAGTCGGTGTTGACCAATCTGATGGGGAGTGAAGGGGATACTAAGGTCAGGGAACAGCTGCAGGAGGCGCTGGATAGCCTCAACAGCCTGAAAACCTATCAGGACGGAATTGCCGAATATACCGATGGCGTTGCAGCGGCCAAAGATGGTTCGGAAGAACTTCTGGAAGGAATTGAAGAGCTGCAGGAGAAAACCGATGAAGCTCTGGATGAGTATTTTAATTACGACATTGATAACCTGACCAAATTCGTAACCAGGGAGAATAACCCCCGTATAGAAAGCTCGATTAATGATGTGATCATCAATAAATATGTCGGAATGGTTGCCGGTGTGATCGTTATGATCTTATTTACCTTTGTCATATCGGTCTTTGTGATTCACGGGATTGAACGTGAGTATCCGGTAATCGGTGCATTATATGCCCTGGGGGCGAAGAAAGGAGAGCTGATCCGGCATTATCTGACCCTGCCGGTGCTGATTACAGCATTGGGGGGGATCGTCGGTACCATTTTAGGCTTTAGCCCACTGGGGACAGGGTATTTTGCCCAGGATTCGATCGACTATTTTTCCATGCCGGATATTATCAACTATTACCCGCTCTATCTTCTGGTCTATGGATTGATTATGCCGCCGTTGGTGGCAGTAATCGTGAATCTGTTGGTGATTAATAAAAAACTGTCGCAGCCGGCCCTTAAGTTAATGCGTAATGAGCAGTCGGATCAGCAGTTCGGTCAGATGCAGCTGAAAAAGTTGGATTACGTACGTAAATTCCAGATCCGCCAGCTTCTGCGGGAGATCCGCAGCAGTTTTGCGGTCATCATCGGGATGTTTATCTCGTTGCTGATTCTGCTGCTGGGGGTAAACTGCAAAGCCCTCTGTGATAATCTGATCGAACAGAATGAACGCGATGCTGTATATGAATATATGTACACCTATAAGTATCCGGAAAGCGATGTGCCCTCCGGCGGTGAAGCGTGTTATCTGGAGAATCTGAATAAAGAAGCTTACGGCTATGATCTGGATGTTACATTGATGGGAATCGATAAAGATAACCCTTATTTTGATTTTCAAGTGGAAGCGGGTAAAAATAAGGTTGCATTATCTGATTCATCCGCCAGCAAGTTTAACCTGAAGGAAGGCGACACGCTGATTTTGGAAGACGAGATCAATGAACGCTCTTATGCTTTCACCGTAAACCAGATTGTTCCATACTCCATTGGCTTACAAGTATTTATGGATATCTCCAGTATGCGTGAACTGTTTGGACAGAGCGACGCTTACTATAACGCAGTGCTTGCCGACCGGGAATTAAACATCGAATCCGATCGTTTATACGGTGTGGTTACCAGAGAGAATATTGAAAAATCAGCGGCTATATTCAAGGACATGATGGGTCCGATGATTTTAATGATGACGATTGTATCAATTATAATTTTTGTTATTGTCATGTATTTGATGATGAAGGTTATGCTGGATCGTTCGGCCTACAATATTTCGTTGATGAAAGTGTTTGGGTACCGCAGAAAAGAAATAAAAAAATTATATCTGGATGGTAATTTTATCATGGTCAGCCTATCGGCACTTATCTGTATACCGATTGCCAAACTGGCGATGGATGCGCTATACCCCTATTTTGTTTCTAACGTGGCAGTAGGCTTAGACTTAACTCTGAAATGGTATATGTATGTTATTATATATAGCGGAACTATTTTATCTTATTTTCTGATCAATAAGCTGCTGGTGTGCAGGATTAATAAGCTGCTGCCGGCAGAGGTACTAAAGAACCGGGAATAAAAAGCGGATACCCATGTAGATTAAAGCGGCGGCAAAAATTTGGTAAATGTATCATAATAATCCAGTACCCCCCTAGTGCTTTCTGTCCCGGACATTGATAAAATAGTAGGCAATGAAAGGAGGGCGCTATGGGACTAAATATTAAAAAAATCACTCTGATCATTGCTTTATACATAATAATAGATGTACTGATAAGCTATCTATGCCGTGGAGCAGATCTTAGCCGACCATTATGGCTTGCGCTGGGAATAATTTCAATATTAATACCTCTGATTTTTTACGTAATCATAAAATTTATATCGGATAAGGTGCGGGAAAAGATGAGTAAAAGAAGAGGATAAAAGCTCCGGAGCGAAGTGCTGCGATTGGAGAAAGAGGTGGCGGGTAAAAACCGTCACCATTTTAATTTGAGTTATATCACAAGATATTTCATACGAAGGTGGAATCTGGCACAGTTACTCGCCCCGGAGTTTTTTACGAACCTCCCGGTATTCCTCCGGCAATTCTTCAAGTGTCATATTGCGTGGTACTTCTGTCGTACCTGCATTTTTGGCAGTTTCATAATACCAATGTTTGAATTCAAGGGTTTTCAGCGTTGCGTTAAGCTCATCAATCTGGAGCTTTACCCTCTCTTTTTGCTTGACAATCAGTTCCAAGCGTTCATCAATAGTTTCGTCACCCTGCATAGCCATTACAATAAAACGCTTAATCTCTACAAGCTGCATACCTGTCTTTTTCATACAATCGATGACTTGCAGCCATTCAAAGTCTGCATCCTTGAACATTCTGATACCGCGGCTTGAGCGTTCTACAAAAGGGAGTAACCCCTCTTTATCATAATATCTGAGCGTAGACGGAGCAACGCCGATCCGCTTTGCCATTTCTCCCACAGTATAAAGCATCACATACCTCCAAAGTTAATTTTAAAAAGCGATTGACTTAAAGTAAGCTTTAACTCTTATAATTGACTTGAACTTAAATTATATGTTAATTTTTGAGCATAGTCAAGGAGGAACAAAAATGAAATATGCTACTTTATTAAACGGTGTAAAAATGCCGATGTTAGGATACGGTGTGTATCAGGTGACGAAAGAGGAATGTGAGCGTTGCGTGCTTGATGCCTTAAAGGTCGGATATCGTTCTATCGACACCGCACAAAGTTATTTTAACGAAGAAGAAGTCGGCAGTGCAATCGAAAAATCGGGCATTCCCCGTAATGAAGTATTTCTTACCACAAAGGTTTGGGTAGAGAATTACGGATATGAAGAATGCAAAAAATCGGTTAAAATTTCACTAAAAAAACTCAAAACAGATTATATTGACTTAATGCTCCTGCATCAGCCTTTTGCCGATTATTACGGTGCATGGAGAGCTCTTGAGGAATTGTACGAAGAGGGAAAGCTCCGCGCCATCGGCATTTCCAACTTCTATCCAGACCGAATGGTGGACATTGCATCCTTTGCGAAAATTCGCCCGATGGTCAATCAAGTAGAAGTACATCCCCACAATCAGCAAGCCGGGGCAAAGGAATGGAACGAAAAATACGGTTTGCAGCTTGAAGCGTGGGCGCCTTTTGGTGAAGGCCGTGGCAGTATGTTTGAACTGCCAGAACTCCGAGATATTGCTGATAAACATAACAAAACCGTTGCACAGGTTATTCTTCGCTGGCACTTGTAGTGTGGTGTTGTGGTTATTCCGAAAAGTACCCACATCGAGAGAATGGAAGAGAACCTTAATGTCTTTGATTTTGAACTGACCGCCGAGGATATGGCAGAGATTGCCGCCCTCGACAAAAACACGAGTTCCTTTTTCTCTCATACAGACCCCAATATAGTTGAATGGTTTGTAAAAATGGTGGAAGAACGTAAAAAACAGCAGAATAGCGCCGAAGAAAAGAAAAGCTGGTAAAAGAGAAAAATCATGAAGAATTATATTAAAATACTTTGTACTATGCTTTGCTGCATCCTCACATTAGCCCTTGCCGCCTGCGGAAACACCGAAACGAGAGGCAACGAAACGCAGCCGCCCGTAAATTCGGAAACGAATAATAATTCAGAGGAAGCTTCCGGGGCATCCACCGCGTCATTTCAAGATGGAGCGGCACTAAAGTCATAAGCGGTTGTCAGAGGCTTTTAAAAACAACATAAATGAAAGGATTTCAATGAGTATGAAAAAAGTGTTGATTATATCGGGAAGCCCGCGCAAAGGCGGCAACTCAGATATTCTTTGCGATGAATTTATGAAAGGCGTAAAAGAAAGAGGCAATGAGGTCGAAAAAATCCGTGTATCAGAGAAGAAAATCGGTTTTTGTACCGCTTGCTATTACTGTAAAACAAGCGGTGGTGCATGTGCCGTCAAGGACGACATGGCAGAAGTTTTGCAAAAAATGATTGACGTTGATGTTATCGTTCTGGCAAGTCCCGTATATTTCTATTCCGTTAACGCGCAGTTAAAGGCGCTGATCGACAGAACGGTTGCCCGCTGGCTGGAAGTGAAAAACAAGGAGTTCTATTACATCATGACCGCAGCCGATAATGAAGCCGAGTCGATGGAAACCACCCTTGCCTGTTTCAGAGGATACGCTGAATGTGTAGAGGGTGCAAAAGAAATGGGTATTATTTACGGAACAGGGGTATATGAAAAAGGCAAAGTAGCCGATACAAAGGCTATGACCGAGGCTTACGAAATGGGAATGAAAGTATAATGTCAACCCAAAAATATTTTAAATTCGCCCTTGACCTGGTAATGTACCTGCTGTTTTTATTGCTTATGGGAGCGCATTTAACCTCTGCCGCCCTTCATGAATGGTTCGGTATTGGTTTGTTTGTGTGTTTCATCTTGCATAATATTCTGAATTACAGATGGTACAAAGCGTTATTCAAGGGGAAATATACGATACTGCGGACGGTACAAATGACAGTAAATATGCTTTTGTTCCTTGCCGTTTTGGGATGCCTTATCAGTTCTCTTATGATTTCAGGCGTTGTATTTCGTAACATTCGCCTGCCGGGGATCGAAATCGGCAGAGAACTTCATATGCTCTGCACCGCATGGGGATTTGTGCTTATGAGCGTTCATCTCGGATTGCATATCAGCACACCTAAAACGGTAAAAACACTCCGAATTATTTTCTATACCATAGCCTTAATCATAGCCATATACGGTATATCTGTATTTATCGAAAGGAAACTGTGGGAAGAACTATTTTTACTTACAGAATACAAGTGGTTCGATTATGACAAAACCGTACTTTTGTACCTGTTTAAAACCTTTACCATATCTATGAGTTTTGCAGTTCTCACACACATTATAAAAAGATTAGGATCAAACATAAAGGAGAAATAAAATGCAAAAAGGTCTTGAAAAAATTATGTCTTTGTTTCTTGCCTGTATTATGATATTGCTCTGTGTCGGTTGCTCCGAACAAGGCGGGACAGAAACGCCGGACAGCAATTCAGAAATGAATCCGCCGATAAGCGGCGAAAGCAAGGTGCTGATAGCATATTTTTCGTGGTCGGGGAACACAGATCAGCTTGCGGATATAGTTCAGGCTCAGATCGGCGGTGAGCTTTTCAGAATTGTCCCCGAAACACCGTATGCCGAGGATTTTGACGGCTGTGCTACCCGTGCACAGAACGAATTGAATGATGGCACACGTCCACCGCTGTCCTCTCATATTGAAAAAGAGGTTATGGCCGAATATGATGTCATATTGCTGGGTTTCCCGATTTGGTGGTATGACTTGCCGATGCCGGTATGGACTTTTCTTGAAGAATATGATCTTTCCGGCAAAACAATTATACCGTTTTTCACGCACAATGGAAGCTCCAGTGGTGCAGGAAGCCTTTCAAGTATAGAGGAACTTTGTCCTAACTCGATTGTAAAAACGGATAATGCTCTGTCGATTCCCGGAAATGATGTTGGTAACGCAGAGGAACAAGTAAAAGAGTGGATTTCGGAATTGGGATTGCAAAACACACTATCTGATACCGCAGCAACCGGGGAGTACGATGGATATTTCCCATTTACCTTGCCGCATAGTTTTTCCGGCTTCATTTCATTAACACCCACCACCTAGGTCAACATATTTTTTGGAGTACCCGGAATGAAAATAACCCATTCTTTGAACTCGGTCTGAACGTCAGGCTCCGACAACCGGGTAATATATGGGAGGCAGACCAACGTTATGCCCACTACAAGGGCAAGGAATAGAACGTCACATTCCCTCACGGCTTGAACTTGCTTCGTTGAAGTTAATTTCATAGGCAAATTCCAGTTTTCTATAATAATCTAACTCTACAAAGTCTGTAGGCTTAACATGAGTAGCGTACATATCAAAATAATTCAGATATGCGGTTTTCAACATGGTATATACAAACTGTGAGCAAAACATAATATTTGGTTGGTATGAATGCTTAACCACTAATCCTAAAAGGTTATAGGCGCTGCCCTCCATATTGATTTGATATACTTTGTCAAGGATGATACGTTTCTGCTCACAAGTCGCACGAAGCCGATAGACTATAACAGCCGAACCGTTATTCTGCGTTAACCGTTCCAGCACACTGTCGGATTAGCGCCCACAACTCCGCTTGTCGTGCGCCCGTTAATAGTAACGGATTGCTGAAAGGTCGTAGAAATCGAGCCATTTTTGGTTGTGGCCTCAAAAACAAACTCCAAATCTGATGGCAAGGTCAGTAGGATGTTGTCATTTTTATTGAAGAATGACAGGTCACCGTCTACCTCGGCATAGGCCACATTCAACTTGCCGGAATTATTAGCCGTGTAGCTGCCGGAGCCAATAGCGGATTTTATATCAGCGTCCCCGCTTGTGGAGGTATACGTCACATATCCATTCAGTTCAGCACAAGTAACGCTGCCGCTGGTCGTTTCCAGCT
>Ga0153947_1000513_pt1 | contig 18963 bp, 26 predicted proteins | sample TSNJ031MetaG_FD_104697 | JGI IMG/M metagenome (GOLD analysis project Ga0153947, IMG submission 104697) | Attine ant fungus gardens microbial communities from New Jersey, USA - TSNJ031 MetaG | ecosystem: Host-associated > Fungi > Mycelium > Unclassified | place: USA: New Jersey, Wharton State... | reverse complement strand
GTCCTGCATAGCCACTTACAGTGTTTTGGCCACTTTCCAGGATAACAACATTTAAAGTGCGGAAGTCACTTCTGAGAGCGATAATTCTATACATATACTCATTCTACAATTGAATACATAGAAATATCTAGCAATTCGTGCTTCAGAACGACGATCAGGACGATCTTGTACAATCTTGTACAATCTGCTTTCATTACCCAATCTGGGCAGGCAGCTCACCAATGTCATGCTTTGCCATTCAAGCCGTGTCTGAGTTACAATTTGGTTGATCCCGATTCAGCATGCCCCTGGCTCACCAGGCTCGATGCAAGCGACAGGCTACCGAAGACCTGAGATATAAAATCAAGATTCAGGCATTCTGGAAGTATCTGGGCAGCGACAATCGCTTTCAGCAGAAAATGTGTATACTGAGTATAATAATGTATATAGTACAGCATACCACTATCACATGCATCTATATAGATATAGTCGAATAATTTCACTTGCTGCCTAACGAAAGGACTGGTTTCATCTCATGCGGAGTTTGAAGTTGTTGATACCTAAGCTCGGCGTGACTGGATGTGACTGGCTAAAACGCGCGAAGACCCTGAAAGTGGCTGAAACCACCGTAGGGGATAGTAAATACAGGAGGTTGAGACGAGGCTCCTTGCGCATTTGCAACGAGTTTCCCCATCTGTCCTACTATACCTAAACTCAACAAAAGAGCGTGATGCAAGCACTTATACAGTCCATCAATCTACCTGAGACTTTATCTAAGAGTTCCAGATCAAGGTAATTGAGATATCAATCTGTAGACTCAGTTCTTGACAGCACAAAATTGAAGCAAAAATGGCCATAGACAATTGGGTGTCTTCCCATAAGCAGTCTGAAAAAAACCTATAACCTCAGATTTTCTGGTCTGTGATAAATGCCGGGTATGAAACTTCAGGGTTTCCCAGACAATCATCTAGCTATACTTATTCTCCTTCTTAATTTAGGTGGATGAAAATGCTATATCTTGAGCCTCAAAGGCTGTGTGATGAAGATCAAGAGACTTCAAAACATTTTATCATAAAAGACTCCCGCTGATTGATGCCTATGGGTTATTGAACCGAAGGCATGGAATATATTTTTCTTTTCTCTTTTTTTCTTTTCTATGTAATAGTTTTACTTCTGGGAGATCCACTCTTAGTCTCCATCTCTCCTCTCTGGACCCTAAGCCTTGAGGTATCTTCGCCTATTGGGAAGGGGGGATTTGTTGCCTTTTTAATACCCTATATGGCCGCTGGACCCTGGTAGGACCCGGCGCGTCCGCATTAGCTCAGGGCAGATGTGCGATTGCACACTGCCCCACGGTGTGAGATCTGATAGTGGTTTCATTGCTCATGAAAGGATGAGGAGATAACAGGTGGTGGCATGAGGAGGATTGAGAGCGGTTCAGTCCCTTTTTTATCTATCCATATACTTGGTTGTCCCATGCATTTGGATATGATATCATGCTATGATTGCTGTTTGCGATCAAGATGTGTAGTGGATTTCTAACCTGAAAGGTGTGCTATACTTGAATTGGTCCGGTGAACTTTTCACGATCCATTGCCGATGTCTCGAAACTGGTTACTTTTTCCTGGATGTCAACATCCGCCATCACCTTGAATGATTTCGGATGGCCAATAGGTCTCGGGAGATATAAATACATAAGTAGATATTGTTGTACCATCCAAGTGTAGATGGAGCTGCAGATCTGCCTGTGACAACCTGAGCCAATTCAGAGTAATGGGTTTATACAGGTTCAGATAGATGACTATCAATTTGATCTGGAATTCAACCATCATGCATTAAGGATTTTGGAGAGAGAGACGAGATACTTTTCGCATATCGCGGAAAAGTAGAATTCGTGTTCAGAATTATGAAGCTGAACTAGATTGTGAGCGATCTCGTGTGCAAGAGTGAAATACCTAATTCCACGTGTCATCACATATCATCACATGGAGAAAGAAAGTGAATGACCATGAAATCAATGCATTAGTCATAATCCCTTGGCGGACTTCAGGATCATCTGGAAGTATGGTGAGGATGGGATATAATGACGAGTATTTTTTTTACTCACGCCAAGCTTCGTAATAACAAAGATTCAGGAAGATACTCCTATTCCTGTTGAACGCAATAACGCCACCTTTAGTATCATAAAATATATGCAGATTGGTAAGGCCGAGGTCGTAGACATATGCAAGTGACTTTATCACATGGATGAATCTGACTAAAGGATCTGACTTCATTTTCAGAGCACTTTGTGCCTCATTTTCGGGTACATCTGCGATGAATTGACGTTTAGCTAGTAGTACAGAACGATTCGTTAAGTACCTTGAGCAAAAAATATCTTGATCTGTCCCATTGTACCTGCAAGGTTTCTAGTAGACTAAGACAGGGGATAAATGTCGCTCACCAATCAGTCTCATGTTCTGAGAGAGCCCCGATATGTCACAATAACCGTCATTGTTAGCTTCTTTGACATAGGACGTTTCTCGTTGGTTCTGCAATAAATCGCTTGACTCTTCACGGCAAGCCCTAATGGCCATAGCAATATTTGAAGCTGGGTTTATCAATGATTCTCCTTGTTTGCAATTTCACTGACACTCACCAATGTTATCAAGTGGTGTGACAGTTGGATTATCGTAGGGTCGTAGAGAGGATGAGGTCTCGGAGAAACCACCAGGTAATTGAGGGTCCTGATAATCAACTTCATTCCCAGGACGAGCAGGGGCGCCGGAGAGGCCTGACAACTGAACACTGGATCCCGTAACACCTAGTTTTTGCTTGAGTTTCTTGAAGGTACTAGACAGTGAAGAGGTCCGATCTACAGCAATCGAATCCGAAGTTAAGGTAGAGGAACTGGGAGAGGTGAGCGTTCTTTCTACTGTGGGCTGAGGACTCGAAGAGAGAAGTTCAATGTGTCCGTCTTCCACTCTGATTTCTTTTGTTTGTCTTTCTAGTTGCCTCTGTCCCAAAATACGGTCCACTGATGGAATGGAACGATCAGAGCCTTAAAACCGCGTATACGTTGGACGAACCGTTATAGCCCCGACGCTTCAATGCTTTGAGATCAGTTGACAGGATCGTCATAAATAATAAAGCGTCGTGAGTTTTCGGGGAATCGAAGATAGATTTATTTAAGCACATAGCCACCCTAGTGCATATTCAGCAAATCTCGCTCAGCACCGTGCGCCTCTCACTTACTCATAAAAATCAACCTGTGCATTATCGGCGAGCATAAGCTCAATGCGTTGGGCGGGACCCTGCTGAGCAACAGCCGAGGCTTCTTGTTTCCGTTCTAGACGAAGCTTGCCATATGAGAGAGTCCTCTTAACCTTGATTTGACCGTAAACCTTGACTTGAAAATTCGATTCTATCTGTAACCAGTCCAGGGACACCTTCATCTTGGCATGATTGTGTTCGTGAAGGAAGATAGGAAGTCGCTCCAAGATTAATGAGCGAATGTAAGTTGGGCGCTTGGAGTTGCTGATCTCTGTCCCGACAAGGTACTCCTCTTTGACCAAGGAGCTAAGCCTGCGAGACCCCAAGTCCATGTAGAACGCTTTTTCACATATCTCCAGTATGTAGAGTACTTTGCATTAGGAGAAGCTCACCTTCTATGATATCTTCCTGAGGTGCGGTAAATAGTTCCGTGCCAAATATCTGGTGAGTGGTGGTGTTATCGGCAATGACAATCTGCTCTGCTGTTTTCAGGTCATAGCCTATTTCCCATTCTCCATCGTCAAATTCATCACCAATTGTCTTATGGGTTGATTGTTCCATGACTTTGCGCTGACTGCACAATAGGATAGGAGCCCGCTTCATCCGGGCAATCGTAACAGCGGAAAGATTCTTTTTATTGACAGCAATATTTCGTATTTCATCCAGGAAACTGAGAAGCATCAGTAGGAAGCGAGGAAATACTCAGCCAGATGCGCACTTGAGCGGACCCTGTGCCAGGTCGTAGAAGGCACGGGGTTTTCCTAGCAAGACTTTGGCAAGTTCTTCAACGCTTGGATCTTGCTTGGCGCCACAGGCGGTAAGAAAAGCATTTCCCGCTGCTCCAAAATCAACGAACTTAAATAGTTTTGAGTGAAATTTGTCCTTCGAACGTTGACCAAGGTAGCACTGGGTAGGTGGTAGCCAGTGTGTGGTAGGTTCGACACTTCCTGGTGAAGCAGGCACAGGAACAAAAGAAGTTTCTGCAAGCTTCAAAAGTTCTGAACGTGAGAAATCTTGTGGACGAGTCAACAACGTTCGGTGCTATTGAACAATCACACACCAGAAACACAGATTGCCAAGACAGTGAACCACTTTTTACCCACTTGAAAGTTATTAGGACGGCCACTCTGCAAGAGATTTACTAGTTGACTAGTCGTGGGATTCTCTCTAACCTGAAGCTTGACTGCTTCTGACTGCAATGTTGGATCAATTACTAGGAATCCTAAATGCGACCATTCAGGTTTGGAGAAGATTTTTTTGGGTGTGCCAAGGCAGCTAGTGCTACCATCAAGAGCTGGAATAAATGCAATGTCTTGGAATTTGTTGCAATCATAATCCGTATATCTTGAGTGGATATTATCAATGAGATATTTGAAAGCGGTTTGACGTATCTGACAACCATGAGTTTAACATTTGATAAGATCACATGATTCCACATACCGTCAGATCTGTATTCGTGCAAAGATACACAAGTTCCTCAAGAGCTGGATACCGGCGCAATCCCAGATTAAACAAAAATTGTGCTGTCAAAAGAGACGGATTATTGAAGATAAGTCTTGAATTTCCAGAATCTCTTACCTTCTTCCGAATTATTTCGCCATTTCTGGGTACCCCAGTCAATTAGAGGAAGTCCTAATTGCCGAAGCACAGGCGATGGCTCATACAATTGATCAGCCCTCAGCCTCGATGCAGACTGACCATCAAGCTCTGCTCCCGACCGTTCTTTTGGGAAGGCAGCTGTGAGCCTTAATCGCCTGATTTCCTCCTCTTTCAGGTTATCCTTCACCGAGACCAGGTAATGGATGAGATCATTGCTCGTCCACTCATTTGTCTTCACCATCCTAAACAATTTTGAGCCTTTGAAACATATTGATCATAGTACCGCCCACCTGGTGAAGATTATTTGCAACTCAACATGATTTCGAACATCCAGCTCATGGAGTAATTTCTCCATTTGGCCTTTGATAGGAGTTCCTGACGGGAATTTAACGACTGACATATCATGAAATATGTTTACACTTGGAAAATAAGATTCATTCGGAAGCTTCATGCCATCGGAGGTCGGGATGCAAGTCTTGTCTTTGAGTAGACCAATGATTTGTTGTTTCATTGTTGCAGAAAGTCCATGCCCCCAGTTTCGGGCTATGAAGAATAAGACCTTTTCTGACCACTGTGGTGACACCTGTATATCATAGACAGGGTCCGCTTGTGCAACTTTTGGATCGGTTATATTGCTGAGCCAATCCAGTATGGTGAGATCAACCCAAGAAAATGCGCGCTTCAAGTCATCTGGAGAAAAGTGTTTGGTTATAGCGAATGGGAAGAGATGACAGGGAAGAGGCCCCTCTAAAGGTACGCCATTAAGGCTTCTTTGATTGAGGAAACTTTGAATGGTATGAAGTGGTATTATTCTATCTTCATTCGGGCCAGACAACCCCAAAACAGCCGCATTGAGGAGCTGAATTCTGACAGGAGCAAGATGTGACGCATTCTTTGAATCATAGAATGATATCCACCATTTCATGCAAGCAATCATATCCATTTCAGGGAGTGGTCGTGATCTGAGTTCAGCCAGAACATCTTCGAATGAGATTGTTCTGATTATGCCTTTACTCTGCAACGACAGCACCATGTTCTCGGCTACGAGCTCTGCAGGCACCAAGGGAAGTTGTTTCAGAAAAGAAAAAGAAGCTTCAGGTAGACGAATTTGGGATGCAGGTCGAACGCCAAGTGTAGATATCAGTGGAAAGGAGTTCGTAGGACTACATCTGAAGAATGCATTCTCCAAAAGAATGGAAACTTCTGCAGAAGGGGTGGAGTGACGGTATGAAAAAAACTTGAGGGCGTGAATGGCCTTGTTTATTAGGGACGATCGCAGCTCCTCTGGTAGTTCTTGAGAGGCATACTTAAACACCTCCGTATTTGTTTCCCATGCCTTGTGAATTGAATCCATCTCCAGCTGATACGCGATACGGGCCAAGATGCCGCCCACGTAGAGGAGTTCCCTATTCCATACTACATTGGGCATCAGTCAAAATATTGAAGAAGGTAGGGTGTGCGCTGACTAGCAATATTACGGTCCCTATCATAAAGTCGTCAACTAAAGTCGTCAACAATGAGATGTGGCTTGAAGAGTGAACCTACATAAAATCAATTGCTTCCCTCTCAACGGTTGGTATAAATCTGGCTGCCATGTGGCCTCCGATTCCTGTAGTCTGCGCTGTAGCATGTCCCTATTCCGAGTACACATCACATGAGAGCAATATATCGGAAGGAGTTCTTACAATGAAAATACGAGCAGTTCCGGCCCTGACGGTGTGATGAGACTCGTTACGTAGGATGTTGAGATCAGCATACCCATCAAGATCAGCGCGTAGTCCTTGGAAGACACTCCCTGAAGCATGCTGATACTTCAAATCCTCCTGCTGACTTGCATCATATTTATCTTTTGTAGTCTAAGAGAACGTGAAATTACTAGTAAAAAATAATGTACGCAAACGTCAACCTACATATATGAGCTCATATTTCATGCTTGAGGGTGGATTCTTTTGAGTGGATCGATGAATCTCTGAAGATAGTTTTGAGTTGAGTCTGACAGTAATTTCGGCAGAGAAGACCGAGAGGACAATGCTGGTCGTCGAAGTTTCGGTCAAATCAACTTGAGGAGTGGATGTGGGTAGAGAACTCGTGTGCGTTTGGGGAGTGGAGTAACCAGTCAGAAAACCAGATAGTGAAGAGAAAAGACCGGTTGTGGTAGTTTTCACGACATTACGAAGAGGGTGTTTGCGCGACTCTGAGTCTGATATGTAGACCCAGTTCATGACAGTTGCATCAATCGTCATTGCTGTGAAGAGTTGAGAGTTAGTGCCGGAGATAATGGACGACCATGCCATTGAACTTGCGCGTCATCTTGAGCCCAGTGATAGTCATGTAATTGTTTGGACTTCTGCCTGAGAAATCTCGGGGCAGTTGATGGACTTGTGAATATCCAACGGCCTTATTGAGTTTGACAAGACGCCAGTCATTGAAATAGACAGACACTTCTTCTAGATAGGTCATAAAGGTGATGGATGAGGCAAGAAAACGGGTCAAGTCAAATGCAGAAGGGATAGGCATTGGCTCCCTGAGGACCATTTCGAAAGATGTCCAAGGTGATTGATTAATATCCTCCAATTTTCCACGGCGAGCGAAGAGCTTTCAAAAGGAATAAAGCGTAAGATCGTGGATACATTTGGCTGAGCGTACCTGGTCCTTTTTACCTTTCCAATAAAAACCCATCCACTGGCCTACGGGCAGACAGTAAGCCAAGGAAGCTCATTTGAATGCAGAATGGCACGCACTTCCTGATTTCACGAAGGGTTCCTCCGTAACTGAAAAAAGACTGTAAAAGCCTCATCATGCCATGAGAATATGTCGTTTACGTGCGAGAGCTTTGACATACCAACACCGAAAGCACCTATTTTCTGTTCATCTGGATTGCCCTCCGCTGACAAGGTATAAGTATCAAACCTGCCGAGGAGCTCGAAATGGGCGTACCGACCCTCTTGAGCCGACTCCAATCTTCGTCCCTGAAGGTGACCCCATTGTTCCTGAAGACCCATTGGTGTACCTGTCATCATTCAACAAGCTTTGAGCAAAGGACGAGAGAATCGATATATGGACTTGCAGATGTTGTCTTCAGATCAGGTAAGGCCTCTCTACCTCCGCTTCCAGTCGTGTGCTCCCCGTCCAAAAAGTCCTGAGTTTGGAATCGAATTTCAACAGTCTTAGATTGGGCATCGTCTGAATTTTGAAGGAGTTCGCGGAAGACCGTGAACTCTCCTGAATATCTCGCGAGGACTTTGTCAATCAATGCACGTTGGTTTACTTCAACGGATTCGTCGTGTCCTGTCTCCCACTTCATACCAGTTTCAGTAAACAGATAGACTGCTGGTCTCGGTATATCTCACTAGTTGGTTTCGGGTCGTCATTCCAGATGAAAGATGAAAGAATACTATCTTGAGTGCTGATAGGAGAAGTAAATTGATTGTATGTACTAAGCTGTGGACATTAGATGTCACTAGTCACATGAAGCTAGTCTGGATCATCTCTACAACCTCAAAAATAACTCACTCATTTTCTATGACCAGATTTTGTTTCTGAATTGATCAAATATACTAGATTCAACAGCTGATGTCTACAAAAAAAATCCCAAGTGTCATCCCTCTGGAAAACTGAAACCCGATAAATAATGAAAAAAGAGTTATCGAAGACTAGATGTTATAGTATGTGTAGATGGGACATGACCTGATGGACTTGCCAGTACAGCCCAGTCTTTCGCGGAGTACGGAAAGCGATGAATATTAAAGTGTGCTTAACTTCCAAATGTCGTCACGAAAGAGCGAGAAAAAGAGCATCGTGAAAAGATGAAAAAGGATACTGAATAAAGCAATATCCAAGGAAAGACGTGCCAGAAACACGAAACGGAGCAGATTGCTTCAGCATCTAGAAGATGGATCCAAAGGACCTAAAGGACCATATCGCTCGCCTAGACTGCCACGACCCATCGATTTTGGACCCTCATCACTCATAGGGACTGTAGGTGATGAAAGCATACTGTTCATAGTTGGAGGTACTTGGCTGGCGCCGGGGGAAGTTGCTCGCGTCAAGGGAGCATACCCATTGTCACCCATACCCACTAGCTGAGTCGAAGACCCGGTGTCAGAAAGTTGATAGCGAGGGGCATATGTGGAAGTAGGAGGAGTCGGTCGATCATCAAACCCAGACTCCAACATCGCTTCGAGTTCAGTATTGTCGAGAGTTCTCCCAGTTTGCAATGACTGGTTTGGAGGATACAAGCCGACTGGAGGAGGAGGGTATTGTGTATTATGTTCGTTGTACCCGCCAATCTGGGGTCCCCAGTGATCGTCATCGGAAGAACCGACGGAGACAGTGTCCGAGCTATCGTATTGACTGCGAGCATCTGTACGGACGCTGAGAAAATCACCATCTCCACTGAAATACCCTGACGGATACGTTCGTTCGAAGTCTCGTCGTCGCCGTTCTTCACGTCGTAATTTGCGAAGACGTGAACGCTCCCAGTCCTCCCACCGTCGCATGGGTACCGCTAAACCATGCATTTTCCCTCCATCACCACCGTGTCCTTCACCTTTTGCCTCACCCTCGACTTTTCTGCGATGATGTCAGTAAGATCCATATACTATCTGAAGAATACTCACCGAGTTTCACCCCATGAGAAATCATCAAAATGCCAGAAAGCATAAACTGGAAGGACGAAATTCCATACTGGCAGTGCTACGAGATAGATCATCATCCAAAAGACATAGACAATTTTACGGGTAGTGATAAGGATAAGAACTGCAGGAAGACCTAAAACAGCTATCAGAAGCACGAGGGGGATAGCTTCTTCGAAGCTTTTGGGAGGGTTGAGAGCAATCCCGATAATAAGAGAATAAGTTAGGATGATGGCGATGGGTAACACGACAGTGCCCAAGAGATCCATGAAAACAACGAACTGCATGCTGAAGCAAAAGGTTCCGCAGAGATTTCGGACTAGTACAAGCTCCATGAGATTATGAATGGTAGAGTTGATCCAACGTCTGCGCTGAGATAACAACACTTTGAATGTATCTGGGACGATAGTTCGACAGCGAGCTTGAGGAAGGAACATCATCTTGCGATTAGGGAAAGTGCGAAGAAGGATTGTCGTGAGGAAACGATCTTCGCCTAACAAGAGAAGATTTTTCTGATGAAGAGTTGTCACTATACTCTGACTGTACTCTTTGACGATTTCTGGCTTGATGATCAGAGGAACCCAATCATCTCCAGTCAATTTTCGGGCTTTGAGTCTGAACATGGAGAAACAACCTGGGAGACATGATACACCACCAAATACTGACTCAAATGCCTTGGCGAGGTGGTGGGAGATAAAATACTCGAAGACCTGGATAGCAGTCACCCACGACTGCCGTTTGTTGGCAATACGAGTCTCGCCACAAACGCCCATGATCATTTGGTCATGGTGCATGCAATTGACTAGATGTCCGAGAGATTCTGGGAAAACTTTTGTATCGGCATCGACCTAGGAGTTCCTTATAAGCTGCAACAACAGATGATTGTTCGGATTAAGACAACATACCATTAAGCAGACCTCAAAAAAATCGGGGGTTACACCCATAAGTGTATGAATTTTGCGGAAAAGCTCGAAGTCGAGGGGCGCCATTCGATCATTGTACGTCACACGAGAGAAGAAATTCATTAGAATGAGCTGACTATCGCGCTTTCCCCGATTACCGGGTTTCTTGTCTGAGGCAGCCTCGGTTTCAGTCCCACATTTCACAACAATCACAGTTGGTGTACGGCACCCTGCAACAGCTAGGGGAGATGTAAGACAATCTTGGACACACTGAATATGGGAATATAACTATACTGTAGTGTCCTGCATAAACCATAGCCCGATTCTGTGCTTTTGCGCCAGACCCAACGGCATCATAGCTCATAGGTATTGGGTTGCCAAATCGCGGGTCTGCTTCTAGAAGGCTCACACAGATATCAGGTGTGCTCCGCTTTTCGCCGGCACCGGTAATCATGCCATCTGCCACAACGAACAAAAGCTTTCTCGCATCCGAATAAGTCGTAGTCGAGATGGAATCGAGAGTAGTTCGCAAAGATTCTTCGCCCTCGGAATAACATGTCACAAGGCATACAGCAAAAAGCTCTGCACCTATTTGAGCTAAACTCATGGTCGGTGCTGAGCTATCGGAACTAGTGAGAGTGGTACTAGATGAGGAGAGAATCGATTTCGGCCCTTTACCAAGCTTCTTGCTAGCAGCATTGGCCCAAGGAGCTGTTCCATGTTTGTTGTCGATGGATACATTGGCTCCTCCTGGCATGACAGCAGGACTGATCGCTGAACGATCCAAATCTTGACTTGTTGGCGGCCCGGCCAATCGTTCGGACATGAACCAGTTGAAAAAACATGCCATTATGAATCGAACGAATACCAGACCGAGGATCACTATGAGACCAGCGTACAGGAACAGGGAAGTGACAAAACAACCAGGAGTCACTTTATCGATGTTCCCCGCGAAATAACGCTCTTTAAGGCATGGAACTGCAGATTGAAGCTCAGCGCGATTGAAGAAAAGCCGAGTGCCATCTTTCCCCAGTTGGGAGGAGGTTTGCTGCATGATGACCCGCAGGATCCGATCGACCTCGTCGGAAGAAATTGCACGAGGATGTAAAGAGAAGTATGGGGCCATGTTGAGTACAGCGCCGTCCAGGACGAAATAGTTGGTTAACTGGGAGACTTGATCCCAGGAGTATCCGGCTAGAAGCTGAGTATTGACGAGGGAGAGTGATCGGTAGGTAGAGGAGGCATTGATTGGAGGAAGTGGACAAGTATTCGCGGAACAGGGCGCATCTAATGCAACTTGAAAACTTAGACCTTTACATGATCTAAACTGCGAAGCATCACGTTGGAAGAGATAGGTGATGTCCTGACCAGGCGCGGATTCCGAAAGATGCGCAAAGTCAACTTGGTTGACGGAATGGGCGGAGGTAATATTATACATCGTTCCCTGGATGCCAAGCGTCCCTGGTGTGGCGCCTATGTCGATGAAACGAGAATTTGAGTTGTCGTTCTCGGGGCAAAGGACTTTTTGAAAGCCGACTGTCGCAAATCCAACGGCCGCACAGAGAACACAGATGATGAAGCAGAGAGCAATCTTCTCCCTCCATGCTTGCCTCACATTGGGGTCCTTCATCCCCCCAAGTGAACTCAGAAGGAAGTCGGGAACCCAGAAAGTCACCACCCTTGAGAATATCTTCCAGGGTAATGAGCCATTGTAGGCAGAGGAATCTGATATTGGGTTTGGGGCAGAGGAAGGAAAGATTGGAGGATTTATTAATGGAACAGGGGCCACGCTCCTTTCCGGTCGAGTAAGTGTTTTTGCTCGTCGAATGGTAGCACCCGAAAGTGGAGGTTGTCGTGTAGTGGGAATAGGGACATCTGTGGGTGGAAGATTTACCCGTAAACGAAAGGACATGGGCAAAAGGGATCGTAGATGCGCGTGCAGCGACAATAACGCAGACAGAGACAACAAGTTGGCCTACTGTTAGAAAATGGTGGGGAAGACCACCGGACGAAAACGAAGCGTTGCCAGCACGTCACAGTCACATCATTGTTACAACACCATCAGAATAACCCATGTTTGCAATGTTATATTATGTTATGTTGGCCTGCTCTGGCTTGCAGCTTGCATGCCAGATCCACCATCTTACTGGAATCATAAGACATTGTATCGAGTTTCTGGCAAGGTGACACGACCAGTCAATTGTCACAGTCCCGTGACAGAATGAGATAAATTGGTTATGGAGTCTAATTTTGTCAGTCATGTCTTTCGTGAAAACCAGACTTAAGCTTGCCCGCGAATCCATCGGAAGAAAGGATTTTGTTTCTGCACACGACGCCGCGAATCAGGTACTGGAATATGAGCCTGAAAACTACAATGCGTTTGTATCGACTACTCCAGGACGTGATCTGACCCTGATCTCGACGTTAGGCATGTGTTCCTTGCTTTAGCACTCTTCAAGCTTGACCAACCAGACAAGAGCGAGCAAGTAAACCATTCGTTTCTGCACACAAAAGTAAAACCTCATGGTTTCATGACAGATATATCGGAAGGCTATAGACTTGTGCCCAGAGAATGTTCTCGCTTGGCAGGTACGACATGAGTTCGTCGTCTGTACCTCCCATAACAATATCGTAGGGTATCACACAATTTTACGAGCAGGTCGGTAATTTCGAGGCCTTGGTTGATGCCCTCAAACAGCTTGCGTTGCTTCACGCGAAAACGTAAGCTTGATCTAATTGTTTTCAATGCGACTACAAGGAGATCCTTTCAGTGATGATCCCATCAAACTTGCAGAAGTCTTGAAGAAAATTGTCGACATCTCTCGCAGCTCGGATGATAAGCCTAAGGTACGATATCGTAGTAGCTGTATCGCATCAACCTGGCTTGAAAATTCTAGCTTGTCGATGCGTTGTCGAATCTCCTGTCCGACAGCCCTTTTTACCAAGTCCTGTCAAACCTACCACCACTCAACCCAACCAATCCCACAGCGACGACCATAGCCTATATTCAATCTGCAGTCTACAATGATTTGCCTGTTCTAGAAGAGATTATTGACATCATTGAGAAACAAGAGAAGACCTTCATGATAAAGGAGATTGAACGACGCAGAACCAGACTTGGAGCAGGTACCAAGGAATATGTTAGAAAGCAAGTTGGGAGAGAAATATGGGCTGTCTCTCGTGTGAGGAAAGTTGATGATACTTCTGACCATGGTTGACTTTCAGCAGCTACCGCATTTGTACACTCAAGTCATGAATCATCCAAAATGTTCTGACGACCTTCTGAGGGTGACGGAATCAAAGCTCTTGCAATACAAGGTCAACTACCTTCACGCGTTACCTATCACGGACGAATTCATAGCGACAAAAGGTAAACTCAGAGCAGAGGTAAACGAACTTGTTCGTGGAGCCATTCTACTTCAATTACCTGACGAGTTCGCGTGGATGCTGTATATGGAAGAACAGGACTGTGAAAACATGTGTATGCTCTCCTTCTACCGCATGGTCATACTAACTTACCCGAATAAGGTGATTATGATTTCTCCCTTATAAGACAGATGATTCGACTCTTGCCAGGCTCACCACTGGCCAGAACTTTTGCAAGCTATTTGAGATATATATCTCAATCCTTGTCAGATGAGATTCGAGCGGAGTCCGAGAGTCAGGACAAGAAAAGCAATGAGGATCTCATTCATTACAACCTTGACGAAGATCCTTTTGATAACATCATGGTTTGGTGAATTTCGCGCTTGGACTGCATATTAGTCTGAATCTGCCCTGATCTTAGAATATTTACGCTCTTTTCTCGGACAAGGTTGTCATTTCCCGGATAGTAAGCGAAGTTTACCTCCATGAGGGAGACTACGAAAATGCAATCAAGGCTGCGAAGAATGGTATTGGGCTTCTTGGCAAGATCGAACAAAATATTGGGGCCACTCTACCTCGGTAATCAATTTCAGCCACACACACCCGTGTAATTAAGCTTCTTCTAGTTCTCGTGTGGGTCTTCAGGCGATCTGGGCGATCTCGCTTGTTCATCTTTTCCCTCCTAAACACCATGGACAAGCTCTGCCTATTCTGCGTGAAGCATTATCAGTTTCACCCAACAACATCCGATGCCTCTTTGCACATGCTTATATATTTCAAACAGCTGCAGACTGGATTCCTGCAGCAGAAGAATTTGAGAAGATATGTGCCCTCACAGATGACTTAGTTGATGGATTAAAGGCTCGGGAAGAGCGGGCATGGTGTCATTGGCAGGCTACACACGATGAAGCCGACATTCAGACCCTCAGAACAATTCTTGACAGACTCGATGATCTTCAAGAACGTGGCCAGGATGCTGCTAGGTGTCTCTGGAGGATCGGCAGATGCCATTGGGACCAGGAGGGTAAGTGTCGTAATCAATTATGCTTGTGGTTGACATCTGACAACTCCTTAGGGAAGTCAAGAGAAGAGGCATATCCGTATTTTATCAAATCTCTGGAACGTGACCCAACTTTTGCGCCGGCCTTCACCTCTCTTGGTCTGTATTATGCCGAAGTTGCAATACCTCCTGATCTCGTGAGAGCATCCAAATGTTACCAGAAAGCCTTTGAGATAGATCCTCGGGAGAATGTGGCTGCTCGTAAACTAGCGGAGGGTTTTGCGGAAGATAGAGAATGGGATTTGGTGGAGGTAATTGCAAAACGTACCATTGAAGGGGAAGGTTGTTTGGATGTTGGAACTCAGGAATCGAACTCTAGTGCTAGTCAATTTGTTCCGACAAACGCATGGGCATGGAAGGCTGTTGGTATCATCGAGTTGGTGAGAACTTGGCGATTGAATATATGGAGATTGACTGTCTAACTTGATTATACTTGACTATTCAGAATCGCCAAAATTATGCACCTGCTATTCGAGCTTTTCAGATCACCCTGCGAGCTGAACCTGCTGACGCATTAACATGGTCAAGACTCGGGGAGGCGTACAGCAGAGCAGGTCGGCACGCCGCGGCCATCAAATCTCTTGATCGCGCCCTTCAACTCGACCCCCAAGATTGGTTGTCCACCTTTTTAGTGGCTGAACTCAAAATTGAATTGGGGTTGTTTCAAGAAGCAATTTTCGGTCTTGAGAAACTGTTGGAGAAATGCCCCATTGAGCTCAGCATTCTTATGGCCCTTGCCCGAGCCCACCTTTCGCTTGGGCAAACCGAATACCAGGAAGGTTTTCACGCACGTGCAGAATCATCCTTCTTGCAGTGCCTTGAAGTCGCATCGTTGATTAATGAACATCATCCCGGGTTCCGAAGTATAGGGTGGAAACTCATCTCGGATGCCGCTTTTCAGCTGTCACGACAGCTGGCAATACAGGATCATAAACGAGCAGATAAGATCTCTGGATCGCTTAGGATACTGCTGTCCTCGGAGCATAATCCATCTCTGGAGTCGTCGCATTTCACTGAATCCACAGATGCACACAGTGCCCTGACATTTCTAGGCATCTCCATTCGTGTATGTCGGTTGAGAATTAATCTCAGTGCCTCATCGAATGCTGCACGAGGAAGTGCATGGTATGATCTTGCGATCGGACTGCAGCGTTGGTGCGATCAAAAGATGCCTGCGGAATTAGAAACCCAATCAGAGATTGTGGATGCAATCACAAATGCCTTGAAGGAGGAACCGATAAACAATTCATATTGGACTGCATATGGGAATGCACATTTCTCCGGTCAGCCCGAGATAGCACAACATGCCTATATCAAGGCACTTGAACTTGATCCCAAGGTAATTTAGAATTTGATGGCAATTGCGGAGAGGATGAGCTGATGTGTAACAGAACGTCATTGCATGGACGAATCTGGGGTTCCTGTATTATTATCACGCAGACTTGGAACTTGCAAAAGAAGCATTTTCAAGGGCCCAAGTTACAGATTCTGATTATTCGCTGGCTTGGCTCGGTCAAGCTCTGGTTGCCATTGCCAACGGCGAAGAATCTGATGCTCAAACTCTGTTGACACATGCAGCATCCTTTACAACGGGCCTTGTATGCTTGTATCAATGGCTTCTGTCATATACACTCATCGAATTATTTTAGCCTGATGTCGATATTGAATACTCGGTCCAAATATGGAAGCAGTCAAAGCTACCAAGGCGCAGGACCGAGACGAAAGAGGACCTCACCCCCTGCTTCTTTGCTTTAGATCGATACTGCTCGCGTAGACCAACTGATCCATCTGGTTTACATCTCTTTTCTCTCATTTGCGAGAGACTTGGCCACTTTGACCTTGCTTTTGACCTCGTTACGCGCGCAATCAGCATCTTGGAAGCTATCTACGAAGAATCAGAAAATGAAGCGGTTGAAAGACATTTTATGATCGCTAATACGACATTGGGACGTCTCCTACTTTCGAGGGCAGAGTACGCTCGTTCTCTAGAGTCATTTCAGACTGCACTAGGGCTGCTTACTAGAGACCAGGAGGAGAGCGAGATGACTTGTGCCAAAGAAACTAAGATTATCCGTATACAGGCGTACCTTGGACTTGCGCTGGGACAATTCATGCTTAGGGATTATCAAAGCTCGCTTGCCTCATCACAAGAAGCGTTGAGTCTTGCTGGAGATGATCTGACAATGAAGGGACAAATCGTAGTGTTGTTCGCGCAGACATTATGGGCACTCAACACGGATGAGACCAAAGAGACTGCAAAGTCACAGTTATTGAAATAGTAAGTTGCCTGAGTTGTGTGTCCGCGAGGCACTCTGAACAGGGTGCATCAGCATTGCGGTTGATCCAGAAAATCTCATCGCAATCAACACATTAGCGGGGATGGGTATTCTGACTGGAGATTCAAATCTCATTGACGCAGCGTTGTCGGAGGTTAGGAATCTACCAATTGATCGAAGGCAAGAGCTAGACACTTATAGAGAGGTGGATTATCTGCTGGTACATCACCACCTGAGTCTGGTAAGCAAGCTTGATGTTCTCTTTGCTGGCTCTAATTCACGCGATATGAAGAACCAAACCAATGAAGCGGTTTCGGTAGCCCAAAAAGAAATTTTTTCGGAACCAGGAAAACTCGAACCACGGATACGTCTGGCGACTCTATTATTCCGCAAGGGGGAGCAAAACAGTGCCCAGGCACTATTATCTGATGCAATCAAAAATAACAGAAATGATCTTGCACTGACATCAGATGCTTTGACCCTTCATTCAATTGCACTTTGCGCTCCAGGGGCTACAGCCAAGGACAAGGCTGCGATGCTAAGGGAGGTGCAGAGGGCAATAATGTTACGGCCTTGGCGTGTGAAACCATGGCAGGCTTTGACGTATATTCGATCGTGGAGTGCAACCAGCGAATGCAAATAAGACCATGGTCAATGATGTAGAGTATATGATCAGGTGGGGTGGGCGGGTTATGCATTATGATTAGATGTACAACTAGATACGTCATTGTGCCGAATTCCGAATTATCAAGGCGAGTCGTCGGGCGGAAGCATTGGAGGGATCAGATGATTGTATGTTGGCCAACCACCATTTGAGCTTGTTCTCCTTGCACTTGAGGGATGATGAAATTGGCACGCTTTAAAAGACTAAAAACCAGGTCACATAGCAAAGGAGGGGACTTACAGGCCACGTTCCTCAAGTGCCTCAGTCAAGTCTTTTTCTGATAAATGGGGTTTATCTTGTAAAAGTAGTCTATCGTCTTCAGCGAGAAAATCTAGGCGGCGTCGAATTCGGTATATCCGTAATGTGTCAAAACCAAAGGTGGACAAACTGAGAAGCCTGGTAGAAACGCAAAAATAAGAAACCGCAAAATGATGAATATTGAAAAGGCTGACCCGGAAATGGCGAGCGGGGCATTGGGAATGCGGATAGTATTGATGGGTAGATAGTTCTCCGGTGATTCCATGCTTTTAAGCTGAGAGAAGAGGAGGGAATAGTTGACGGAAAAGGCAAAGGCTTTCTGGGACTTTTTTTGTTGGATGCGTTCCTGTTGAGAGGGCAGGATGCATGTGGAGGGAAGGAGAGACGGAGCATAGATGGCAATAATGGGAATGACTTCCTCCAAAAGAAGGGCTATCACAACGAAAGGAATAACTCTTTAAACGACGAGAGTGAGACAGATACTGAGGACGGGTCGACGGGACATACTTGTTCACGTCGTCCTTTTGGGTTTGAATAAGTCTAAACTCTGCTCTTGTGAGAGGGCTGCCTCCAGCACTGATTCTTGCATGGATGTGAGCTATCTCTCGACGGCGGAGAAAGATAAGTTTGACACCGCGATAATAGAATTTCTGGCAGAAGAAGATGAACGGAGTGGGAAGAAAAGAGGAAAATTAAGAAGATACCGCGAGCTGGATACCCTTGTGGAGGGTGCGCCTGAACCAATTGGTACCGGCGGGAGGAGGAACAAGAATTCCATGGGCCTCTGCCTGCTCTATGTCGCGCCTGGCAGACTCTTTGATGTGGTGAAGAGGCGGAGGATGTGGGGTGGTTATAGGGGATTTTGGGAGTTTGCTGGCTGAAAAAGTGGAGCGTGGAGGAGTGTTTGGTTGGTGTGAGAGAAAGCGATAGTAGACAAGAGGACGGTGGCGGGCAGAACTTGTTATTGTTATTG
>Ga0153947_1000512_pt1 | contig 18968 bp, 16 predicted proteins | sample TSNJ031MetaG_FD_104697 | JGI IMG/M metagenome (GOLD analysis project Ga0153947, IMG submission 104697) | Attine ant fungus gardens microbial communities from New Jersey, USA - TSNJ031 MetaG | ecosystem: Host-associated > Fungi > Mycelium > Unclassified | place: USA: New Jersey, Wharton State... | reverse complement strand
GTTGACAAATAGTCAGGTACCGTATTATAATAAAATAAATTATAAGGTACCTGACAGATAGGAGTGGTATTATGCCCCCAATGGGAAGAATATATGACCGGAGCAGCGGATTGGATGACGAGAGCATCAAAAAGAATCCGCCCAAGATTTCAAAGGACCTGTTAAAGAGGATATTTGGCTACCTCTCCCCCTACTGGCCCTATCTGGCGCTGGTGACGATCACCATCCTGATTGCGGCTATTTTGGATTTGCTGCCTGCCGTCCTCACTGGCAGAATCATTGACGACGGCTTTATCGGCGGCGACTTTAACCTGCTGCTGCTGTTGATTGCCGCCTCATTTGGCGTCCTGGTCCTGTCCAACCTCATGGGACTGGTCCAAGGCTATCTCAACGCCTGGATTTCCCAAAGCATCACCAAGGATATGCGCAACCAGATGTATGGCCATCTGCAAAAAATGTCCCACCGCTTCTTCACCACCAGCAAACAGGGTGAGGTCATCACCCGGATGACCAGCGACATTGGCGGCGTGGAGTCCGTCATCACCGGAACTCTGACCAACACCATCTCCAATGTAGCCATCCTGGCCACCTCCATCATCGCCATGCTTCAGAAAAATTGGCTGCTGGCCCTGGCGGGCGTGGTGGTAGTGCCCTTGATGGTCATCCCCATCAAGATGGTGGGCAAGCGGCGGTGGGCCCTCACCCTGGAATCACAGAAGCGCAACGATGAGATCAACCAGATTCTCAATGAAACCCTCAGCGTCAGCGGTCAACAGCTCGTGAAGCTGTTCACCAATGAAGAACAGGAATACCAAAAGTACGCCAAATCCAACCGGGCCATGTTTAAGCTCAATGTAAAAGAAAATACCGCCGGACGTTGGTTCCGCATGGCGGTCAACACCTTTACCAGCATAGGGCCCATGCTCATTTACCTGGCGGGCGGTATCCTGCTCCTCCGCTCCGGTTACGGCGGCCTCACCGTGGGCGACATCACCGTCATGGTGGCCTTGCTGACCCGCATGTACCGTCCATTAAGCCAGTTGCTGGAGATTCAGGTGGACTTTATCCGGGCCATGGCCCTCTTCACCCGCATCTTCGACTATCTGGATCTGCCCATTGAAATTGTAAACAGGCCGGACGCAAAGACGCTGAATACGATCAACGGAGCCCTGTCTTTTGACCACGTTCATTTTCACTACAAGCCCGAGACGCCTGTGCTCAAGGATGTGTCCTTCCAGGTGGAGGCCGGGCAGACTGTGGCTATAGTGGGGCCCTCCGGGGCCGGAAAATCCACCATTATCAGTTTGGTGGTCCGCCTCTTCGACGTGGTGGAGGGCGCCGTAAGGCTGGACGGGGTGGATATTCGGGATCTGGACGTGCACTGCCTGCGGAAAAATGTGGGGGTCGTCACCCAGGACAGTTACCTCTTTAACGGCACCATCCGGGAAAACCTCCTTTACGCAAAGGGCGACGCCTCCGACGCGGAGTTGATCCAAGCTTGCAAGGAGGCCAATATCCACGATTTTATTGAGTCTCTTCCCCAAGGGTATGATTCCATGGTGGGCAACCGGGGTGTAAAGCTGTCGGGAGGAGAAAAGCAACGGCTTTCCATTGCGCGGGTTATTCTCAAGGACCCCAGGCTGCTGATTCTGGACGAGGCCACCTCTTCCCTGGATTCCATTTCTGAGAGCCTGATTCAAGAGGCCATTGACCCGCTGCTCCACAAGCGGACCAGCTTAGTCATCGCCCATAGATTATCCACCGTTATGGCAGCCGACAAAATTTTGGTGGTTCAGGATGGCCGTATTGTGGAGGAGGGCACCCACCGGGAACTGTTAGAAAATGGAGGCACCTACAAAAAGCTGTATGACACCCAATTCCAGCAGGTTATCCAAGAGTATGCTCAATTGGAATTGCCTGCATAATACTTAACAGGAGGAATTAATTATGAAAGAGAAAAATAAAACCGTTCAGCTGTTGGTCCGGCTGGACAGGTTACTGCACCGCTATTACGGTCACCTGCGCATGGGAAAGCATGGCGATCTGCACCGGGGGCAGGGACGCGTGTTGTCCCTCCTCAAATTACAGCCGGAAATTTCCCAGAAGGAGCTGGCCTTTTTGCTGGACATGAGAAAGCAGTCGTTGAGTGAGCTATTGACCAAGCTTGAAAGCAAGGGCCTCATCACCCGTCAGCCCTCCCAGGAGGACCGCCGGGTGATGAACATCACTCTGACCCAGGCCGGGGCCGAGGCTGCGGCCAATATGGATGAAGAAAGGCAGGAGCAGAGCGATATCTTCGACACCCTAGATGAGCAGGAAAAGCGGCAACTGGAGGATTATTTAATCCGCCTAACTGAAAGGCTGGAGCAGGAGCTTGCCAGCCTGCCTGAATCGGAGACACCTCCCTTCCAGCGGGATTTAGAGGATTTCCCTCACGGACATTTCCATTCCCGAGAGCATTCGCATGAACGCGGGGGTCCTCATCCCGGCTGTGACCGCCGAAGCGATTTCCCGCATGGCCGGCAAAACCGGAAACAGGCTGGGGATGGGGAGCAAGACGCCCATACCGGGGAGCCGGAAGAGGAATAATGCCGGAGTATGTAAACTATTCTTTAATCCGGAGTGCTAGGCTTGACGGCCGCCAATGTGACGATTGCCGCAAGCGCGGACGGAAGTCATAGATATAGGAGAACGTAAATGAATATCAAAATCGACAATATCAGTTTTCGGTATAATAAACATGAATTAATTTTAAAAGACCTCAGTATTGCCTTTTCCAAAGGGCAGATATGGGGAATTCTCGGGCATAATGGGGCAGGCAAGACAACCCTAGCAAGATTGATTTTGGGGTTGTTGCCCCCGTGCAGCGGGAACATCTCGTTTGATTTCGAAAAAAGTATCTCTTATCTGCCGGAAAGTAATGGGATATACGAGAAACTAACTTGTTATGAGAATCTAGTTTTTAGAGGCGAAATATTTGGCCTAAACACGGTAGCTTCAAAAAAAAGAGCTGATCATCTTTTAGAAGAATTGAACATCGTCAATAAAAAATGGGAACGCGCGGCTTTTCTTTCCCATGGAATGAAAAAAAGGTTGGGGTTAGGCTGTGCCTTGATGAATCCAGGAAACCTGATTATTTTGGATGAGCCAACGAATGGGCTGGATCCTGAAAGTTTAGAAATTGTCCGAAATATCATTTCCAGTTTTAAGGGAACCGACACAATTATATTAATCATATGTCATGATTTAGAGACTGTACAGCAGGTCTGCAATAATATTGTTATCTTGCAAAATGGAGAAAAGATATATATCAGTGCCATGGACGGTGATAACAAAGAATCCATAAAGGATATATATTTAAAGGTGGTGAAGGGGCATGAGGAATATGCAGACTAATCTATTTCATATCCTGTCTGTCTCGAAAAAAGAATTTATGGAGATTAAAAATTCATTAATTAAAGTATCAGGTATTCTGTTATTGTCTTTATTACCTGTGGGGGGAGTAGGTTTTAATCAAGGACAAAATGGTACGTTTAGTCCAGAAAGAAATATGCTCTGTACATTGGTTTTTGCCGGATTATTTAGTGCAATTTTTTTGAAAGAAGCCATTACAAGGGAAAAGCGCCAGCAAACTTTAGAAATATTGCTAATTTCCAAAGCTGACTTAAGCTGTTTGATCATTGGTAAGATTTTGCCGGTTCTTGCGGTCTCCATATTATTTGAAGTTATTCAATTTAGTTTTTTGTATGGTATTCTGATTTACATAGGGAGCGGCATGACCAGTTTGTTTACGATACAAAGCCTATTGATGATGCCGTTTATATATTATTCCATGTGTATTGTTGTATTAATATCTTCAATCATTGTTAATGATGAAAAAGCAAGTGATGTGATTGGTGTAATTTTGTCCTTTGCTGTAGGCATCTTACTATTACTTGGAGTGAATTTTTTAAATGCGTTCGTTTCTTGGTCCATATTTTTAATCTCTTGTTTTGGTATCAGTGTTTTGAATATTTCTTTGACTTTTCTCTGTAAGTTGATATTACAGAAATCATTATTATTCATAAAGTTATAAAGGTTCTTTTGTCCATTTCTGAACAAACATGAAGTCTTCAGAGACGTTCCTCGAAGAGCTCATTGCCGCAAGCGCAGGTCCATGAATTAGCGGAAAGTATTATACTTCCCGTATGGCAATAGGAATGTCGGCCGTTACGAAAAGCTGTCCTGTTTGCGGTTACAAACAGGACAGCTTTATTTTTGCGATTAGATGATGTATCATAGAACTCAGTTATAACAAGCATGGATAGGGCGCTGTTTGTAGATAGCGCTTTAATGCTCAAACTGCATTTATTTTGGAGGAATATGATGAACATTATCAATATGAATACGCTTACCCGGGAGCAAATCCTACAGGCCGCCCAAATTCTCACCGACAGCCTTCCGCTGGGATGGTCCACATTGGATGACGCTATGGAGGAAATCACTTTGCGGCTCATCCCCGAAAATACGTTGCTGGCCGCAGTCAGCGGTGATGAGGTGCTGGGGTGGGGTGGCATTCTGGCCCCCGTTTATGACGGTAAGGTCTATGAGCTTCACCCTTTGGCAGTCCGCGCTGATCAGCGCGGTCAGGGAATCGGCGCAGCTATCGTCAAGGCTTTGGAGGACACGGCTCGGACCCAGGGCGGCTTGACGGTCTACCTTGGGGCCGACGATGAAGTAGAAGGCGGAGAAACATCCCTGTCCAACACGGATTTATATCAGGACCTGCCATCAAAGTTGGCTCATTTTAACCCTGGTACCCATCAATCGGCATTCTATTTAAAAATTGGCTACTCTATCATTGGGGTTATGCCTGACGCCAATGGTCCAGGCAAACCGGACATCTTCCTGGCAAAACGGCTTCAGTGATACCAACGAGTTAAGCTCATTGCGTTTACAAAGTGCATAGAGCAGTTTGCCGGCAGCCTCTGAAGAGAGCTGCCGTTTTTTTATCCTTACTTGCGGCCCATCCATAAATTGGCAAATATCTATTTGTCTTTGTAATACGGCCATCCGGCACAAAATAAGGGGAAACGCGCAGCGGCAATACGCTGCGCGTTTCCCCTTATATCATAAGCCTATTAAGGCATTGTCACTAAATAAGCTTGACAGGTCTTTAAATATATCTCAATAATAATCGTCTGTTTAAAGTGGACGGTATCCAATTTAATTCATAACAATTCCTAGCTGACACTTTCCATCAGGACAACTTCCAAGATAATGGTTTCACCTTTGCTCCAGTCGTCATCCAATAGATCCCGGCGGAAGATATTCAGCGTCACCGTGTCCCCCGCTGTGTGGAGGCTTAGGGCATATTGGATATCGGTAATATCCTTGATGACAACGTCGTCCACCATATGGATGATGTCGCCCACCTGCAAGCCCTTGGCATAGGCGTCGCTGTCCTCACGGACACCCCTGACGATAATACCGGTAGGAACGCCGTAAATCCGGGAAGCAATCTCGTCAACAATCTCACCAGGGACATAATCAATACCTATCGCCGGCCGGCCCGTAACCCGGCCGTTGACTTGCAATTCCGCCAATATTGGTTCGGCTTCATGAATGGGAATGGCAAAGCCCATGCCTTCATAGCCGGATCCCGAAATCTTGGCGGAGGTGATCCCAACTACCTGGCCATATTCATTGGCCAAAGCGCCGCCGGAATTGCCGGGATTGATGGCGGCATCGGTCTGGATACAGGTCATATCATAGGCGTACAACTCGGTGATCTCACGGTTTAGACCGGAGATAATGCCCTCTGTGGTGCTGCCGGCAAAGGCCAAGCCCCCAGGATTACCAATGGCCACTACCTTATCCCCTACCTCCAGCATGGCGGAATTGCCAAATTCAGCGGCGGTGAGGCCGGTGGCGCTGATCTTAATCAGGGCAAGGTCTGTTTTGGAATCGGCCCCTACCAGGGTGGCCTCATAGGATTCGCCGTCCGCCAGGATGACCTTGATGGCCACGGCGCCTTCAATAACGTGCTGGTTCGTGACAATTAGACCGTCGGCGGTCATAATAATGCCGGAGCCCTCACTGTCAATCGCATTACTAAGATTATTGGCGGTATAGGTTTGGATGCCCACCACCGACGGAGCCACCTTCTGGTGTATCTGTTTAGTGGTCAGCAACTGTCCGGCCACAATCTCTTCATTGCCGGCAGAGGGAATGTCAACGATATTTAAACCTGATGAGGAAGCGGGTTCAGAGCCATCGCGGGGAAGGGTGGAAACCTCTGACGAGGATGTGTCCGGACTTGGGGCCAGAATGCTGTCCCGGGTGATGATATGGGTCAGATAAGCAACAGAGCCCAACATCAGAACAAAAACCAGCACCAGGGCGATAACGGGACCCTTCTTCCTCTTTCTCTTATTGCCGGGAGCAGGGTCCATTTTGTCATAATCATTAAAGTCCCACCGGTAACTTTTAGGCTGCTCAGGGACATCACTCAACGGAGTCTGGTTGTAGCCGCCGGAAGCCGGTTTCCCCTGCTGATATTGATATCCGGTTTGCCAGTCGCTGTTGGGATTCCCAGGCGTTTGGTACTGGTAGCCTTGATGGTTAATGGCTCCCGAACCGGACGGGTTGTACGGTTGGTATCCGGTTGAGGTAGAATTGGGGTTGGCATAGGTATTTTGTATCGCATAACCGCAGGTTTTGCAATAAGTAGCGCCTGACTCCCAGCGCGAACCGCAGCGTTTGCAGTATGAGGGGCTTGTATAAGCGGTATGCCCGGCAGGGGGCGCAGTTTTCTGATCGAAGGATCGCCCGTAATCGTGATCCCGCCCATAGCTATAACTGATGGCTTCATCCTTTGGCTCTGAGGCCTGGGTCTCCACCGGAGGCGTATCCTCAGTGGAAGACGCCTCTTCCACTTCATTCGCCTGGACACCGTCATTTGAATCTGTTGGAAATTCCCAATCTCTTGGGTCAAATCCATTGTTATCATTCATCTATTAGACCCTCCGTCTCCCAATAGTATCACAAAGAACCCTGCCATTATTACAACTAATTTTATTTTACTTAATATTTGTTAACAAGAAATAAACATTTGCGCAAATTTATAAATTTATTTCGCCACTTGGGTCTTCCCGACAGCATTTTTAGAGACTGGGAGGGTGACAATAAACTCACAGTACTCCCCCTGAACGCTGCGCACAATGATGTCGCCGCCGTGCATATTCACAATGGACTTTACGATATACAACCCCAAACCTGCTCCATTGTCCTGGCTGCGGGATTTGTCGGTTTTATAAAACCGGTCGAACACATGGGGGATCTCCTCTTTGGAAATGCCCTCTCCTGAATTGCGGATGCCCACATACATAAACTTTCCCTGCTGGTTGTAGCTAAACTCCAGGCGCCCACCCTCATTGACAAATTTAACCGCGTTGTCCGTAAGGTTATAAATCACCTGATGGATTAGGTCCGGGTCGGCGTAAACAATCTGCTTATCGGTATCCAATCCGATGACTTCCAGGTTTTTGGCCTCGATACTCTGCTCGAGGGCAAAAACAGTATGCAGCACCGTTTGGCTGATGTCCATCTCCGCCGGGTGAATCTGCATTTCCCCCGCCTCAATCCGGGAAAGGTTGAGCATGGACACCACCAGCCTGGCGAGGCGCTTGACCTCATCGGAGACAATGGTCAGATATTGCTGGTGTTTGTCGGGCGGGATAGTGCCATCCAGAATACCGTCAATAAAGCCGCCAATGGTGGTCATGGGGGTTTTCAGTTCATGGGATACATTGGCCACGAAGCTGCGCCTTGTCTGTTCGTGAACCGCCAAGGACGAAGCCATATTGTTAAAGGCAAGAGCCAGTTGGCTGATCTCATCATAGCCATTGCCGTACAGGGGCACCCTCTTTGTAAAATCACCTTGGGCAAAGCTGCGGGTAGCCTTGCTCATCTCGCCCAGCGGCGCCAGCAGCTTATCGGTGGCGATGCTGACCACTGCAAATGTAAAGGCCAATACGGCAATGGTCCCAATGATAAAGACTTGCACGACAGCCTTTAAAAACGCGGTCAACCCCTCGCCGGAGGAGGCGACGAACATATAGGAATAGATGGCGCCGTCTTTGGACGTCAACGGAATACCCACAATGTAGTAGTTGCTCTCAAAAATGCCCTCCAGCGTATTAAAAGCAAAGTATTTGCCTTCGGCAGCCTCCTCCAGAATCCCTTGGGATATCGTTACGGCGTCATTGACGGGACTGCCGCTGTAAAGCTCCAACGCCCCGTCTGCACTGACAAGCATAAAGGTCCGGTCCGTCAACTCACTGAAAATAACCAGGCTCTGAAGCAGCTTCGTTTTATCCAAAAAATACTGCCCGTCAAATACAGTCAAGTATTGGTTTGTAAAGGCCCCGGCAATATTGGCGCGCATATGCAGATCCTGTTCCGCTTCCGAATCAAAATATTCCTTGGCAAAGGCAAGGAGAATCCCGCCAAAAATAAGCAGCCCCAGTAAGACGACCCCCATGGTGATCAGGATATATTTCTTGACCAAGCTCCTGTGGGTGCGCAGCGATTTTACCATCAGGCTCCCTTACCCCTTTCCAATACGAAACTCCGGTTTTATTCCTTGACTTCAAATTTATAGCCCACACCCCACACCGTCTTTAAGGACCACTGGGGGGATACCCCTTCCAGCTTTTCACGCAGGCGCTTGATGTGTACATCCACCGTTCGGGAGTCGCCGTAATACTCAAAGCCCCACACCTCGTCCAGCAACTGGTCCCGGGTGTACACCCGGTTGGGGTTGCTGGCCAGATGATAGAGCAGCTCCAGTTCCTTGGGGGGAGTATCCACCTGGCCGCCGTCCACCCGCAGCTCATACTTGGTCATATTGACACTGAGCTTGTCGTAGCTGACCTCCTTCACGGCCGGAGTCTCATTCTGCTGGCCCACCCGGCGGAGCACCGCCTTGATGCGGGCCACTATTTCCTTGGCCTCAAAGGGCTTGGTCACATAGTCGTCGGCCCCCAGCTCCAAGCCCAGCACCTTGTCAAAGGTTTCTCCTTTGGCAGTCAACATAATGATGGGCACATTGGATTTTTTCCGAATTTCACGGCAGACCTGCCAGCCGTCCAGCTTGGGCATCATGATATCCAGAAGAAGCAGGTCGGGCTTTTGCTCTTCAAAACGCTCCACCGCCATCTCCCCGTCAAAGGCGAGAATGGGTGAAAATCCCTCCTTCTCCAAATATAGACGGAGAAGCTCACAGATGTTCCTGTCGTCGTCACATACTAATATTTTCCCCTGTGGCATTTTTCCTTCACCTCAATTTTATTCATCCATATCCTTTTTGTCCCAGAGCATCGCCGGTATCAGCCTCTGGTGGATTTTCATATAGCTTGATGCACTCTATTGTACCGTGTCAATTTAAAGGAATAATGTTTAAAATATTGACGATTTATAAATTAATCCTTCCAGGCGCTCAAAATACAGTGAAGTTTACATTTTGTTAACGGATTATAATCCCTGTACAGCCTCGTAAAGCTGGTCCAGCGCCTTTTCTAAAACGGACCGGGGGCAGGCAATATTTATTCTCTGAAACCCATCCCCGCCCGCCCCGAACATGGTGCCGCCATCCAGCCATAGCCTGGCCTTCTTCAATATAAACTTGTCCAGATCTTCCCCAGGCATTCCTAGGCTGGCGCAATCCAGCCAGATCAAATAAGTACCCTCCGGCTCCACCAAGCGGATCATGGGAAGGCGGCTGGCCAAATAGCCGCGCACAAAATCAATATTCCCCTTAAGGTATACCTTGAGCGCCTCCAGCCAATCCTCTCCGCCTGTATAGGCGGCCCGGCAGGCCACAATCCCCATAATGCCGGGAGGTGTATAGCCCCGGCGGCGCATCTCCTCCATATACTGTGTCCGCAGCCGTTCATTGGGAATAAAGATGTTGGATATCTGCAATCCAGCCAAATTAAAGGTTTTGGAGGGGGCGGTGCAGGTCACCGAAATCTCCGCAAGAGCCGGAGATATGTCCGCGAACACCTGATGGCGGTGTCCCGGATAAACAAAATCCTGATGGATTTCATCCGACACCACTGTCACCCCGTGGCGCAGGCAGATCTCCCCCACCTGTGTAAGCTCCTCCTTGGTCCATACCCGTCCTATAGGGTTGTGGGGATTGCAGAGAATATACAGCTTCACCTGATTATCCAGTATCTTTTTCTCAAAATCCTGGAAGTCCATGGTGTAGTGTCCATCATCGTAGCTGAGCTGGCTGACCACCACCTGCCGCCCGCTTTGGCGGATGGAACCGGCAAAGGGATAATACACCGGCTCTTGAATAATGACATGGTCCCCTTCACGGGTAAAGGCCTGGAGAGCGATATTGACGGCGTTCACCACCCCGGGGGTCTGAATCAGCCATTCCTCTTTAACCTTCCAGCCAAACCGCCTGTCATACCAATGATACAACGCCTGAAAATAATCTTCTCCACTGCGGGAGTATCCGAAAATGCCGTGGCGGCTCTTCTCCACCAAGGCCCGGGTGACACATTCCGGCGCAGGGAAGTCCATATCCGCCACCCATAAAGGCAATGTCCCCGGTTGCATCCCGGGTACAACCATATACTTAACGGAATCTGTGTTTCTTCGGTCAATAACCCGGTCAAAATTATAATTCATCTTTACCTTCCCCTCACATGGAGCAGCTTTAGAAAATACCAGAAAAAATGAATGTGGAAAAGCAGCCCCTACATGGGATACCATCGGGGTAATATTTCCTCTCTTTTCTAAAACCGCATTCAAATAATCTTGATACCACTATATTTTATCCGGCTTGCCTTGTCAAATAAAATATAGCCGTGAGCAATGATCGTTTCCAATTGTGTGAACGCCTGTTAAGAGCTTTTTTAACGGTAGGCGAAATGGTTCCAAAAAAGAAAGGAATTTGGAACAATAATTCGCAATAATGCATTACATCAACTATTTAAAACAGCCTTTGCCTTTTGCTTGGGTTCAAATTGTAGCGCCAGCTTCCATACACACATATAATGACCTAGAGCTACAGATAGGAGAGCGATACGATTTAATGAAACTTTCAGAAATAGATATCAACCGTATGTCCCAAGTGGTCTACCTGGATATCCCTGCTTCACTGCTTAGACAGCGTGTCTTGACATTGGGCGATCTGTCGGACTACTATCACAAGACAATTGCCGGAAGGCTCTTTCTCTACAGACGATTTGGGAGCATACCTGACGAATACAATAATTGGAAAGCGCTGTTAGTTATCTTAAAAAAAGAGTATGCCAATTGGAAAATCACCAGGATTGCCAACGATAATTTACCGGAGCAGACCGGCTTTTACGGCTGCACTTTTATCCCGGAGCACGGCCTTCCCGTTGTCGCCTTCCGGGGCAGTGAGATGTTGGGAGACAAAGATCACCGGAACGACTACGAAACGAATATGGCTCTGGCATATACCATTGAAACTCCACAACAAAAAAAGGCCGCTGAATATCTCCGCCGCTATGCGGATGCGTTTCCGGAAGGATACGTGATGACCGGCCACTCCCTGGGAGGCAATCTGGCCATGTATGGCGCCATTGTTTGCTGCAAAGCGCAGCAAAACCTCAATGCCTGTATGGCCTTCAATGCCCCGGGCTTTAACAGGGATTTTATAAACGCCCACGCCAGTGGCCTCCAAAAAGCAGCCACGCGACTGTTTAACTATCAAAATCATTTTGATTTGATCTCCTCCATTTTTTACAGTGGCGTAGAGCCCATTATTCTTACCTCAACCTGCAACCCTTATCTCGGCAATAACCGGATAGTGACCAACGCGGTTTACCCCCATTCCAACTTTTGCTTTAAGATCAAGGACGGCCACTTTGTCCGCAGCGAACAGAAAAAAAAATGTATTGTAGCCCAGGAGGTGCATAAGCTATCCTTGGACTTGCTGGACCTGCCTAAAGAGGACCGCGTGGAGCTGGCCGCCATGGCTCTGAAATTGTTTTATGACGACAATACCACTGTAGGGCGGTTGATCACAATGGCTCAAATGCTTCGCAAGGTCATCACCTCCAAACGCAGTTTCTCCGCCTCCAACACCTTGCCGAAGCTGGAACAGGATCTCCTCGAGGTTGAGCAGGCCTGCTATAAGCTATGCCGCGAAGCATAAAAGGCATAGGCGCATAAAAAGCGGTTAGAATAAGTATAGGAGTTTTCAAATCGTTTATAATTCGTCAAAATATAAGACTTGCATAAACATGTAAATCCATCTATACTAATAATAACTGGTATATTTTACAAACCTAACATTTGCGGAAGTGTGCTTTATTATAATATTCTTGTAAATGTTGTAACGAATTGTTTTGGGGGACTTAATAATGAAAGGATCACTATTTGGTTTATTGACATTGGCGGCGGTGGCTGCCGGAGCAGCAGTAGCGACATACCTGATCAGTAAAAAGAAGGATGAATGCTGCTGTGAAGAGGATGTTGACGCTATTCTGCAGGAGAATGATGTGGATCTGGTTGAGGAAGGCGCCGGTGTAGAACCCACTTGGGGACAAGCTGCATCCGCTCCCTCCGGGGAGGTTCAGGACTATGCTGATCCCATCGACGATGGACTGGCTGTGGAGCAGCCCAGTCAGGAAGCGCCCACAGAGGAGCTATAATTGATATCAATAGAATTAGAATGGAAAAGCCCTGCTTGTTAAGCAGGGCTTTTCCATTCTCTTCCGGCGAGGCCGTTCTATTTCTCTGATGCCGCATCTGTGGTATAATAACCGCAAGGGCAGCGGTTATTATATGGATTTATAGGCCCGCCTTCGGCGATGGCTAATTATACCATATCCGCTCCGCTTCTATGGTATAATAGTAAATATATCGCAGAATAATGATAAGGTTTAATCACAAAAGCTGCTATTTGGCAATCGTTACAATAAGAATACTTGTTGGAGGGATGAAAGAAATGTATGACGTGGCCATCATTGGGGGCGGCGTGGCCGGATTGACAGCCGCCATCTACTCTGTCCGCAACACCTTGGAGACAGTGGTCTTTGAAAAGCCGGGCCGCTTGGGGGGCCAGATAGTGACCGCACCCGCCATTGAAAATTATCCAGGGATTCCGGGCATCAGCGGTTATGAGTTGATTCAGAAGCTCATGGACCAGGCACTGGCCTTGGGCATCACCATCCTATACGAACCGGTGAGCAAAATTGAAATAAATACAGATGAGAAATGCATCTATACCCCTAAGGGAAATTACTCCGCAAAGGCTATCATCGCGGCGGGGGGATGTACCACCAGGCCCATCGGCTGCGACAATGAACAGGCTTTTGTAGGACGGGGCGTCTCCTACTGCGCCACCTGTGACGGCAACTTCTTTCGGGGCAAGCCGGTCTGTGTAGTGGGGGGAGGCAACACCGCCTTGGAGGACGCTCTATTCCTCTCCAATATCTGCGAAACGGTTTATTTAATTCACCGGCGGGACGAGTTTCGGGGATCCTTAAAAAATGTGAGGGCTTTGGAAAAAAAGAACAACGTCAAATTCGTGCTGGACAGTGTGGTAACCGCCATTAATGGGGACAAAAAGGTGGAGTCGGTACAGATCCGCAACGTCAAAAACGATGGGAAATCCTCCCTGGAGGTCAGCGGAATTTTTGTGGCCATTGGCCAGGTACCTCAAACTGAGCTCTATAAGGATATCGTAAAGCTGGACAGCTACGGCTATATTGTGGCGGATGAAAGCTGCGCCACCAGCGCAGAGGGCATCTTTGTGGCCGGAGACATCCGCACCAAGCAACTGCGCCAGTTGGTGACGGCGGCTGCGGACGGGGCCGTCGCCGCTGTGGCGGCAGCGGACTTTATCGTGCGGCAATAAAGGCCTCAAGTGTAGTGGCAGTCTGCCACGGGGCCTTGAACCAATGGTCCTCTTGGGTTTGTCTTGAAAAATTGCTATAAAAGTGACCAGGCCTGCATATACATGACTATGATCAACCGCGATATGCAACATGTATATGAGGAGGCAGCATTTGTGTTTACAATGTCAGTGAAACTAAACCGGAAGAAGGTCTTGTTCCTTTTTGTAGTATGCTTAACCATTGTATCAGCCATTTTTCTCCTTACTCGAAACGGGGACAGCAGAAAAATCGCCGCCACCAATTCCAGCGCCAATGTATCTACATCCGCTAAAAACAATGAGGAGCGCATCACCTTTTTGAGCGCCTTTGGGTGGGAGGTCTCCGAGGAGCCTCTTGAGGTGAAGGAAGTCCGGATCCCAGCGGAGTTTGACCAGGTCTATCTGGAATACAATGAACTTCAGCTACAGCAGGGCATGGATCTTCAAAAATATGCCAACAAGCGGGTGAAAAGCTACACCTATGAAGTGCTCAACCACCCGTCAGGGGAAAGCGGTGTTGAAGCCCATTTACTGGTATACAAAGATAAGGTCATCGGTGGTGATATCTCTTCAACACGCCTAGATGGTTTTATGCATGGATTTGAAATGGGCGAGACCCAGACCAACACCATGATCTATGACCAATCCAAGGGGGTCTCCGGCAACGGCGTGAATTCCCAGACCAATATGAATCCTGGCGCTGAAGAGGATACCGGGGATGTGGACGAGGCCGCTAAACAAGATTTCAAGGCATATGTGTCTCAGATAATGCCGGACGTACCGCTCGCGGGGGAGAATCTAGAATCGGAACCGGCGCCTGAGTCAGAGCCGGAGGAATAATAAGGAATTGGAGTTTTGCCCATGGACGAAAAAAAGACGCTGAGGCTGGACCGGCTGATTTCCAGTCAATCCAGCCTCAGCCGGAACGACGTTAAAAAGGCTGTTTCTCAGGGCAGAGTCACTGTCAACGGTGCCGTTACCACCAAATCCGACTACAAGGTGAACCCGGAATCAGACCATGTGTCCCTGGATGGTCAATTCATCGAGTACGCCAAATATCTGTATATCATGATGAACAAGCCTCCCGGCGTATTGTCGGCCTCCAGGGATAAATGGGACAAGACGGTCATCGACCTGCTGCCCGAGGAGATGCGGGCCAGGGAGCTATTTCCCGCGGGGCGGCTGGACAAGGACACCACCGGATTTGTGTTGCTAACTGACGACGGTGGGTTTGCCCATAGGATTCTGTCCCCCAAAAGCCATATATCTAAAACATACGAGGCCATTATCGACCGTCCTTTGACTGGCCGGGATATCCGTCAATTTGAGGAGGGCATGGTCCTTGCAGACGGCACAACCCTGCTCCCGGCAATAGTAACCACACTTCCTCCACATGGGGATACGCAAATTGTTGAAATCATCCTGCGGGAGGGCAAGTATCATCAGATAAAGCGCATGATTGGGGCAATTGGCGCCCGTTTGATTCTGTTAAAACGCACAAAAATTGGCGGCTTGGAGCTGGATAAATCCTTAAAAGAGGGAGATGCGAGAATCATATTGCATAATGAAATTGAACTACTTTTGTGCAATTCGCTTGATCGAAATCCTTGAAAAGGGCCTGAAATCGAAATTTAGTGAAAATAAATAAAGTTGCCAGAGCAAGTTTGGGTATTAAAAGCCTGTTATAGAAAGCTAAAAATGTGGTATAGTATCTTTAGTAACATATGGGCCGGCATAAACTAAAATTGCCTTGCTGGTCACTGGAATTAAGCAGGAGGTTGATTATGGCTAATCTATCATTAAAGAATATCTACAAGAGGTATCCTGGCGGCGTAACCGCTGTTTCCGACTTTAGTCTGGACATCGAAGACAAGGAATTTATTATCTTGGTCGGCCCCTCCGGTTGCGGCAAGTCCACCACTCTGCGTATGGTCGCCGGCTTGGAAGAGATTTCTGAAGGTGAGCTTTATATTGGCGATAAGCTGGTTAACGATGTTGCGCCAAAAGACAGGGATATTGCGATGGTGTTCCAGAACTACGCTCTGTATCCCCATATGACCGTCTATGACAATATGGCCTTTGGACTGAAACTGAGAAAGGTTCCGAAGGACGAGATTAAAAAGAGGGTTGAGGAAGCCGCCCGTATTCTGGACATAGAGCATTTACTGGACCGCAAGCCTAAAGCTTTATCCGGCGGTCAGCGCCAGAGGGTTGCGCTGGGACGTGCTATCGTCCGCGATCCCCAAGTTTTCCTGCTTGACGAGCCTTTATCTAACCTGGATGCCAAGCTCCGCGCTCAAATGAGGACCGAGCTCTCCAAACTTCATGCACGGTTGGGCACCACCTTTATCTATGTTACCCATGACCAGACTGAAGCTATGACCATGGGCGACAGGATCGTTGTTATGAAGGACGGTATCATCCAGCAGGTTGACAACCCCACTAACCTGTACAACAATCCTGTTAACATGTTTGTTGCCGGATTCATCGGTTCTCCCCAGATGAATTTTATCGATTCCAAGCTGGAGAAAAATGGCGGCAAGTACACCGTGGTATTTGGTGAAAAAGAAGTTTGCCGTGTGGACATTCCTGAGGCTAACGCTAACGCTGCGGCTTTGGATCCCTATGTGGGTAAGGAAGTTATTTTTGGCGTGCGCCCTGAGAACCTCCATGACGAAGAGATGTACATCTCGGCTGCTACCTCTGGCCTGTTCAAGTGCGTAGTAGAGGTCACTGAAATGATGGGTGCTGAAACCTATCTGTACATCACCTTTGAAGGTTCTAATATGACCGCGCGCGTATCTCCCCGCGCAAATACCAGAAACGGTGAAGAGATAACAATGGCTATTGACGCAAACAAAATTCATTTGTTTGATAAAGAAACTGAGCAAACCATCATCAACTAATTCTGCAGAAGATTATCAAGGAGCGCTGGATAGTATCCAGCGCTCTCTTTGAGTATGCTGTATTATTTATTTAAACAGGAGGCAGGCCAATGACAATCACCGCTTAATTACAGAAAAATTAAAGCCCACAACCAAGCCTTTTTACAATGGCTTATTTATGGTGCGGTTTATCGTAATTAAAATTAAAGGTGATTTCTTATGGGTATATACATTGAGTCCGAAAGGCTCATTTTGCGTGAGTTTACAGAAACCGACTTGCCTTCGCTTGTTGAAATAGCCAGTGAGGAGCACATTTGTTATTGGTGCCCCGACTGGAACAGCTGTGACACCTGGGTCAATGACTGGTTTAAAGGGATAAAATGGCGTTATTCCATTGCAGATCCCAACAAGGAATTTATTTTACTGGCTATCGTAGAAAAGGCAACCAATACGCTAATTGGGCAAATAAATACCGGTTGTGAGTTTCGTGAAGAATTGCCTGGAGAATTAAGCATAGGGTATTTTATTTCTAAAAAAGCAATGCACCACGGCTATGCGACCGAGGCGGCCAAAGCGATAACTCAATATTATTTTCCGATGAATCAAAATAATTTCTTCTATGCGGTTATTAAACCTCAAAATTTGGCATCCATCCGGGTGGTGACAAATGCTGGATTCAAATTCATTTCTCAGATAAGCCTTCCTGGAAATGAACCGAAGAAGAGAATCCTATTTAATTATTACCGTCTCTTTCGCACTCAATAAACGTACTATAAACCAATGGAGGATATATAGCCTAAGAGCGCTGGATAGTCTCCGGCGCTCTTCTTTATGCCTTTATTTAAATATTTCTTCACAGTCCCCAAACTTCCCTGGCATATTGCTCTATGGTGCGGTCACTGGAAAACTTACCCGCTCCCGCCACATTCCGCAGGCACTTGGCCGCGAAGGCGTTCACATCGCCTGTCTCACGGATGCAAGTGAGTTTTGCATCCACATAGCTTTCAAAATCGTGGAGTAAAAAATATTGATCGGGCCGGTGCCATGAGGCCCCGTCAAGCAATGCGTTATACAATTCCGCGAAATCTCCGGTGCGGCCATCGGAAAAGGTGTTGTCAATCAGCGTATCCAGCACCCTTGCAATCCGGGGGCTCTTGCGGTACAGCACCTTCGGATCGTAGGATTCACGGATTTTATCAATCTCCTCTACCCTGGCGCCAAAAATATAGTTGTTCTCCAGCCCGGCCTCCTCCACGATCTCAATGTTGGCCCCATCGTAAGTACCCAGGGTCACAGCCCCATTGAGCATCAGCTTCATGTTGCCGGTTCCGGAAGCCTCGGTCCCGGCAGTGGAAATTTGCTCGGAGATATCAGCCGCTGGAATCAGTTTCTCCGCATAGGTTACATTGTAGTTTTGAACAAAGACCACCTTCATCAAATCCTTGACCTGGGGATCAGAGTCAATCAACCGGGCAATCTCATTGATATATTTGATAATCCCCTTGGCCCTTCTATAGCCGGGAGCCGCCTTAGCGCCAAAGATGAAGGCGGTGGGGCAAAAACCGGTGATACGGCCTTCCTTGATGCCGTAATAAATATCCAGAATAGAAAAAGCGTTGAGCAACTGCCGCTTGTACTCATGAAGCCGCTTAATCTGGATGTCAAAGACGAAATCAGGATTCAGCTCCACCCCTTCACGCTCCGCGATATAATGGGAGAGCTGGCGCTTTTTCAGCTTTTTAATGGTTCTGAATTCCCCCAACACTTGGGGATCCCCGCAATATTTCTCCAGCCCTCTCAATTGATCCAGCCGGGTAATCCAGCTGTCATCTCCAAGCAGGCCGCTGATCATGGCGGACAATTCAGGATTACACAACGCCAGCCACCGCCGCTGGGTGACGCCGTTAGTCTTATTCTGCAGCCGCTCCGGATACAGGATATGCCAGTCCTTGAAGGTCCGCTCCTTGAGAATCTGAGTGTGTATCTCAGCCACACCATTGGTACAATGAGTGGAAAATAGAGCCAGCCTCGCCATGTGGACGCGTCCGCCAGCAATAATCTTCATCTCCCTGATTTTGCCGATGCTCACACGTTTGCTGGAAAATTCCCGAATGAGATGCTCATTGATCATCAACACAATCTCATAAATCTGAGGGACCACCTCTTGGAGCAGC